>ERZ827492.521-NODE-521-length-36289-cov-12.926395_pt1 | contig 36289 bp, 38 predicted proteins | sample MGYA00519704_ERZ827492 | MGnify/ENA primary metagenome ERZ827492 (study PRJEB31778, sample SAMEA3449325) | human gut metagenome | biome: human gut; feature: human-associated habitat; material: faeces | place: United Kingdom | collected 2010/2012 ... | reverse complement strand
GTAATCAACCCTATCCGCCCTTCGGGCACCTTCCCCGTCTGGGAAGGCGAGTATTAGCTGTGCTCGGGAAAACGAGCAAACCGTCCCTCTTTTCCATTTCTAACGAAAAGATTACAATCTTCCTAAAAGTTGTATCTGTTCATTAAGCGGATATTGCATTATACTGGAAGAATAGGGTGGAAAATCAGTGGGATTTTCACTAATGGTTCGGAGGGTATGATGGAGAGGAAATGGCTGGCGGCGCTTTTGCCGCTTACGATGATGGGCGCGGTGTCCTTGGCTGCGAACCCCTTCGCAGACGTTACGCCGGATGACTGGGCGTATCAGGCTGTTTCGGAGTTGTCGGAGGAAGGGGTCGTTTCCGGGCATCCGGACGGGATGTTCCGCGGGGAGCGGAATGTGACTCGTTATGAGATGGCACAGATCACGGCTCGTCTTCTTGCGAAGGAAGATCAGCTCAGCGATAGAGACAGAAGAATGACCGAGAAACTTGCCGAGGAGTATGGCGGCGAGCTCTCGTCTCTTGGCGTGCGTGTAAGAAATCTGGAGAAGCAGCAGGGAAATATTTCCTGGAGCGGGGATTACCGTCTGCGTTTCTTCGATCTTCTGGAGGGCGTGGCTGATCCGGAGAAGGATATCCATCATCGTGCCGGGGACATGTCGAGTTACGAAGATGCGCGTCTGCGTATTTCTTCGAAGGCAGAAGTGGCTCCGAAGGTGACGGTGAACGGACGCATGACGACGCTCATGAGTTTTGGCGAGACGGGCGACGAAGATGTGAAGTTTGACCGGGCGAATGTCCGCTGGCAGATGGGAAAGAATAGTGCCATCACGGCAGGGCGCCAGGGGATCCGTCTGGATCAGGCGGGGTTCTTCTGGGATCCGGATGCGGCGTATAACGGGCTGACTTTTGAAACGGGGACGGATTCGTTTTCCCTTCAGGCCGGCATCGGTTATCCGCAGTCGGTCCACGCGATGTGGGGACAGTATTTCTATGGCGGCAAGTCCGAGATGGAGTCCTGGTACGCAAGGATTGCAGGGCGCGCGGCGAATGGCTCGGAGCTTTCTGCGTTTTACTGGAAGGATACGGGCACGATGAAGGGGATCCTTGCTCCTTCTGAGGGGCTCAAGGCGTCGATGTATGGCGCGGGCGCGGATATTCATCTGGGCGGGAAGTGGGATGCGGTCGGCGACTACATCGTGACGCATTTCAATCATGAAGGCTTTGGGAGAAAGAATGCGGCTTACCGCATGGCAGGTCTTCGCTGGGGCCGTGAAATAGACGGCGTCCCTGGCAGCAAGACGATTTCCCTTTCTTACATTGCCGCGGACAGCGGCTCGTACCTTTTCGGCGTGACGGCGCTCGATGAGACGGACGTCCTTGATTACGGGCTGATGAACGGGATGGATACCCGCTTCTGGTCGGCGTATGCCGGTTACGTCCTGACAAAGAATACGAAGGCAGGGCTTTTTTACCATTTCGGCGGCAAAGCATCCGGCGGCAGACAAAAATAAACACCTGGCCCGGAAGATACATGGGGTTTTAAAATAGATATTAAATTTTGAGAAAAAGCGTGGGATAGCCCGCACTTTTTGCGTGTTAGCGTCATACTGAGAAATACAATCAGAAAAATTGGTATAATGAAAGCAAAATTAAGTCTGCGTCGGGGCTCTTCAAAGGCGGCCCGGGGAGAAAGGAGAATGCGATGGGAAAGAAACTAGGAATCAAAAGTGTCACGATTCGTTCCACTGGGGGCGAAGGGGCAAGGACAGGTTTCATTGAAAAGGTGAAAATGAAGAAGAACGGAAAAATTTCCGCCCTGAAAAAGGACGGGAAGAAATCGTCTGTCCATGTCGGAAAGCAGAAAATCCATTTCCTGCTCGAGTATTCTGAAGAAATTCTCCTCCATTACCGTTCTCTTCCCGGGAAAGTGGAAATAAGTCCGGACGGCTTTGTCCGGCCGGCGGATGGCATATGGGAGATGAAGATCGTCTATGAGGACGGCCGGGTGCTGAGGGCATCCTATGCGATCGGCTGGGAAGGCTGCGGCGCTCCGCCTCTTTCCCGTTTCATCAGAAGGGCTCTCAAGCGGGATGACCTTTTCCTCCTGGACGGCGAAGACGTCGATCTGACAGGCCTTACGGTTCATCTTTTCAGGACGGGGGGCGGCCGGCCCGCAGCTTTTGAGCTGCTTTCCATTGATTTCATCAGGGAAAGGGTAAAGCTTGACGTATATGACGAGCAGGGGAGAAAGATCACGGTTTCCCTGCAAAACGGAGCCATCGAATCACTGCGGAAATATCCTGTCTATAGACTGGAGAATTCGGCGGTGATCGATCCAGATGAAACGTATCCGGAGGGCAGCGTCCTTTATTACCTCACACTGGAAGGCGCTTCCGGGGGCAAGGCCGATGTCGCTTCCGGCCGTTATGACAGAGCGCATCTTCCCAGGAAATGGGGAAATTTCATGAAAGCGCTCTCGGTATTCCTCCCGATCAGCTCGTATTCCATGCTCCTGGACAAGAGCCTCTACGGCAAGCGGACGGAAAAGAGGGAAGGAGACTACACCTACTGCGACGTTTCCTACGAGGAAGGCGGCAGTCTGTACTGCTACCTCTGTGATATCGATGAAGTGCATCCGGGGGATTATGTACGCGTCCCGGTCGGCCCTGACTATAATGAAATCGCCGCGCGCGTCGAGGATGTCTACTACGGAACCAAAGAAGACGCGCCGTATCCGTTCCACGGTCTGAAACATATCCTGGGCGTCTACGTCAAAGCGCCGCGGGATGAAGAAGAGGGTGACTGAGCCATGCCGGATGAAAACGGATGCTTCGCTTATGGCGAAAAGGAAACGGAATATCTGAAGAAGGATAAGAAGCTGGCAGAGGTGATCGACCGGGTCGGGCATGTCTATCGCAAGACCGATCCGGATCTTTTCTCGGCTGTCATGCGGCATATCGTGGGGCAGCAGATTTCCACGAAGGCGCAGGCGACTGTCTGGCAGAGGGCGCTGGACAAGTTCAGCGCTGTGACGCCTGAGGCGATCGATCATGCAAGTGTGGAAGATATCCAGTCTGTCGGGATTTCCTTCCGGAAAGCCGGCTACATGAAGGATTTCGCCAGGAAGGTCGTCCCCGGCGAGTTCGATCTGGCAGCTGTCGAGCACATGAGCGACGAGGAAGCCATCGAAGCGCTGTCGTCCCTGAAAGGTATCGGCGTCTGGACGGCGGAGATGCTTCTTCTCTTCTGCCTGGAGCGGCCGGATGTCCTGAGCTTCGGTGATCTCGCTGTCCTCCGCGGCATGCGGATGGTCTACCATCACAGGAAAATAGACAGGAAATTATTTGAGAAATACAGAAGACGCCTCTCTCCCTATGGGAGCGTCGCAAGCCTTTACTTCTGGGCCGCTGCCGGAGGGCAGGTGCCGGAGCTGAAGGATCTTGCGCCGGTAAAGAAGGAGCCAGCTAAAGATAAGAAATCACAGACTCCCGCGCGAAAACGGAAGGCCATTTCAAAAGGAGAAAGATGATGAAACCAGAGAACATTGAAAAGATCCATGAATCCTTCGCCCAGCAGGCCGCTGAATTCGAAAAGCCGGGCCGCATTTTCTCGAAGAAGGAATACCTCGACTACATCGTCGCATCCGTCAATCCGGACAAGGAGGACGTCATGCTTGAAGCCGCTGCAGGCACCTGCGCCGTCAGCCGCGCCTTTACGCCGTACGTGAAGACGGTCGTTTCCATGGACGGAACGCCCGTCATGCTTGAAACAGGCAGAAAACAGGCTGACAAGGAAGGCCACAGAAATATTATTTTCACGAAGGGCTTTGTCGAAGACATCCCCTTCCTCGACGGGTTCTTTGATATCGTCATTTCCCGTCTCGCCTTCCATCATTTCACGGATCCGAAGGCAGCTTTCCATGAAATGGCACGCGTCGTAAAACCGGGCGGCCGCCTCGTCCTCGTCGACATGGCTGCCACGCCTGAGCCGGACAGAACCGTCCGCGATGAGTTTGAAATCCTCCGCGATCCGTCGCATGTAAGGAACCTTTCCGAAGAGGAAATGGTAGACCTCTTTAAAGGCGAGAACCTTTCCATCGAAGTCCACAGCTCCAAGACGATCCCGCAGGACCTCGAAGGCTGGATGGACGTGACGCATACGCCGGAAGACGTGAGAAAAGTCATCCGCACCGCAATGGAAACGGAACTCTCCGGCGGCAAGAAGACAGGCTTTGCCCCCTACCGCAAGGAAAACGGAATCGGATTCGATCATAAGTGGATCCTGATAACCGGAAGAAAATAAAATCATGATCAGAAAATAATAATAATAATACATATTTTTAGAAGCAGGGCATGTTTATGGAAGAAAAACAATTGCAAAATCGCACGCCCCTGGAGAAAAAGGCTCCGGATATTGGAGAAATAGTGAACATTTTTTCCAAAGGAGAATACCTGGGGTTCAACCTTGCCTTCGTAAGGCCGAGGCCGGATGATGCCGTGCTCGACGTCGGAGCCGGCACTTGTGCAGTCAGCCGCGCATTCTCGCCTTACGTCCGTGCCGTCGTTCCGCTTGATGTGTCGGAAGAGGCGCTGGAAAAGGGACGGAAAGCAGCCGAGAAGGAAGGCCTTTCCAACTTGATTTACGTAAAAGGGATGGCGGAAGATCTGCCATTTCTTGATGAAACATTCGATATCACGCACTCGCGCCTGGCGTTCCATCATTTCAAGGACGTCTGGGAACCGTTTTCCGAAATGGCGCGCGTGACGAAGAAAGGCGGCCGCGTCGTTCTGGTCGACATGGAAGCAAGCGCAGAACCGTACCGCGTCATCCGTGACAAGATCGAACGCCTCCGCGACCCGTCGCACGTGAGGAATCTTACGCAGGACGAAATGCTCGCCCTTTTCAAAGGGGAGGGCCTCACCGTCGAAATGAGCACGTCGAAGGTCATCCCGCAGAAACTGACCCCGTGGCTCACGCTTTCGGGCGCCTCGAAGAAGGACGGGGAGGAAATCCGCCGCCTCATGGAAGAGGAACTCGCCGGCGGTGATAAGACGGGACTCAACCCGTACCGTATCGACGGGGATATCGGATTCAACCACAAGTGGATCCTGATCATCGGAAGAAAAGAAGGAACCGAAGGATAAGGAGGCGCTTTTATGAGTTTTCATATTCGCTGCGGGAAGATCCGCGCGGGCGGCGCCGACATCTTCTACCGCGAGGCAGGAAGGGAAGATGCGCCGGTCATCGTGCTGTTTCATGGATTCCCGACGGCCAGCTACATGTTCTCTGACCTGATGCCGATCCTGGCAGAGAAATACCACGTCATCGCGCCCGATTATCCGGGCTTCGGCGAATCGGAAATGGTACCGCGCGATAAATTCGCGTATACATTCGATCATCTGGCCTCTGTCATGGACGATTTCCTCACAAGAATGCACGTGAAGAAATTTGCCATGTACATCTTCGACTACGGCGCTCCGATCGGCATGCGCATCGCATGGAAGCATCCTGACCGCATCACCGCGATCATCAGCCAGAACGGCAACGTCTACGAAGAAGGCCTCGGCGAGAAATGGAAAGCCCGCGCTGCCTACTGGGCCCATCCGACGGAAGAGCTCCGCGAATCCTTCAAGTCCGCCTTCCGCGCACCGGCTGTCACCGCGCAGTACATGGGCGGCGAGGCAGAAGGCAGCGTCCTTCCGGACCATTACACGCTTGACCTTTACTACATGAGCCGCGAAGGGGAAGACGAAATCCAGTCCGATCTCATTTACGACTACAGGACAAACGTCGCCTTCTACCCGACATTCCAGAAGTACCTGCGCACTTATCAGCCGCCGCTCCTTGCCATCTGGGGAAAGAACGACGTTTCCTTCATCCCGGCAGGTGCCAAAGCATTCCAGAAAGACCTCCCGAATGCCGTCATCCGCCTCCTCGACGCAGGCCACTTCGCACTGGAGACCCACTCCAGAGAAATAGGAAACAAGATCCTCCAGTTCCTTGCAAAGGAGAATATCTGATGAAAGTCTACCCGATGAGAAGAAAAGACAGACAGGCCGGCGAAGAAGACATCCTCCGCATCCTGAAAGAAAACGTCTACGGCGTCCTCTCCACCATCAGCGAAGACGGCTGGCCCTACGGCGTCCCCGTCTCCTACGTCTACGAAGATGGGAAAATCTACTTCCACAGCGCGACGATGGGACATAAAGTGGACAACCTTGCGCACTCAGAGAAGGCATCCTTCTGCGTCGTAGGAAAGACCGAGCTTCTTCCCGAGCAGTTCTCCACCCGCTACGAATCCGTCATCGCCTTCGGCACCGTCACCAAACTCGAAGGCCAGGACAAAATAGACGGCCTCATGAAACTCGGCGACGCCCTCTCCGAAGGCTACCAAGAACTCGGCCTCAAAAAAGCCGAAGCCGGCGTCAACCACTACAACTCCTACTGCCTCACCATAGAGGAAGTCACAGGGAAAATAAGGAAATAAAGGAAATAAAGGATATACAAAAAATAGACCCGCCGAAGGTCTATTTTTTATTTGGGGAGTGTTAGCGGTGCTGCGAACTCCGCTAACACTTGCTACCTCTACTCCTTCTTTATACATTTGCTAAATCCATACAGGAAACGTATAATGCTAATTAGATAAGGAGGGATGGTATGGATGTCGAGGTACTGAATCATTTCCTGACGGTGGTCAGGGAGGAGAATATTTCCAGAGCGGCGGAGCGGCTGCATGTGACGCAGCCGACGCTGTCCCGTCAGATGGCGGCGCTGGAGGAGGAGCTGGGGACGCAGCTTTTCATCCGCGGCAAGCACCTGCAGCTGACGGATGCGGGCGTGCTTCTTCGCGGACGCGCGGAGGAAGTGACGCAGATCATCGACAAGATCCGCATGGAATTCAAGGCAGGGGAAGAATTGTCCGGCGTCGTTTCGATCGGAACCGGCGGGCTCATGTCTGCGCAGATTCTTTCGAAGCTCATCAGTGAATTCCGCGCGCTTCATCCGGCTGTCCGTTTCAATATATACACGAACAGCGCCGATCATCTCCGCGAGCAGCTTGACCGCGGCCTTCTGGATTTCGCGTTCCTTCTGGAACCGGTGGACATCGGGAAGTACGACTATGTCCGCATGCAGGTGAAGGAGCGCTGGGGCATCCTGATGCCGAAGGGCCATCCGCTCGAAGAAAAGCCGCTCATTTCCAGAAAGGATCTCCTGCATCAGCCGCTCGTCATGACGAACCGCGCCAATGTCCAGAAGGAACTGGCAGGATGGTTCGGCGGCAGCATGGAGCACCTCGACTTCATCGCGACGTACAACCTCATCAATAATGTGGCGAACCTTGTCTCCGACGGCACAGCCTGCGCCATGACGCTCGAGGGTGCTGTCAATTTCCTGGATCCGCAGAAATTCACCTTCCGGCCGCTTTCGCCGGATCTTTCCGCAACGTCCGTCGTCGCATGGAAGAAATTATCGCCCTTCTTCGGCGCGGCATCCGCGTTCCTTTCAACGATCAAGAGGTATGCAAAAACTGAATAACGACGCATGAAATATAACTATTTTAAGTTGTAATTTGATTGCGGTATAGTGAATGCAGAGGAAACTCTGCATTTTTTTCATGGAAAGATTCCGCGCGGGTCTCCGCAGAAAGAATCCATAGCAGAAGGGGAGGAAAACGATGAAACATTCAGCACTTAAAAAATTCGCAGCCGCAGCCGTCCTGGCTGTTTCTTTCACGGAATTGTCCATGGTGAGCGCCAGCGCCGCAGAATCAGCGCCGGCTCCCGCTGTGAAGGTCACCGCCGGACATGACCAGCTCGGCAGCTTTGCACCGGAATTTGCCCATCTCAATGACGACGTCCTCTTCGGCGAAGTATGGTCGAGAACAGACAAGCTTCCGGCCAAGATCAGGAGCATCGTGACTGTCACGTCCCTCGTTTCGAGCGGCGTTCTCGACAGCTCGCTCAAGTTCCACATCATGAAAGCCAAGGAAAACGGCGTCAAGAAGGAAGAAATGGCAGAAATCCTGACGCAGACCGCTTTCTATGCAGGCTGGCCGAAGGCATGGGCCGCTTTCCGCTATGCCAAGGAAGTCTACGAAGGATAAGCGCATTCTCTGCAGAAAAGTATGCATTGAGTGAATATTTTTATATGAAATATAACTATTTCACATGCCAAACGAATCGCGGTATATTGGCCTTAGAGCAAAGCTCTGAGCACTTCAAAGGAAAAGGGGGCGGATCGCCTGTGGAAGAGACAACCTTGTCAGGAATCAAAGAGACGCTGAAGCGTGCGGGCGCGACGAAGGAGGAAGTCAGGGATTATCTGGCTCTGACTGAGCCCGAGGCAAGAAAGCAGCTCCTTTACCGGATTCGCAGAAAGGCGCTTAATGAGTGCCATGAAAAGCAGAAAACACTCGATGAACTGGATTTTCTGATATACAGGGAGGACAAATCATGAAAAAGAAATGGATCGCGCTTGCAGCGCTTGCAGCATCCTTCGCGCTTCTGACGGGCTGTGGTTCCGATACCGCCAGCGCCAAGAGCGCATCTGCCGCATCGGCCGCCGTTTCGGCAGCACCGGCAAAGAGTCAAAATAAAAGCGGGGAATCAGCAGTGAAGAAATCAGAAGAAAGAATCATCCGCATCACAGCGGGCAGCCATGTCATTCATGCCAAACTTTACGATAACGCGGCAGCCAGAGCCTTTTGGGACAAGATGCCCGTCACCTATTCGATGCAGAACCTGTACAACCGTGAAATGTGCTTCCGCATGGGAGCCGGCAGCCTTCCGACGAAGGAAGCTAAGGGCACCGGCTACAAGGTAGGGGATATTTCCTACTGGCCGCCGATGGGAAGCCTTGTCATCCTTTACAGCCAGAACGGCGAAGTCTTCGAACAGCAGCCGATCGGCCACACGGACGACGACATTTCATTCTTTGCCAACATGGGAACGACACCGATTATTTTCGAAAAATCCGAAGTATAATATAGGGAGGAATTCATTATGAAGGAACTCAGCGTATTCTTGACAGGGGAAAAGAACACAGCGTATGCCAAGTATTTCATCGGACAGAGCTACCTCTATCCGCTTTTGACCGAACAGGTCCATATTTCCAACGTCACCCTTGAACCGGGCTGCCGCAACAACTGGCACGTCCACACCGCCAAGAAGGGCGGCGGACAGATCCTCATCTGCACCGCAGGCGAAGGATGGTACCAGGAATGGGGCCAGCCGGCAAGAAGACTGAAACCGGGCGATGTCGTCAATATCCCGACCGGCGTGAAACACTGGCACGGCGCCACGAAAGACAGCTGGTTCCAGCACATCGCCATCGCAGTGCCGGGAGAAGAATGCGGCAACAAATGGCTCGAACCTGTATCTGACGAAGATTACAGCAAGCTTGACTGATTGAAGGAGGAAATGAAAATGGCAAAAGTAACAGCAGGAAGAGATCAGCTCGGCGAATTCGCACCAGAGTTCGCACATTTGAATGATGACGTCCTTTTCGGAGAAGTCTGGGCCAGGGAAGACAAACTCTCCCCGAAACTGAGAAGCATCGTGACCGTCACTGCCCTGATGGCAAGCGGAGCGCTGGACAGCTCGCTGAAGTTCCACATTTCCAAAGCTAAGGAAAACGGCGTCACTCAGGAAGAAATGGCAGAAATCCTGACCCACGCTGCCTTCTATGCAGGCTGGCCGAAAGCATGGGCTGCATTCAATTTCGCAAAAGAAGTGTATAAAGATTGAGAATCCTCATCCTGAACGGCAGCGCAAGGGCGCATGGAAATACGAGCACCCTCACCGCCGCTTTCAAAAGAGGCGCTGAAGAAGCGGGCAACGACGTCGTCGAACTTCCCGTCGGCCGCATGGCCATCCGCGGCTGCCTTGGCTGCGAATACTGCCACGGCAGGGGACACGGCGAATGCATCATCAGGGACGATGAGAAGGAAGTCAAAGAGGAAATGAAGAAGGCGGACATGCTCGTCCTGGCCAGCCCGATCTATTTCTTCTCCCCATCCGCCCAGCTTGAAGCCGCCATCCAGCGCATGCATGCCGAAGGCATCCCGGACAACATCCGCGAAAGCGCCATGATCCTCACCTCCGGCTCCCCGGGCGTCTACGACGCAGCGAAGGCGCAGTACAAAGCTATCTTCGATTATCTGGGCACCAGGGACAGAGGCATCTTCACCGCCTGCGGCAGCGAAAGCAGATTCGAAAGAAAACGGAATGAACTCGAAGACTTCGGGCGCTCCCTCGTTTCATAAAGGAGGAAATCCATGATATTAAGCGAAACATATACATTGAAAGACAGTCTGACCATCCCGAAATTTGGCCTTGGCACATGGCTCATCGATGACAAGGACACAGCAGAAGCTGTCAGAAAAGCCATCGGTTTCGGTTACCGTCTGATCGACACCGCCCAGGCATACGGCAACGAAAGAGGCGTCGGCGAAGGCGTCCGCACCGCATCCGTCCCGAGAGAAGACATCTTCGTCACCAGCAAGATTGCCGCTGAACTCAAAGACTACGAAAGCGCATCCAAATCCATCGACGAGACCTTAAACAAAATGGGCCTTGACTACATCGATATGATGCTCATCCACAGCCCGCAGCCGTGGAAAGAAGTCAACCAGTCCGAAAACCGCTGCCTCCTCGCCAAACGCGAAGTATGGAAAGCCCTCGAAGACGCTTACGACGAAGGTAAAGTCAAAGCCATCGGCGTCGCCAACTTCCTCGAAGAAGACCTGATGAACATCCTTGAAAACTGCAGGATCCGCCCGATGGTCGACCAGCTCCTCTGCCACGTCGGCAACACGCCATTCGGTGTCATCGACTTCTGCAAGAAAGAAAACATCTTAGTCGAAGCCTACTCGCCGATTGCCCATGGCGCAGCCCTGAAACTCAAGGACATCGAACCCATGGCAAAGAAATACGGCGCTACCATCGCCCAGCTCTGCATCCGCTACGACCTCCAGCTCGGCACCGTCGTCCTTCCAAAGACAGCCAACCTGGACCACATGAAAGCCAATGCAGACGTCGACTTCACTATTTCCGATGAAGACATGGAAACCCTGAAGAAAATCACCTTCAAGGACTACGGCGAAGCATCCCACTCCCCGGTATTTGGTGGGAAGATTAAATAAAAGAATCACTGAAAAGGAGACCTGAAGAGGGTCTCTTTTTTAGTGCTGCATTTCTGCTTCCAATGCCTGTTCACTTGCGTACAGCACAGATATCCAATAAGATATTAATCTTAAAATAAGTTATTACTAATTTTCATTCTATTATCTAACTTATTTTAGATTAACATAAGATCAATATAACATTTGACACTCTAATTAACTGACCTATAAAATTAAAGAAGCATTAATTTGCTCACTTAATATTAATTAAAGGGATGTTAAGATGAGACAATTAAAAAGAAGGGTGACTGTATGCCTGATTGCCATGATGGCTGCAGGGAGTGTTTCGACGCTCGCTTTTGCGGACAGCACGGAAGGGTCCAGGTCTTACGGGCCGGCACTGACGCTGACGGGGCCTGAGGCTGACCTGGCATCAAAGATTCACTCGGGAACGAATCTTAAGATCGATGTACCGGAGGGCGGGAACCTTGCAGGGACACTGGTTGCCCGCGGGAAGGACAATGTGATGTTGATCGATGGGACAAAGGGAACGATCGGGAAGGACGATGGCAAAGCTGACGATACGATTACGATCATCGTCCATTCGAAGTATCTGGACAGTGCTTTCATCAAAAATCATTACGATCTGGATAAAGATTATTCAGGAACACTCACGGTGAATGATCCTATCGTGGCAAAGGCAGAAAAGGGCGGGACGATACAGATCGAAGGAAAGAATATGAATTTCAACCTGCTCTATGCGCATAAGAACCAGTGATATGAACCGGCTGATGAGGAAGAGTATCACTCCTCGGTCATCGTCCACCTCACCGGGGATCTCGCATACGGCGATGCGAATAATGAAATCGGAGACCGCAGGAATGACTGGATCAGCCAGAGCGGCATTGCCGGAGGGTCTTACCGCGTGGGAGATATCCAGACGAGGTCCGGCGAGGGCATCATTTCGGTGGATGCGAATTTCATGACGATCAACAGTGTTTCCGGATTTGAGGAGACGGAAATCACGCTGAAAGCGAAGGATTTCATCAAGGCGAATAATGTCTCGAACCGGCACGAATCCAAGCTCACGATGCGGGCCAAGACGATCGAGATGAACGGACTTGGCACAAACAGTGACCTGGCGGAAACGGTCGTCGGCGATGAGAATACGGAATCTCTTACCGTCCATGATTCTGTCGTCCTTTCAGGAGGCCGGTCGAAGATGGCGCTCACAGGGAAGAGCATCCATCTGGAAGGCGGGCTTGAATTTGATGAAACGAGCACTTCCTCCATCAAGTCAAAGACAGCGGATACATTCTCCATCAAGGGCAATGATGTTTCCATGAAAGGAAATATTATTCTCGCAGGGGATGAAGGCACGATTGAAGCGGACACGCTGACACTGGAAGGGAAAAAGGTGCAGGCCAAGGGACGCTCGAACGTTTCCATTTCCGCCAATACGATCAATGGCACGATGGACTCACTGAATCTTGATCTTCTGGACACGAGAAATCCAAAGGAAGAGTACAAGAACACAGTCACAATCGCGGCCAAAAATGGAGGAACATTTGCCATCAAGGATCCGATCATGGTAAAAGAAGGCGGCAATACGCTGGATATCCACGGCCTTGAAAATCTTTCAGCCGGTGCGCTCATCATGGATGCTGCATCCTACGCAGAAGCAGCGGATTCATCTGTAACGCTTGGCGCAGAAAATATCAGTCTGGAAAGTATCGCAAATACGAAGGGCAACGCCAGGAACGGCAAGCCGGTCGACCAGTCCATTTCCATCAGCCACTCCGGCACGGCAAAGGTGGAAGCAGGGAAGACGCTCACTCTGGAGGGCGGCGTGAAGAATATCAACGGGACGGCAGTCCTGTCTGCTCCCGAAGCGCATCTTTACCGCGTCCAATCTGTCGGATCGGATGTCTATGCAGCTTTGGAAGAAGGAGCAGAAACGACGGTCAATGCGGATTCTCTTTCTCTTGATACGTCGGCAAGCGCGATATTCCTTGGCAATAAAGTGACAATCAATGCCAAAGAACTGAAATTCAATCCGGAAGGCCATTACTATGAAGCGGCCTCCGCGGATCCTGATCAGGGAATCCCTTATGATGTTTCCGCCGATGCAGACGGGCCGTACAAGGATGAAGGCACCGTCTGGGCATCGTATGGCGGTGTCATGGATATCAATATCAGCAAGGGCGGCACTTTCGAAGGTGCTGCGGCTGTGGATAATGAGAAGATGAATATCGACAAGGATCATGCTATGTATGCCAAGTATCCGGATTACAAAGAAAGGTTTGGCGCGCTCCTTGCCAATAAGGCCGGCAAAGTCAATGTCAGCCTGGATGAAGGATCCCAATGGAATGTGACGAAGGATTCAACAGCGTCCTCTCTGTCCATGAAGCAGGCCACTCTGAATCTTTCCGGAAAAGATGCGCCGGTAACGCTGACTACGGATGATTTCAAGAGTGAGAACGGCACGCTGGCTGTCAAAGTGACGGATGATGCGCACAGTCTCCTCAATACGAAAACAGCATCCGGCACGGTCTATGTCAGTGCCAACGGAGAAAAGGGCGTGACCCCGGCCTCCGAACTGGCCAAGACAAAGATCATGTCTTTTGATCAAGGAAGCAGTGTAACCCTTAAGGGCGTCACCACGATGACGGATGAGAGCATGTACGGCATCGTGACACCAGTCAGCCAGGATGAAAGTGCAGGCTATGTCGGAGGGAAGTATGAAGTGGATAAGAATGTTGTTTCCGATAAAGCTCTCCGTACGATAGGCGCTGTCAGAAGAGCAGGCCGCTTCATCATGGCAGGCATGGATGCGCCGCTCTATCCAGACAGCAATGATGAAAATGTATGGGCGCACTGGTCACGCGGCAATTACGGTCCGGGAGACTGGAGCGGAAGCCACAACGATCTGGCGGCTGGTGTCGATCTCTATCATACCGATCATTCCCGCGCCGGTATTTCTGTCATGCATACGAATTCCTCGCTCGACAGGACGGAAAATCTCGGCGAAGTGTCCATGAAGAAGAAATTCACCCGTGTCTTTCTTTACGGGCGTCATGACTTTGCAGGCGGACTCCACGCGGCAGGAGATGTCTTTGCCGGCGGAATCCGCATCAAGGACACCAGTCTGGTGGATATGAGCACGCGCACAGCGGGAGTCCATGCGGAAGTTTGCGTGGATGTCCCGGCAGGAAGGGGCACGATCACACCTCTTGTCCGCGCTGCTTATGCAGGCATCCGCGGATTCACGACGAAGGATGGGGAAGGATTCCCGTTCACCATGAAGGAAAGCCATTACAGCTCCTTCTCAGCCGGGCTCAAGGCGTCCCTTCCGCTCTCGCCGGTATCGCTTCTTACCGCTTATGCAGGCTGGGGCATCCGCACCGGATATGATATCGACGGCACCATGTCTGATGCGTGGAATACGATGGATATTTCCGAAAGCGGAAAGAAACACGTCAAGACACTCGGCATCGGCTACCGCTGTGACGTTACACCATTTGCGCGCCTGTCCCTGTCCGCTGCCCGAGAATTCTCTTCCGGTCTTCATGACGACTGGAATTTCCAAGTCTCTGCAGCCTATAAATTCTAATTGATTTCCACGTAAAAAAGGGGCTGTGACGAAATGGTTAATCATTTTGCCGCAGGCCCTTTTTCTATTGGAATATTCCATTAAAGGATTATCTAACAAATGTATTTATTGGTTCTATCTGAAAACCTCAAAACCTCGCTTTGCTCGAAAACTACTGCATTCCCCGGCTTCGCCGGGACCTTCTCCTTCGGAGCAAGGTTAACACCCTTAAACCTCGCTTCGCTCGAGAAAAAGGAAAAGCAGCGTTTTAACGGATTTCGTCACAGTCTCTTTTTATTTCCTTTATTTTTCTTTCGGCATGTGTTCGCAGCCCCAGTCGCAGAGGAGCTCCAGGAAGGGGGTCATGGATTTCCCTTTTTCGGTCAGGTCGTATTCGACTTTCGGGGGAATCTGGCTGTATTCTTTGCGGCTGATGAGACCGTCGGCTTCGAGTTCTTTGAGGGAGTTTGTCAGGGAGCGGAAGGTGGCGGCTTCGAGGCGGCGTTTGAGTTCGTTGTAGCGTGTGGGGCCGTTCATCATGAGGCAGTAGATGATGCCCAGTTTGTATTTTCTCTTGATGAGGGACATGGTGTAGTGGAATCCGGTGTGCGTGATGCCGCGTTCGAATTCTTCGTGCGCAAGTTTCAGGTCCATTTGCATCGTTCTTTCTTTCCTATGATGGTACTACGCGTGAGCGGCGCGGGCAAGTACTATATTTCACTGCATACACTCTACTAAAGTAGTGTGCTGTCATAAAAATATCGTACTTGTTTAAAAGCTGGCAATGGGTCTATACTTGAAACAGAATAGCGAAGGAGGTTTTACATATGAACGAAGTCATGGATGCGCTTGTAAACCGCAGGAGTGTCAGAAAGTACAAGGCGGAGGCTGTGCCGGAAGAGCTTGTGAAGGAAATCGTGGAAGCTGGGCTGTATGCGCCAAGCGGCATGGGATACCAGAAGCCGGTGATTCTGGCGGTCACGGACAAAGAAACGCGTGATGAGCTTTCTGATCTGAACCGCAAGGCTGGCGGATGGAAGGAAGGTTTCGATCCCTTCTACGGTGCGCCGGTCGTGATTTCCGTGCTGACACCGAAGGACTGGGACAAGGGCGTCGAAGACGGAAGCCTTGCCATCGGACAGATGCTTCTTGCCGCTCATGTGCTGGGACTTGGCGGATGCTGGATCCACCGCGCGAAGGAAGTCTTCGAGACGGAAGAAGGAAAGGAAATCCTGAAGAAGGCCAGCCTTGAAGGGGAATACCTTGGCATCGGCAACCTGGTCATCGGTTATGCAGACCAACAGCCGAAGGCAGCTCCAAGAAAAGCAGGACGCGCATTTTTCATTAAATAATTTCATCATAATAAGAGCGGGAAAACCGCCATGTGGGAACAGGGAGTGAATGAAATGCTGCATAAGGTAAAAGTGACTGTCATTGATAAGAAACTGTATCCGGAACTGCAGGAAGCATACTGCATGGATCCGAAGTCGGGAGCATGCCCCTGCTACAATGTGGGCGACACGTTCATCTTCGAACGCGCTGCTGGCAAGGATGATTTCTGGCACATGGGCCTTTCCGCCCTGGTAAAGGCAGAAGGAAATCCGGACGAGGTCGCAGGCAGGCCGAAGATGCCTTTCTGCTCGGAAGCATGGGATGCGATTTCCCGCTATATCTACACGGGGCTGCAGGGCGGCTGAATCATGCGCGGCTGGATGAAGGATGAGAGGCAGATGATCTGCTGCTGCTCTGACGGCACGCGTCCGGTCATTTTCAAGATCGACCGTTTGGATTACCAGAGGGTCTCCATCAAGGGAATGGGCTGCGAGAACTGCGAGAAGAAAATCCGCGCTGCTTTCGAAGCGCTCCCGGGCGTGAAGGAAGTCACCGCTTCTCATGAAACAGGCGTGGCTGAAGTATTCCTCGAAGCAGGCGTTCCTGAAAAGACAAAGGGCATGTACGAAAAAGCCCTCTCCGGCATCGAAGGCTACGAAGTCACAGGAGTCGAAGAATAATTATATATAAGGTAAGAGAGGAGCTGCGGGATGAGCGATCATTTCCGCGGCTCCTTTTCGCTTGCAAACAAGACTCCGCATGCTCTTTCATCTTCGAAAAGTATAAATATAGATACGATAGTTACAATTTTGGAAACGATTTTACTATTCGAAAATTTGCTTTTCCTGTATACTGAGAACATCAAATTTGAACTGACCCCATGGGTCTTATCGTATATAGGAGGAAGAAATATGGAAAAGAAATTGAATCATTTACTGGCTGATCTCGTGGTGGAATATCATAAGCTGCAGAGCTTCCACTGGTACCTGAAGGGTTACCACTTCTTCGATGATCATGCAAAGCTGGAAGAATATTACGACGCTATCGCTGAAGCAGTCGACACCGTCGCTGAAGATATGCTGATGCTTGGCTTCAAGCCGGAAAGCACGATGAAAGGCTTCCTTTCGATCTCTTCTATCGAAGAAGCAAAGAATCAGGAAGTGACTTCTGTAGAAGCTTATGAAGCTGTCCTTGCAGATTTCAAGTATCTCCTGGATGAAGTCAAAGGCGTCAAGGCAGCTGCTGATGAAAGCGGCGATTACCTCACATCTACCAAGATGGATGATTACATCGAATTCTTCTCCAAGGCCATCTGGATGGTTGGACAGGAAGTCAGATAATCCAAATAAACTTAGTTAACAAGAGAGCGGCCCTTCGGGGCCGCTCCTTTCTATTTCCGGATACTGTCATAATATGCAGTGATTTCCACTGCTCTTTGTGACAGTGCTTATTTATAAATGAGAATAGTAAGAAATTCTTCAATATATGGACGATTGTTACAAACCAAAGGAGGAATTTGCTATTTTCTCTGCTTGCTTTGACCTATACTATACACAGATCGAAGGAGAGACCTCCCCGAGAGGGAGCGTCTTCCAAATATCCATCGTATGGTAAGGAGGAACAAAAAATGGAAAAGGAATTAAATAAATTACTTGCTGATCTGGTTGTTGAGTATCACAAGCTGCAGAGCTTCCACTGGTACCTGAAAGGTTATCACTTCTTTGATGATCACAAGAAATTCGAAGAATACTACGGAGACATTGCAGACGCTGTCGACGGCGTTGCCGAAAACATGCTGAAGCTTGGCCTCAAGCCGGAAAGCACGATGAAAGGTTTCATGGCACTCTCCACAATTGAAGAAGCCAAGAACAAGGAAGTCACTTCTGAAGAAGCGTATGAAATCATCCTGAAGGATTTCAAACAGCTGCTTGATGAAGTCAAGGCTGTCAAAGCTCTGGCAGAGAAGGATGATGTCTATGTCACCTCGAACCTGATGGATGACTACATCGAACTCTTCTCCAAGGCTGAATGGATGGTCGGCGAAGAAACCAAGAAGCCGCATTTCCCTGGTCAGGATGCCTGAAGCGGCAAATCGACGCAAAACAGAATAATTTTGCAAATATAATCAATAAAGTATGATTGAGTAAAAATGAGAGTTCCTGTCGGAACCGGTGAAATTGAGATCGGCTCTGATGGATGAATCTCAGAATTGAATACGATAGTTATAAAATAAAAGATGATATTACTATCGAAGAAATTCGATTAGCGATACAATATATACAGATCAAGAGAGAGACCGGAAAGGTTTCCAAGGATACATGTTATAAGGAGGAAATTTATTATGGAAAAAGAATTAAATAAACTGCTTGCTGATCTTGTTGTGGAATATCATAAACTGCAGAGCTTCCACTGGTACCTGAAAGGTTATCATTTCTTCGATGACCATGCAAAACTTGAAGAATACTACGACTCCGTTGCTGAAGCTGTCGACGGCGTTGCCGAAAACATGCTGAAGCTTGGCCTCAAGCCGGAAAGCACGATGAAAGGTTTCTTGGCACTGTCTTCCATCGAAGAAGCCAAGAACAAGGAAGTCACTTCCGAAGAAGCTTACACCGAAGTTCTGAAGGACTTCAAGTACCTGCTTGATGAAGTTAAATCCGTCAAGGCTCTCGCTGAAAAGGACAACGTTTATGTCACTTCCAACCTGATGGATGACTACATCGAAATGTTCTACAAAGCTAACTGGATGGTTGGCCAGGTTCTTAAGAAATAATAAGGGCACGAACCCGAAACATACGGAAAGACATACTATATAAGGAGGAAATTTATTATGGAAAAAGAATTAAATAAACTGCTTGCTGATCTTGTTGTGGAATATCATAAACTGCAGAGCTTCCATTGGTATCTGAAAGGTTATCATTTCTTCGATGACCATGCAAAACTCGAAGAATACTATGATGAAGTCGCTGAGATTGTCGACGGCGTCGCTGAAAACATGCTGAAGCTCGGCCTCAAACCGGAAAGCACCATGAAAGGCTTCCTGGCACTCTCTTCCATCGAAGAAGCCAAAAACAAGGAAGTCACCTCTGAAGAAGCTTATGAAAGCGTTCTGAAAGACTTCAAGTACCTCCTGGACGAAGTCAAATCCGTCAAAGCTCTGGCAGACAAGGATGATGTCTATGTCACCTCGAACCTGATGGATGACTACATCGAATTCTTCTCCAAAGCTAACTGGATGGTTGGCCAGGAAATAAAGAGACCACACTTCCCGGGACAGGACAATAAATAAGGAGTCCCAGGGACTTTCAATACTTACTTGACGGAATGAAATCCGCCAAGGCTATCGCAGGGAAAGACAATGCAGCATGGGAAACCTGATGGCTGCATGGAACTCTTCTCCAAAGAAAACTAGATGGTTGGTCAGGAACTGAAGTTACCTTCGGCTCCTGACTGGCTATAGCATCATCTCCCAATCCAATACGATCGAAAAAAGCGGCGCCCGCAAGGGTACCGCTTTTTTCGTGGGAAGGAAAGAAATGAAAGGAAATCAGGACTCAGTACAGCGAAGTTACTATCCGCCCGCGTCGTAGCGGAGGACTTTGACCTGCCCCAGCGGGGAAGAATGCCTTTGACCTTGTTCTGGAAGGGAAGGTGCCCGACCTTAAATTCTGATGTCGGGCAGATGAGTTGCATTTCTTCAGCCGCTAGGCTGGTTTTATGGTTTTTTAGAAAATGCATTTTCTAAAGTTGCCGGGAAAGGGGTGCAGTATTCATCGTACTTAAAAATCTAAAAAGGTTCCTCGAGCATCGCTCGGTTTTATGGTTTTCTCCCCCACGCAAAAGTCGCAGGAATGACTGCTCATTCCTGCGGCTCTCTTTTTACTCTTTTATTTCTTCTTGTTCTTTTCCCTTGCGACGAGGATGGGATCGCCTCCGAGGCCCCAGTTGTCGAGGTCTACTTCGTCGATGACGACGACGGTGCTGGCCGGGTTCTTGTGAAGAACATTGACGAGAAGGTCAGTGGCGCCTTTGATGAGGGCGGCTTTCTGTTCCTTTGTGACGTTGCCTTCCTTTGTAATTTTAATGTTGACGTATGGCATAGTTTGCCTCCTTCCACTGGAAGAAAAAAGGAAATGTTCTGCCTTTATTTTATCGTAAGAACGGTTTCCGGGAAAGGGGAGGAGCGGGAATTGAAAACTTTTCTATTTCTTTACAGAAGTACATGAATTATCAAGATTATCAGAGAATCCTTTCATTTTTAATCGATAATTTGCTAAGTTTATACAAAAGTTTATCAGAACTCTTGCATGAACTCTTTACAGTAGTAAATGCAATGATTCCTATTTTTGAGAGAAGAATAAAATGAAAAAGAATTTCCTGAAGGCTGCTGTCATGACGCTTGTGGCTGGCGGAGCAATTTTCGGAACCGCTATGGTATCCGATGCTGCGAATGTCCGGATCCTTCCGGTCGACACCGCTAAATTCTGGGCTGGCGCCCGTTTTGATTTCGACGTAGAGGTTTCCGGAGCTAAGAATCTGGAGAATGTCAAAGTCGATATCAATGGCGTACCGGCTGACAAGTTCTTCGGCAAGAACGCTGTCCAGAAGACCCTTGATAACGGTGTCGTTTCCTACCGCATCGATCAGGTCAGCTTCCCGAAGACTGGTGACATCACTGTCACTGCCAGCGCTAATGACAATGGCGTCGTTTCCACCTCCACAGCCAAGTACAAGGTTGTGAATGAAAAGGCTGTGAAACGCGCAAAGAACGTCATCCTTTTCATCGGCGACGGCATGTCGCTGCAGGCCAGAGAAATCGCCCGCATTCTTTCCAAAGGCATGACAAACGGCAAGTACAATGACCTTCTGGCTATGGAAAAACTCGACCATAATGCAGTCATCACCACTTCCAACTACGACTCCCTCGTCACCGACAGTGCGAACTCCGCATCCGCTTATGCGACCGGACACAAGTCCGTAGTCAACGCTATGGGCGTTTACGAAGACTCCACCAAGGATCCGCTCGATGATCCAAAGGTAGAAAACCTTTCTGAAATTCTGAAGCGTACACGCGGCATGTCCATCGGCATCATCACCCAGGCTGAATCCACCGATGCTACCCCGGCAGCTATGGTCGGACATACCAGAAGAAGAGCAAACCAGGATTTCCTGGCTAAGAGCTACCTCGACGACAACCATCGTCCGGATGTCATCATGGGCGGCGGCTCTGCCCGCTACCTCCCGTCCTCCGTACCGGGATCCAAGAGAAAAGACAATGACAACATCATCCAGGACTTCAAGGACAAGGGCTACACCTTCGTTTCCACTTCCAAGGAAATGATGGCAGCTCCGTCCGACAAGCCGCTCCTCGGCCTCTTCCACACCGGCACGATGAACGTTTACATCGACCGTGAAATGCTGAAGAACCCGAAGGTCCTGAAGGGCTTCACCGATCAGCCGAACCTCATGAATATGACGAAGAAATCTCTCGACATCCTCTCCAAGAATCCGAACGGCTTCTTCGCTATGATCGAAGGCGCATCCATCGACAAGCAGCTCCATGTCATGGACTGGCAGCGTGCGGCTTACGATACGATTGAATTCGACAAGTCCATCGAATACGCTGAAAACTGGGCTAAGGAACATGGCAATGATACCCTGATCATCGTCGTAGCTGACCATGCACACGGCATTTCCATCAGCGGCACCTACCATGAAAGAGACGGCAAGAAGGGTCCGGAAGCAGTCCGCGTTTACGCGAAGTCCATATTCCCGACCTTCAAGGATGCCGATCATGACGGATTCCCGGATAATCCGGATCCGGATGTAACGCTTGCTGTACAGTATGCAAACCATCCTGAATACTATGAAAACTACCACTTCATGAAGACACCGACCCCGCCGGCACTCTTCGTCACCGAGACAAAAGAGGAAGCATCCAAAGTCGGCGACAAGATCGAATACCATCAGGTATCTTCCGCTTCTTCCAAGGCAAATCCGGCCCGCATCCACCCAGGCGATCCGGAAGTCCTCATGCCGGCCAACACACCGAAGGACGATGCACAGGAAGCGCATGCAGCTGATGACGTTCTCCTCAATGCAGGCGGACCTGGCTCCGAATATTTCCACGGCACCATGGATAATACAGAAGTCTTCTTCGGCATCCTGAGAGCTCTCGGAATCAACGGCAATAAGAAATGAGAAGACTCGTTTTTCTCCTCTTGACTACGCTCCTGGCGCTCTTTTCCGGATGGACAGCCCGTGCTGAAAACCTGGATTTCTCTGAAATCTATTCCGGATACTCCGCCGAAGGCCTCACCTTCTCGGACAAGACGCAGAGCCTTGCCGGAGGCGAGGTGACAATATCCGGATACATGGCGCCGCCTTTGACGCCGACCATCCGGTTCTTCGTTCTGACGGAAGTCCCCATGTCCGTCTGCCCGTTCTGCTCGAGCGATGCGGACTGGCCGGACAATATCATCGTGGTCAAGGTAGACGACCCTGTGACGGCGCTGCCCTATGACAGCCCGATCACGGTGTCTGGTACACTGGAAATCGGCAGTGAAACGGATCCGGAGACAGGCTTCGTCAGCCAGCTCCCCATCCACGCTGATTCCATCAGCGGCTAGAAAGGAGGCCCACTTGATCGAAGTAAGGAATCTCATATGCGAATTTCCTGACGGCGACGGCCGCGTGATCCGTGCGCTCGACGTCCCGTCCTTCACTCTGGAAGACGGCGGCGCCATGGCGCTCATCGGCCCTTCGGGGAGCGGGAAGACGACGCTTCTTCACTGCCTCTCCGGGCTCATGACGCCGACAAAGGGCACGGTCATCGTTTCCGGAGCCGATCTCACGCAGATGACAAGGCAGGAGAAATGCCGTTTCCGCGCGCAGAAGGTGGGGTATGTCTTTCAGAAGTCCCTCATCCTTTCTTATCTGACGGTAGCGGAAAATATCCGCCTTTCCGCAAGGCTCGCCGGCTGGGACCTCATGCAGGACGAACTGGACGGGCTCCTTGAGAGCGTCGGGCTTTCCGGCAAAGGAAACCGGCGTCCGGAGCACCTTTCCGGCGGCGAGCAGCAGAGGGTTTCCTTCCTGCGTGCCGTGGCAAGGCATCCGTCGCTTCTTTTTGCTGATGAACCGACATCGGGACTCGACCGCGAGAACGGGAAAATACTGATGAACCTTATGCTGGATTACCAGAGGCGGACGAAGTGCATGCTCCTCTGCGCAACCCACGATCCGGAAGTCCAGGCACTCTTTGAAAATCAGTATTTCATGAAGAGGGGGAATGCATGATGACAGTTTCTTTGCGGGATTTCTTCATACGCCCTGTGGGCACAGTCATTTTCGCAGCGCTGATCCTCGCGCTCCTCTTCGTCGTCAGAAATAATGAAGCCCGCGCCCTCTTTGCCGAACGGTTCGGTGAAAGGAGGACGGATGATTAAGCTCGCCTTTTACTCCCTTTTCCGAAGACCCCTAAGGCAGTTTCTCCTCTTCCTTTTGATAGCGCTTTCGGCAGCCGTGCCCGTTTTTCTCCTGCAGGTGACAGACGGGCTCTATGAGGGCATCAACCATTCCGTCCGGCCGTTTCCCATCCTCGTCGGGGCCAAGGGATCCTCGTACCAGCTTGTGCTGAATACGGTCTTCCTTCGCGACCGGCCGATAGGAAATATTCCTTACACGGAAATGGATAAGCTTGAAGACTCTGGCAAGGTGCAGGCGGTCTATCCGCTCGCCTTCGGGAACAATTACAGGGGCTTCCGTATCGTCGGAACGGATGAGGCCATTTTTTCCTACAAGCCGGACAAGACCAGCGCGCCATGGCTTTCCATCGCGGAAGGCAAGGGCTTCGGGGAAGAAAAGGCCGCTGTCATCGGAAGCGAGACAGTACGCCTTGCAGGACTCAAGATCGGCGATACATTCCATTCTATCCACGGCCTTGCCGACAAGGGAAAGGAGCACAACCACGCATTCAAGGTGGTAGGCATCCTCGCTCCCTGCGGCGGCCCGTATGATACGGCGATTTTCGTCGACATCCATGAAGTATGGGAAGAACACGGAATCACCACGGCAGACAAACAGGAAGTGACGGCTATCCTCACGGTGCCGAAGGGCTACCGCGAAGCTATGCAGCTTCTCTCGGCCTATCAGAAGAACCATGACGTGCAGATGGTATTCCCGTCACAGAACGTCATCCAGCTCTACTCGATGGTCGGACAGACGCGCCACTTCTGGACCGTCCGCGTTGTATCCCTGATCGGCATCTCCCTCATGATCACGCTCCTCGTCATGTACTGGAGCGGACTTGGCAGAATGCCCGAGCTCGCCCTCTTGCAGGCACTGGGCGCAGGAAAACAGCAGATCATCACCATGCTTCTGGCAGAAGAAGGCATGCTGCTCCTCTTCGGGACAGTCTGCGGCTGGCTCCTCGCCTACGGGGCCTTCCTCCTGACCGCTTCGGCGATCCAGGGAAATGCGGCCATCGTCCTTGAGACAGCACCCGACTGGAGAGGCCTCCTCACGATCCCCGTCATGACCATCCTGGGCACTCTGGCGGGCCTCATCCCGGCAGGCATGATCGGAAGAAAAGACGTATCAGAATACCTTTAAGGATATTAAAGGGACTGCAGTGAAAATGCTGCAGTCCTTTTTAATTTCGTCATGCTTAATTAAATTGATTCATATAAAGCAAAATAAATATTTAACATAGCCGCATGGCTGCCATATAATAGAAGGGAAGAGTTTGCGGAGCTTTGGCTCCGGTGGCCGTCCGATAGGACGGAGGGGGAGGTATTAGGACAGAAAAAAAAACAGCAGGAATCGCTATGGGCGCCTGGTCCTGGGGCGTAGGCGGAAATGGCGGAGACCGTGTATTTGGAAACACACTCACAAAAGAAGATTTATGGCCCGTATTCCGCCGCGGCATGGAACTGGGACTCAATCTATGGGACACAGCTGCCGTGTACGGAATGGGTGCTTCTGAGACGATTCTGGGCGAATTCGTTGATGACTGCGACAGGGACGATCTCTACATCTCGACCAAGTTCACCCCGCAGATTGCCAAAGACGTGGAGCATCCCATCGAAACAATGATGGATGAAAGCTTGAAACGCCTCCATACCGACTACGTCGACCTGTACTGGATCCACAATCCGGCCGACGTGGAAAGATGGACAAAGGAAATCATCCCCGTCGTGAAAAGCGGCAAAGCACGCGCCGTCGGCGTTTCCAATCATAACTTAGAAGAAATCAAAAGAGCAGAGGAAATCCTTTCGGCAGAAGGCCTTCACGTCGCAGCCGTGCAGAACCATTACAGCCTTCTCCACAGGTCGTCCGAACGTGCAGGCATCCTGGACTATTGCAAAGAAGAGGGCATCACCTTCTACGCTTACATGGTCCTCGAACAGGGCGCCCTCACCGGCAAGTATGACAAAGACCACCTCATGCCAGAAAGAAGCGGAAGAGGAAAGAGCTACAACGGCATCATGGACAAACTGGACGGCATCCTTGCAGCCCTGAAGGAAATCGGGGAAGCGCATAACATCACCCCGTCCCAGACCGCCATCGCCTGGGCCCTTGCCAAAGGCACTCTTCCGATCATTGGCGTCACGAAAGTAAAACAGGTAGAAGAAGCCGCCGCTGCCATGGATGTGAGACTCACAGAAGAAGAAATCCAGAAGCTCGAACAAGAAGGCGACAAAGCCGGCGTCCATACACTCCGAGTATGGGAAAAAGATATGGACTAAGGAAATAAAAAAGACTGCAGCAAAATGATGGCACTCTTTGCTGCAGTCTTTTCATTTTCCTTCTTAGAATGCCGGAACAAGGCCGTCGGAGAAGTTATCGTTGATATACTTGCGGACGTTGTCGCTCTGGAAGATCTTGACGAACTTCTGGTAGGTCGGGTTGTCCTTATCCTGTTCGCGGGCTGCGATGATATTGACGTATGGGGACGTGTTATCTTCAGTAGCCAGTGCTTTCTTGGAGTCCAGGTTTGCGGACTTCGCATAGCCTGCGTTGATGACGGAAATCGTTACATCATCGAGGGAACGCGGGAGCTGGGCAGCTTCGAGTTCGATGATTTCCAGTTTCTTTGGATTTTCAGCGATATCATTGATCGTTGCCTTTGTCGGATCGGTGCCCGGTTTCAGCTTCAGGAGACCGTTGTGGTCCAGAAGGAGCAGAGCGCGTCCGCCATTGGACGGATCGTTCGGGATGGAAACCTTTGCGCCGTCCGGAACGTCTTTGATGCTGGTGATCTTATTGGAATAAACGCGGAGCGGTGCGAGGTATGTATTTCCGATGGAAACAAGGTGGGTCCCGTTCTTTTCATTAAAAGCCTGCAGGAACGGGCCGTGCTGGAAAGAGTTCAGATCGATGTCGCCGGCAGCCAGAGCCTGGTCCGGGGTGACATAGTCAGAGAATGTCTTGATATTGACAGTCAGACCCTGCTTAGCAGCTTCCTTGGCTGCATATTCCATGACCTGTTCAGAATAGCCAGGTGTAATACCTACGGAAATTTCATTTTTCACAGCAGCAGAAGAAGCAGCCGGCTTCTTGTCGCCGCCGCAGCCGGAAATGACACCGGCAAAGGCAATCGCTGCCAGGGAAAGAGCAATGGTAGTTTTTAATTTCATAAAAGAGACCTCCTTACTAAATGCAGAATGATGGAAACTTCACAGGAAAGCAGCCGGGAAGGAAACAAAAAAAGCCCCGCCCCAAAGGGACGAAGCGTCTGTTCGTGTTACCACCCAATTTTACCGGCAGATCACTCTGCCAGCCTCGCAGGTACGGGAGAAACTCCGATACCCTGTCTCTGTAACGGGAGATCCCGGGCTGCCTCACTATTCGGCACGCCAGGCTCAGAGGCCATCTTCTGAAACGTATCCGTACTCCCTCTCACCAAACGGAGCTCTCTTGGCCGGATCCTGTTTTCATACTCTTCTCTTCACTGCCTGTATGAAGCTTGCCATTACTATAGCATTGCAAAATAGGGCTGTCAAGAAACTCACCCCGTTTTTACAAATCTAATGAAAAATTTCGATTAAGCATACACTACATCACACGAAATGGAACCGAACATAAGGTTGTTCACTATATTCACAGAGTTATTCACAGTTATCCACAGGCTGTGTAAAAAAATTGTGTGAATTGGTATTTTCACGATAATAAGCAGGAAAAAATTCACTGTCCACTGGAGATATACACAGAAAACTGTGAATTAGTGTGAATAACTCATATAAAAGAAGGATTTCTATCTGTGGATTCATTCGATACCAAGCCGATTTCAGGACATGAATTCACAATTCACACCTGTGGAAACTGTGAATTCACTTTTCACAGGGGAAAACGCCTGTAAAAAAATATGACAAAGTAAAGCGAAAGTCAAAAGAACTGATTGCAGGAAGCCGGTTTCCTTCCTGTTTAACGGACTATTCACAGATAGTGGAATATTTGTCCGCTGTCCATTCCCAATGGAAAGATTTTCCTCTATATATTTTGAGGAGAACTCCGGGACCCCATAAACCACCTTAAAGGAAAGTGTACCATTTAAGAAAAAGCGCATGTGGAAAATTATGCAAATCGAACAGAATTTCCTTTAGAGTCAAAAACCGGAGAAAGTCAACCCACATTTTTCCCCGCTGCTCCCCGCATGCGGCAGCATCTGATAAAAACAGACTTTTCAAACGAAATCATGAGAATGAAAGAAAAGAGGAAATCCCGAATCCATGGGCAAATCCCAATGCCGGTCACTTTATGGTCAGGCCAAAATGAGCAGAACAAAACCCCCTCGATTCGAACCAAATGTTCTCATGAAAAACTTTTGAATAAGTCCATTGAATAAATACATGAGTGAGGATAGGAGGGGGATGTGGCTTTAAAAACGTACAACCGAACTTCGTTCGAGGAACCTTTTATATTGGAAAAATCGATGAATACTGCACCCCTTTCCCGAAAACTTTAGAAAATGCATTTTCTAAAGCCCATAAAACCAGCCTAGCGGCTGAAGAAATGCAACTCATCCGCCCGACATCAGAATTTAAGGTCGGGCACCTTCCCTTCCAGGGCAAGGTCAAAGGCATTCTTCCCCGCTGGGGCAGGTCAAAACCTTCGGCTACGACGTGACTGGTCATTATCAAACTGCGATGTACTGAGTCCTGATTTTCAGGGCCGTAGGCCGGTCTTAACCTTGCTCCGGCAGGAGAAGGTGGGAAATTTTTGCTTTTTAAAAATTTCTCGGATGAGTTGCATTTCCACGAGCGCAGCGAGGTTTTATGGTTTTTCATCGAACGAAGTTCGGTTTAAGGGTGTCAGAGCTCGCCCCGTAGGGGGAGCTGGCGACGGAGTCGTCTGAGGAGGTTCATCTCCACGAGCGCAGCGAGGTTTTGAGGTTTTCAGATAGCGCAAATATATAAATGTGTTGGTATTCTCTAATCAAATATGCAAGCAAAAAAGCCGCAGAAATGATGGCTCATTCCTGCAGCTTCTTTTTAATTATCTATCAGTCATGTACTTTAAAGTTGGCAAGGAGCATTTCTGCTACGCCCGGTGCATCCGGGTCGTGGTGGCCTTTGCCTGTATCCAGGGCTTCCATGGATTTCATTTCTTCATCGGTGAGCTTGAAGTCGAAGATGTCGATGTTTCCTTTGATTCTTTTCTCGTGGGTAGATTTCGGGAGGACGATGAATCCTTCCTGGTTTTCGAAGCGAAGGATGATCTGGCCCGGGTTCTTTCCGTATTTTTCAGCGAGGGCTGTGATGACGGGGTTTTCGAGGAGGGCTTTGTCTCCGTGGCCGAGCGGGTACCATGCTTCGAGGCGGACGTCGTGTTCTGCCATGAGCTTACGGATTTCCTTCTGCTGGTAGAGCGGGTTGCATTCGACCTGGTTGACGCTTGGCATGGTGTCGAACTGGGGAACGAAGGAGTTCCAGATCTTCAGTGTCATGTTGGAAACGCCGATGGAGCGGATCTTGCCTTCTTTCTTGGCTTCTTCCATAGCTTTCCATGCGTCCGGTACGTCGCCGTATGGCTGATGGATGAGGTAGAGGTCGATGTAGCCGAGACCTAAATTTTTCAGGGATGTCTCGATGCCCTTCTTGGCCGGTTCGTAGCCGTAGTCCTGAAGCCAGAGTTTGCTGGTGACGAAGATTTCTTCTCTCGGAATGCCGCTGTCGCGGATGGCGCGGCCTACGTCTGCTTCGTTGAAGTAAGCAGCTGCGGTGTCGATGTGGCGGTAGCCGAGGGACAGAGCTGTGCGTACAGCATTGTAAGTTTCATCGCCGACGGGAATCATGAATACGCCGAAGCCGACGGACGGGATGACGACGCCGTCATTTAATGTGAATGTTTCCATGGTGTTCTCCTTTATACTGTCAATTAATGTTCAAATGAAAGATGGTTGAGGTTCTTGACGAGGTCCGGATCGAAGTGGTTGATGATGCCGCTCTTGCCTTTGTCCTTGGCGCTGATGGTCTTCATTTCATCTTCAGTGAGCGCAAAGTCCCAGATGTCCAAATTTTCCTTGATTCTTTCTTCGTGAGTGGATTTCGGGATGATGGAGAAGCCTCTCTGCACGTTCCAGCGGAGAGCGACCTGTGCTGCGGTCTTTCCGTACTTCTTGCCGATGGCGGTGAGGTCCGGATCGGTGAAGATGCCGTAATTTCCTTCAGCCAGCGGGCTCCATGCCTGCGGAACGATGCCGTAGGATTTCATGACACGGAGGTCTTCTTCACGGGTGAAGAAAGGATGCGCTTCGATCTGGTTGACGGCCGGGATGATTTCCACGTTTTCGCAAAGGTTGACGAGGATGGACGGGAAATAGTTGGATACGCCGATGGCTTTTGTGAGGCCGTCTTTGGCTGCTTTTTCGAGGTCTCTGTAAGCGGTGAAGTAGTCGCCCATGGCCTGATGGAGGAGGACGAGGTCGAAGTAATCAAGGCCGGAGAGCGCAAGGGAGCGTTTTACGGATGCGTAGGTGTCGCCTGCCTTGTCGCCTGCCTTGTGCATGTCCTGCACCCAGACTTTCGTCGTGATGAAGAGGTCTTCTCTCTTGACGAGGCCGTCAGCGATAGCGCGCTTCACAGCTTTGCCAAGGGCGGATTCATTGCCGTAAGCGGCTGCGGTATCAAGGAGGCGGTAACCTGCCTTGATGGCTTCATAAACGGACTTTTCGCAGACATCAAGATCTGTGATCTGGTAGACGCCGAAGCCTTCCATAGGCATCCTGGCGCCGGTATTGAGTGTGGCAAATTCCATTTCAAATCTCCTTTTTGTGTAAAAAATTGATACATTTTCTGTATGAAATGACATAGTAATTCATACATTCTTTGCATATTACAGGCCTCTCCTATAAGAAGGAAATCAGGCCTTTTTTGCTCTTCTTTTGATGGGCTTCAAGGGTTCGAAGAAATCCTGCGAGGCGAGCCATTCGTCGATGTTCTTCAATTCCTTGTTGTAAAGGTCGGGACGGATTTCTGCATTTTTGGCATCTTTTTCCGCTTCTTTCATCGTATTGGGAAGGAAGCCGGGGTCTTCATCCAGTGAGTTCGGGAAGATGTAAATGGGCTTTCCCATCCAGTCAGGATACGAAGAAAGGAAGAAACGGATGACGCCGGGATAGGTGTAGTACCATATCGGAAAAGCAAGGAAAATCGCGTCAAATGTGCGTATGTCCGGGAGAGGGAGCTTCAGGGCAGGCCGCAGCTTCTCTTCTGCGTCAGCCTTGCCTTCGACTTCGGAACATGTCTCGTAATCTGTGCTGTAAGGCGGATTTCTTTCAATCCGGAAAAGCCGCCCCCTTGTTTTGACGGCAAGCATTTTTGCAATCCGTTCCGTATGGCCGCTCCAGGAAAAATAAGCGATGAGTAATTTCATGGGTGCCTCCTTTCATGAATTTGATTCCTGTTTACATATTCATTGTAGGAGAAAAATGAGGCCGGCTAAAATGAAAGATGCGTATAAAATATACTTGCAAGGTATATTATGCCAGTTTATAATTAAAAACATGGAATGGAAGGCGGTTTGCGAAAGGAGAGAGAAATGATCGAATCATACCTGCTGGAGCACCTGGTTGTATTCAGCGAGCACAGGACGCTGTCCGAGACGGCTTCCGTGCTTCATCTGACACAGCCGACGCTGACCAGATCGATGAACAAGCTTGAAGAAACGTTCGGCGTTCCTCTTTTCACCCGCGAAAAGAAAAGAATCCGTCTGAACGAAAACGGGTGGATGGCAGCCCGTTATGCCAAGGAAATCCTCCGAGAGGAGGAAAAGATGATCGCGCAGGTGAAGGCGCTCGACCGCAGAAGAAGGACGATCACGGTCGGCTCCTGCGCGCCGGGGCCGATGATGGAGCTCGTGCCGTTTTTGACGGACGCGTTCACGGGGATGACAGTCTCGACGGAAATCAAGCCGGAGAAGGAACTCCTTGCCGGCCTTGCCGATCACACGTACCAGTTCGTCATCCTGAATCACCACTCGGACGATGCAGCGCACTACAGCGAGCCCTGCGGCTCAGAGCACCTCTGCGCCTGCCTGCCGCCCTCGCACAAGAGAGCATACGACACGTCCATCCGCTTCGATGAACTGAACGGGGAAAACTTCCTCATGATGAAAAACGTAGGCGTCTGGAGCCCGATCGTCCGCGGGAAAATGCCGAATTCGAAATTCCGCATGCAGGACGACCAGGAATCCTTCCGCGAAGTCGTGGAACACTCCTTGCTCCCCAGCTTCTCGACCGACATCAGCCTCCGCGTCGTAGGAAACTACGGAGACAGACTCTCCGTCCCCTTCTCCGACCCCGAAGCGCAGATGAACTTCTACTGCGTATGCCTCGCAGGAGACGAGACCAAGTACAAAACCTGGTTCGAAATCCTCAGAAGAAAAATGGGATGAGCGGCGAGAGACTGAAGTCTTGAAAAAAGCATCCAAACAAAAGAGCTGCAGAAATGAGAAATCATCTCCGCGGCTCTTTTTGTTGGGGGAGTGGGGCGGAGCGAGGTTTGTTTTCCTTTTGCGAAGCAAGGAAATGGTGTTAACCTTCCCAGACGGGGAAGGAGGGCCACGAAGTGGCGGTTAGGGTTAATTTCCAACGAGCGGAGCGAGGTTGTATGGTTTTCAGATAGCACAAAAATATAAATATGGTAGATACTTCTCTCATCGAATTTGCCAGCACATAAAAGGGACCGTGACAAGATGACTGCACATTTACTCACAGTTTTTTTATTGCTGCCGTGATATAATAAATTTAAAGGGCTCAGGCAGGGACTTTATGCAAGTCCCATACCTATGTACCTTTAAACCGGATTAACCTATACAATCTGTTAATGTATTAGTAATTGAATGAGTCCATTCAAAAACATGTACATTGTTATCTAATCCGTTGCCACAAATTTTAAGATAAGATTGTAAGGTTATCACGTCGCGCCCGTCAAGCTTTAGAAATACTGTAACCCTTGCAAGTATCCCCTGTATGGGATAATCAAGCGTTAAACTACAACCATTAACAGACAAGATAGTTTCGCTACAACTATCGCCTGTGATTGGGTATGTAGTTTCTAAAGGCTTGAGGGCGTTTTCTATTTCTCCATCTCTCTTATATCTCTTTAGCATAATAAACTATATTTTTTCTATGTTTTGGGATCGCCGATAGAATCGGGTGCTCCAGCGCTCTCCATTTCATGGAAATTTTCAGAAAGATAAATATTTGCTCTTTACAAAAATTTTTGGACAGCGTATACTATGTCCAACCTCAAGTATGAACTAATTTCACAGCACGATTCTCCAAGTGCATGAAAGACTGGGAACGGAAGCGAGTGACAAGGCTTTTCTTCAGAGAGCTGCCGTATGGTGAAAGGCAGCGTAAGGTCCTCACAAAGTCGTCCGGGAGTTCTGGATCTGATATTTAATGTAGGATGCAGCGTTTGGCAGCGTTAGAAGGCCTTCGAGTATAGTGCGAGGTGGTACCGCGTAAAGGTTTACGCCCTGGTTAGTCTTTTCAGACTGATCAGGGCGTTTTTTGCGTAGAATGGAAGAAGAGTAGAAAGCGGTCATGTGAGGAAACAATTTCTTAGAAAGCGTCTTGCGAAAGGGGATATTACTATGGGTATGTTTAAAGGTAGTTACAAAAAAGCAGCAGCGGCAGGTTTAGCAGCCCTGGTTTTGACTGGCCTGATGGCCGGGTGCGGCATGTCTTCGGGTGGAGACAAGAAAGCGGGCGGCGCAGCCGGACAGAAAGTGGAACTGAAACTGGCTTACCAGCTTCCTTCCGATCATCATCTGTCCAAGAGCATCGAAAAGTTCGCCAAGGAGGTCAATGAACGTTCCAAAGGTTCCATTGACGTCAAAGTCTACCCGGCAGGCCAGCTTTACAATGATCAGAACATGAATGACGCACTGATGAGCGGCGGCCTCGATATCGGCATGAATTCGACGGCACGCTGGTCCATGGTTGTCCCGGCTATGAAGGTTCTGGATCTTCCTTTCGTCCTCACATCTTACCAGGCAGTCGATAACGCTCTGGACGGAGACCTGGGCAAAGCACTCTCCGAACAGCTGGAAAAGAAGGGCGTACGCCCGCTGATCTGGGCTGACTATGGTTACGTCCAGTTCACGGATAATGTAAGGCCGCTGGAAAAACCGGAAGATTTCCAGGGACTGAAGATGCGTTCCTATTCCGAAATTTCCGCTGACGTGCTGAAAGCCCTCGGTGCATCCCCGACGACCATGAGCTCCTCGGAAGTATACATGGGTATCAAGAACGGCACGATCGACGGCCAGTCCTCCGGACAGACGGCAATCCTGTCCCGCAAGATTTATGAAGTTTCCAAGTACATGACAGTCGCCAACAGCTCCTATGTCGAATACCTCGTTGCCATCAATGCGAACTCCTGGAAGAAACTGAGCCCGGATCAGCAGAAGATCATCACCGACGTTTCCAAGGAAATCCAGAATGAAATCCGCGAGGAAACCAAGGCAGAAGATCAGGAGTGCATCAAGGAACTGGAAGAAAAGGGCATGCAGGTCTATGTCGTTCCGCAGGATCAGATCCACCTCTGGCAGGAAGCTACCGCTCCTGTAGTCGCAGCCTTTGAACAGGAACAGGGCGCTGAAGGCAAGCAGCTCGTAGAAGACTGCCTGAAAGCCAGCCAGGCAGCACAGAAGTAATTTCCTTTCGTCATTTTCTCGGATGCCCCGGGGTGACCGGGGTTTTCCTTTTTCCGCCTCTGGCGGAGCCTTGCGAAAAGGAGGGCTGGCTCTTGCGTACGATTTATCATTACTTCGACAAACTTCTGGGTTATGTGACCTATACGGCAGCCGCTGTATCCGGGCTGGCGATCCTTTTGACAGCATTCATGATCTGTTATGAAATCATCGCCCGCAGCGTTTTCGGAAGCCCCACTGTCTGGGTCATGGAAATATCCACATACTTCCTCATTTTCGCCGGATTCCTCGGCATGGCATACACCATGAGGAAGAACGGCCACATCTGCGTCGATTTCCTCTACGCGCGTTTTTCCAGAAATGTCAGACGCGTACTGGATATCTTCACCTCGGCGCTTTCACTCTTTGCCATGTACGTCTGCGTCACTGAATCGACGAACTACATGCTGATGAGCTACGACATGGGCATCGTATCCCCGTCGCTCCTCCGCGTGCCGCTCTGGATTCCGCAGACCGCCATGGTCGTCGGTTTCACGCTTCTTTTCCTGGAAATACTGAACCATCTCCTCCGGGATTTCTTTGATGACGGGAAGGAGGAAAAATTATGATACTCGCAGGATTTTCCTTATTCATCATTTTCCTCCTCGTTATCGGCATGCCGGTCGCCTTCACGCTTTCCGTCGCAGGGATCCTGGGCATCATCCAGTTCGTGGATGTGTCCTTCCTCTCGCAGGTGCCGGTCATCGCGTACAAGACGCTGGACTCCTACGTCCTGACGTCCGTTCCGCTCTATATCCTCATGAGCCAGATCATGCTGACGGGCCGCGTGGGAAGCGGACTTTTCGAACTCGGCAGCAAGTGGATGGGCCACCTCCCCGGCGGCCTTGGCATCGCGACCATCTTCGCCTGCGCCATCTTTGCTGCAATTTCCGGATCTTCCGTAGCTACCGCCGTCACCATCGGCGCTATGGCCATTCCGGAAATGCTGAAGCGCGGCTATGACAGGAAACTCGTCGTCGGCTCCGTTGCCGCAGGCGGCACGCTCGGCATCCTGATCCCGCCGTCCATTCCGATGATTCTGTACGGCACGATCACCGATGAATCCGTCGGCAAGCTCTTCATGTCCGGCGTCGTACCGGGCGCGCTCCTGACGGTCCTCTTCATCTGCTACATCGTCTTTGCTTCCTGGGACAAACCGAGAGAACCAAGATCTTCTCATGCTGAAAAGATGAAGTCCCTCCGTGAAAACATCTGGGGACTCTTCCTTCCGGTCATCATCATCGGCGGCATCTACACCGGCATCTTCACACCGACTGAAGCCGCTGCTGTCGGCACCGTCTATGCACTGGCCATCACATTCTTCGTTTACAGAAGCGTCACCATCCAGGATATGCCGGCCATCCTCCGCGCGACCATCAAGACATCCTGCATGATCTTCTCCATCATGATCGGCGCCATGCTCTTCGGCTACATCCTGACTATCCTGCAGGTACCGCAGGCACTCATGAGACTCGTCACCGAAGGTGACCTGAACCGCTGGATCGTCATGCTGGGCATCAACATCATGCTGCTGATTCTTGGCTGCGTACTGGAAACCGTATCCATCATCCTCATTATCCTTCCGATGCTCTATCCGATCATCAAGGCGCTCGGCTTCGACCCCATCTGGTTCAACGTCGTCCTCCTGATCAACATGGAACTCGCCCTCATCACGCCGCCAGTCGGCATGAACCTCTTCGTCATCAAGGGGATCAGCGAAGACAGCTCCATCCAGGACATCATCGCAGGCGCTGCGCCATTTGCAGCTATCATGGTATTTGAAATCCTCCTCCTCTGCTTCGTTCCGGAAATCGCCACCTGGCTTCCTTCCGTACTGAAGTGACGGGATAAGAAAAGGAATAGAAAAGAGCCAAAGAAAACAATCATTTTCAATGGCTCTTTTTTTGTTCCGTTTTTGGAAATGGGGATGATTGAAGATTGAAATGCGTTAAAGGCTTTCCAAAGTTGGTATTTGATATGTTGGCGGATTGTATAATTAAGTTGAACACTTAAAAATCCATAGCGAACCCTTGTG
>ERZ827492.517-NODE-517-length-36500-cov-3.779119_pt1 | contig 36500 bp, 28 predicted proteins | sample MGYA00519704_ERZ827492 | MGnify/ENA primary metagenome ERZ827492 (study PRJEB31778, sample SAMEA3449325) | human gut metagenome | biome: human gut; feature: human-associated habitat; material: faeces | place: United Kingdom | collected 2010/2012 ... | reverse complement strand
TCAACCAGCTGCGTGAAAAGATCGGCGTGTTCTTCGGCAATCCCGAAACCACCACAGGCGGCAAGGCGCTGAAGTTCTTTGCCTCCATCCGTTTGGATGTCCGCAAAATCGACACGCTGAAACAGGGCAATTCGCCCGTCGGAAACCGCACGCGCATCAAAGTCGTTAAAAACAAGGTTGCGCCGCCTTTCCGTGTTGCCGAGTTCGACATTATCTACGGTGAAGGCGTTTCTAAGGAAGGTTCCATTCTCGATATGGGCGTTGCAAACAAAATCATCACAAAGACCGGCGCATGGTTCTCCTACGGCGATATCCGCATCGGACAGGGCAGGGAAAACGCACGCAATTTCCTGCGCGACAACCCCGAGCTTTGCAAAGAAATCGAAAAGAAGCTCCGCGACCTTATCGAAACATCCCATGACGAAACCGCTCCCGTCAGCGAGGACGAGCCCTATTCCGAGGATGAATAATTCAAAAGCAACCCGCGCTTTATGCCGTGCATACCGAAAACATGCCGGTTGACGCCCCGGTTAACGTTCCGCAGTTAAATTTTCAATTACAAAAGCTCCGCAGCAGGTATTTCGGCCGTGCGGAGCTTTTTCGGGTTTTATCCGTTTTGTTCAAATTCGAATTCTCAGCCCAATCCGAGCGCGGCACGGAGTATCAGCACGGCGTCCGAAAGCGTGACGTTTCCGTCCCCGTCCGTATCGCAGAGTGCAGCAGTTTCGGGCGAAAGCTCAGCCGTTCCGAGTGCGCACCGCATCACGAGCAGCGCATCCGCCGCCGTCACAATGCCGTCCCCGTCCGCATCGCCGGGAACACCGGGTTCGCCGCCGTCAACGAAAATCCACCCGCTTTGCGTCTGCGTCGGCACGGGATATTGATCGTCGTCGGTCATCATATAATTAAATTTTTTAACTTCAACGCGGATTTCGGAATCCTCCGCAGTGCCTGCAAGCACGGTAAAATTCATTGTGTGAATAATGCCGTTGTTTGCCTGCGTCATGCCTTCATTGCCCGGGTACAGCACGCCGAGGCTGATCCTGCCGGGCAAGGATGTGTCCAAATGGTTAAGCGTGTTTTCCCAATCTATCGCGCTGCCGCGGGTCACGGAATTCAACTCCAACGCCTCCGGATCATACCAGACCGTGACTGCAAGCGCATGTGCAAGATAGTCTTCACCTTCAATGCAAAGATTGATATCTGCCGATTCACCCGCCTCCGCCGCTGCCGTGTCCGCATAAAAAAGCACCGTCTCCGTGTTTATCCTGAGTGCCTCGGCACTCGCCGCCACAGGCCGAACAAAGCCGCACAGAACCGCTGCGGCAAGAATGATTGCAGCAGCAAGAAGTTCGATAAATCCGCGTTTTGCTTTCTGTATTTTTCCGTTTGTCATCTGATTTTGAACCCTCCCCGTGATTCTGCACTTATTCTATCTTTTTTTTGCATGATTTGCAACACCCTTCAACAAAAACCTCGCCCCCGCAGTTGCCCGCAGGGACGAGGTCAGGAAGAAATCCCGCTGTTCTGTTAATGGGGGAGGGGAATCATGCATCAGGGTGATCCATCCTCTACCGTTATTTTGCATTCGTAATTCATATAATTGCCCCTTTACGTTCAAATTTTTCTGTCTGTCAAATTCCGATTTGTTTGTTCCATAAAATTCATTTTAGTCGCTTTCAAACTTGCTGGCGGCGAACAGCATTTTATGCTGTTTGCGGACGGCAAGTCCACAAGGGATAGACGTGCAAACGTCGCAAGGGGTGCAGCCCCTTGTTCGGAACGAAGTGACGCAAAACAGCCCGGACATTTGAGTGCCCGGGCTGTAAGCCTCGCAGAGCGCACATACAGGGCTTGCCCCTGTATAGAAGTGCGCCCTTTGATTCAAAGGGATTCTTTCAGAATCGTTAGATCGGTTGATAGTCATCAGAGATACTTTCCATTCCCCACAAGAATGGAGCAGATGATAATTCATTTCCATTCAACAGATCAACCAATCGTTCATCACATTTTAGTTCGTTAATGTCAAACTTTTCGGGAACTCCGATTTTTATACACTCTCGTAGTTTTACATCATAACCATCGGTGTCAAACTGCTTTGTCATCAAAACAATATTATGACCGCCATAGGATTTCACTTCATCAGAATCCGAACATGATTCATAACGAATACCATCAAAATCCTCATCGTTGCGTACCCACTGTAATAAAAGTTGAGAGATTATATATTCTTCAATGAATCTTGCTCCGTGATGTTGTACTACAACCGAACAAGCTGCTCTCAGTGGATAAGTATAAATGTATTTTAGCAAATATTTACGAACTGCTTCTTTATCATTCTCATTGTGAAACCAACAGAAAAAACTATGCTTTAGCGGCATTAACTTTTCAGAAAAATCAATGAATTTGAGACGATTTTCTTCTTCCTGTGGAATACTGAATTTTGCAATGGCAAACTTTTCGGGTTTTCCACATTCGTGCCATGCAAGCTCTGCCTGTGACGCTAAATATAGACACGGATGACCAGGCATACTATAACGTTCAGTGCCTATTAAATAATTCATGCTATATGGTATGTGGAATAATTCTTTTCTTTCAAGGGGGAATGGATTGCTTCCAATGCCTCTTATTCGGTAGTATACATCCATATGATATGCTCCGGAATAGCGTTGCATAAGTTGCGGCTTCATAATATCAAATACTTTGAAAGCCTTAGTGGATGCCTGAACAATTCTCCCATTGCCATATAATCTTAAAACATCTACAATGTCGGAAGCGTTGGTGCTGATTTCATCAATATAATCAGCAATCATTTTGCACATTTCGTTTCCAACAAGGGGATTATCTTCAACAGCAATGGACTGTCTTACATCATTGATGTAATCTTGAAAATTGCTGTCAAGAAAATCTGCCATACTCTGTGTACCACGTCTTAGGTGACAACGGTATTTTTCAAGTAATTCTAATATTTTATCCATACAGTAACCTCTTTGTGGCAATAAATAAAGGCGACCTAAGCCGTCTTTATTATACCATATTTTTATGAATTTTTCAATTTAGGGGCACTTTATCACCAAGGCTTATCTTCATAGGGCGTATCCTCAACACCCTCCGCATTCAGATTGGCAACCATGCGGTCGAGCTTGCCCTTCCACATTTTCTTGAACCACTCGGTATGTCCGAACCACTTAACAAGTGTGGGACTAATTGCATAGTAGGTACGGATAAATGCTCTGCCATACCAAGTTTCGGCAAGAGTGTACTTTTGTGCACAATAGGCCGATTTTTTAGAATATATTTTCTTACCAAGCACATTTTTTACTCCTTTTTCGGTGCGGAGGGTGAAATTTCCCGAAATTTGCCGTTCTGCATGTCACGCGGTTCGGTGAGCGGCGGGCTGTTCTCCGCTTCGGACTGCTGTGGTGCAGTTCGACCGAGCCATCTGTAATAAAGCGACCTGCTGACGCCGAATTCCGCCGCAATATCCGCACTTTTCATCCCCGTTCGGGCAAGTTCTTCCGCACGGGAACGAAAGTTCGGCGGGATTTCGATTGCATGCCGCCCGAAAGCAACGCCGCGCGCCTTTGCTGCCGCAATGCCCTCCGCCTGCCGTCTGCGGATGTTTTCACACTCCGTTTGAGCAACATATGAAAGAATTTGCAGCACAAGATTCGATATGAACAGCCCCGTCAAACCGGCATCGCGTTGGCGCGTATCGAGCAGAGGCATGTCAAGAACGACAATATCCACCTGTTTTTTATCCGTCAAATACTGCCATTGTTCAATGATTTCGTGATAGTTTCTGCCGAGCCTGTCGATGGACTGCACAAAGAGCGTGTCCCCGCGGCGAAGCCTGTGCAGCAGCTTTTTGTATTGCGGGCGGTCAAAATCCCTTCCGCTCTGCTTGTCCGCAAATATATATTCCGCCCGAATTCCCGCGTTGCACATTGCCGCAAGCTGCCGCGCTTCGTTCTGTTCCCTGCTTGAAACGCGAACATAGCCGTATTGCCTCCCGCCGCGATGTTCCGTTTTTCCGTTTTTATGCATTTTTATGTTCCTCCGATGTTCTGCAAAGAATCACTTACCTTATTATAGCGAAAGTGCGTAACTGCCGTTTGCGGAACGGATATACCGGATATTATTTCGTTTTTATGCTGTACGCGTTTTTGTACACTTGACATCGGTTTAATGCACTTGTATAATAGGATGGAGTGTCTATATGCTGCCGTATTCTCGGCACCGCTGCGACACATTAACATAAATCGGAGGTGAAATTCTGTGGCTTTTGATGCTTTATATATAATTCTTCCGGTCGCTGCTGCCATTTTCGGCGCAGGCGGCGGAGTATTCGTAAAAAATATATATGACAAGAACAATGCAGAATCCAAGGTCGCCAAGGCGGACGAGATGGTCAAAAAAATGATCACCGACGCACAGAAGCGCGCCGAAACACTGAAAAAAGAGACCATTCTCGAAGCGAAAGAAGAAGTCTACCGCCTTAAGACCGAGAATGAGAGGGAAAGCAAAGAAAGGCGGAGCGAATTGCAGCGCGCGGAGCGCAGACTTCAGCAAAAGGAGGAAAGTTTCGACAAAAAGCAGGATACCCTTGAGCAGCGCGAGCAGCAGCTTGCAAAGCGCATCAAGGCGATCGATGCAAAAGAAGCTTCCGTCAGCAAGCTTTATGACGCACAGCAGCAGGAACTTGAGCGCGTTGCGGGCATGACGCAGGACGAGGCGAAGGACGTGCTTCTCAACAACGTTGAAAAAGAAGCAAGGCACGAGGCTGCGCTCATCATTCGCGACATTGAATCCAAAGCAAAGGCCGAAGCCGACAGGCGCGCCGTGAACATCATTTCAATGGCGATTCAGCGCTGCGCAGCGGATCATGTTGCGGAATCCACCGTTTCCGTTGTGGCTCTGCCCAACGACGAAATGAAAGGCCGCATCATCGGCAGGGAAGGACGCAACATCCGCACACTCGAAACCGCAACCGGCGTTGATCTCATCATTGACGACACGCCCGAAGCGGTCATCCTTTCCGGCTTTGACCCCATGCGCCGCGAAGTTGCGCGAATTGCACTCGAAAAGCTCATCCTTGACGGGCGCATTCATCCCGCACGGATCGAGGAAATGGTCGAAAAGGCGCGCAAAGAGGTCGAAACCCAAATCCGCGAAGCGGGCGAACAGGCCGTTTTCGAATCCGGTGTTCACGGTTTGCATCATGAGCTTGTTCGTTTGCTCGGCAGATTGCGCTACCGCACCAGCTACGGTCAGAATGTTCTCAAGCATTCAATCGAAGTTTCACACCTTGCCGGACTTATGGCAACGGAACTCGGCGTTAACGTTCAGCTTGCGAAGCGTGCAGGTCTGCTGCACGACATCGGCAAAGCGGTTGACCACGAGGTTGAAGGCACGCATAACCAAATCGGCGCGGATCTTGCAAAGAAATATCGTGAAAACAACCAAGTTGTTCACTGCATTCTTGCACACCACGGCGATGTTGAACCCGGAACGGTTGAAGCCGTTCTCGTTCAGGCGGCGGATGCAATTTCCGCAGCAAGGCCGGGCGCAAGGCGTGAAACCCTTGAAAATTACATCAAGCGTCTTGAAAAGCTTGAGGAAATTGCCAATTCCTTTGACGGCGTTGACAAGAGCTTTGCGATTCAGGCGGGCCGCGAAGTCCGCATTATGGTCAAGTCCGATACCGTTTCGGATACGGATATTGTTGTTATCGCAAAAGACATCGTCAAGCGCATTGAATCCGAGCTTGAATATCCCGGACAGATCAAGGTCAATGTTATTCGCGAAACCCGTGCAACGGAGTATGCGAAATAATTACGCCTGACGTTCCGAACAAATTTTTTCAACACAAAAACCCGTTCCCGAGGTTAGCTGTCCCCGGGAGCGGGTTTATGTTTGTCCGTTTGTCGTTCGCGCTTCCGTCCGCATTTCGCTGCTCCGAACACAGCGGAACCAAACCGAAATCAATCTCTGTTTTCGTTCAGTTTTTCAATCGGACTTCCGAAAAGCAGTCTTCCCTTTGCCGCAAGGCTTATCAGCACGATAACGGCGGCGCAGGCAAAGCTCAGCCCGAGCATTGTCCAAACGGTTGCACCGAACCGCTGCAGTCCGTACAGTTTTGACGCAAGTGCGGAATTCAGGCTGTTATACGCTTCCGGGAATTGCTGCACGAGCCTCCGCGCCGAAAGCACTGCATAGCCCGCATACACGACCCAGCCCACCGCTGCGGCAATTAAGCCGTTTATTAATGCCGTGCCTGCAAATTTCCCGACTGCCTGCCTGCCCGACATGCCGATTGCGCGCAATATTCCGACGTTTCGCATTTGCTCCCTTGCCTCCAGCGTGAGCGCGTTCATAAGCAGCATCAGCATTATGACCGCAATGCATCCGCCGACGGACAGAATCAGCGTTATCTGCTGAATGCTTGTTTGCAGATTCGCCGCAAGCGACTCGCGGCGGTTGGACATTCGCACCCCGAGGTCCGCCGCCTTTTTCGCAAGCACATAGTCCGTTGCAGCGTATCCGGAGCGGATATCCGCATAGCAAAATGCGCCCGTGTAAGCAAAATCCCCGTTCATTACATAACTGCCGTCAACGATGTAATCGCGGAATTCATCCGTCAGCTCCGCAAAGGCATTTTTAATCAATGCGGTTGAAGCGGCAACGTTGAAAGTTCTTGCTCCGTAGGCCTCAATTTCGGTAACGGATGTTGAAATATCGGAACAATAAACGATTCCGCCGACCGTATAGGAAAAAGTTTTGAGCGAATGTTCGCTTTCGTCCCCTATATAGTTTTTTTGCGCCGCTCCGTAAAACGAAAGTTCGATTTTGTCGCCCGGCTTTATTCCGATACTGTCAATATCCCCATATGTTTCGCGCAGTTCATCGTCATACATTCCATAGTTAATCATGATATTTCCGTCCGAACCGCGCACCGCAAAAAGCAGAACCTGTTCACCCCGCTCATAAGCCTGCCTGTCGAATGCCGAAAGATCAAGTTCAACATCATCGCGTGCAAGAAGCCTGTCCGTTATGAATTCGGGGTATGCATACAGATTTGAGTGTATTCCGTCATCATACGGCACATAATAGTATCCGTCGCGAAGCTCCGCTTTGTCCGACGCCCGCGAAGCGGCAAACGCAGGGGAGGATTCCGAACCCGCATAATTCAGCTCAACTTTCATAAGTATGTACGGATCGACTCGCACCATGCCTTGAATTGTGCGCATCTGCTCAACTGCCTTTTCGGGAATCAGGTGTTCATGCATCACATCGTTTTCGTAGTCAAAATCGCTGCTGCAATAGATTTGATATGCGGGGAACCGTTCCGTTTCATGTTTGTTGCTCAAAGGCGATGCGGATTCCACCGCCATGAAAAACACTGCCGCACAGAACAGGGAAGCGAGCGCAACGGTCAGCACACGCTTTGCCGCCGCAATGCGGCGCGCTTTTTTCCGTGCAATATGCAGCCTGCCCGTCAGCGGCTGATGCAGAGCGGTTTGGAAAACGATCAGCCGCATCAGAATGATTCCGAACAGCCAGCAAAGCACGGCGAGCCCCACTTGTTTGAAAGGGATATCAACAAGAATTTCCGCGCCGTTTTTGAACAGCGCCGTGCGAAGCAGCAGCCATGTGCCGCCCGCGCCGAGTAAAATGCCGAGGGCAACCGACGGAATGCAGATGAACAGCATTTCAAAAATCTGCATTTGCCGAAGCTGCCGTTTTGTTACGCCGATGCTGCGGAAAAGCGCAATCTGCCTTATCTGTTTCTGCATCTGCATTATGTTGACGCAGACAACCGCAAGCAGCGTGACGGCAAAAATCAATGCCGTGAAGAAAACATTGTATGTTTGAGTCTCCTGCTGCGCAAACTTTGTTGCATTGAATGCAAGCGGAACGCTGCCCACGGTCTGATACACCCTTGCAATAAAGTTTGTTTTATCCGTATCGAACCCGGTGCAGAAAAAATTGGTTGTCGGTGCATCGCAAAGTTTTATTCGCAGATCGGAACCCTGCTCCTTCTCTGCATTATTAAAGGCCTCCGCCTGCAATTGCGCCTGCCGCACAATTTCTGCACACGCATTTTCCGTCAGGAGTGCACTGCAAAGGGTTGCGGAAATTCCGCTTTCGGCGCGTGAACTTGTGCCGTCAAGTTCGCCAACGGGCCTCGTTGCCCAAGTCCAAACATCCGTGTATTCTTTAATAATGCCGACAAGCTGATATGTTCTGACAACGTTGACGGGGTGCGACGTTCCCAATGCGGAGTTTTCCCGCGCCGCAATGCTGACGGAGAGCGTGACATCCTGTCCAAGGGTGTAATCGATGCCGAGTTTGCTCAAAAGATCCGCTTCCATCGCGATTTCGCCGTCACTTTCGGGAAATCTGCCTTCGTTAACCGTAATATGGCCGAGTTTTTTCAGCGTTTCGTCCACTGTGCCGATGCCGTCCTCCCCGATTGTTCCGTAAACATTCATGACGCCGAGTTCATCCAGCCAGTCGCTGTTTGCGGCTGCACCCTTAAGCTTTGAATTGATGCCCGGCAGAATCAACTGCCACTCGCCGTAGGTCGTTTTTCTGAACACATCGTTTGTTTTTATCATGCTTCCCGAAACGGACAGCGTGATAACCGCAAATGCAAACGATATTGCAAGGATAACGCTCATAAGAACGCTGCTGCGCTTTTTTCCGCAAACGCTTTGCCACGCCAGCTTCAAACACTCCATTTTTGCCTCCGATCCGACAGCGGGTTTCCGCCCGCTGTCCGCTTTGCTGCTGATGATACCCCTTATTGTAAATTAAAAACCTTACGAACAGCTTTCAGCGTGCCTTACAATAACGTAAGACGGGCACGGCCGCACATATTATGTGTCGAAAATACGCCGCCGAAAAACAAAAAACAGCCGAATAAGCGGCTGCCTTTTTTGGGGAGCTTTCCGCAGCAATCTTCTGCAATTCAAAACAGCCGAACGATCGCCGTTATCAGCAGAACCGATGCCGCAGCAATAACAATTCCGGAGAATACGCAGCGGCAGACAAAGTTTGTTTTCTGAGTTGTGCGCACATATTTTTCCGTGACCTTTCCCTGTTCGAAAAGTTTTTTCAAATCAGGGGAAATATAATTGCGCCTGCGGAAAGCGTTTGCCAATATTGAACCGCCGAAGATAAGAAAGAAAACCGCAGCGAGGATTTCGGACAGCCTGCTCACCGTGTTCCAATCCGCTGATGCCGCTGCTCCGCTTGCGTTCACGGCAGCAGCACCGAATAATGCCAACAGCAAATATGCCGCCGCACCGATGCGCAGCCCGTAAACAAGCTTTTTAAGTTTCTTTTCGTTTTTTTCGGATGAAGTTTTTGTTTCGGCTGTATTCTGCCGTGAGTTTTTGTATGCCATTGTTTGCCCTCTCCGTTCCGTTTTTTCCGCCTGCCGTATGCCTGCGCCGCTGATATGGTACCACCCGCCCGCGTCCGTGTCAAGCATCGGGAGCGTTCACGATGTTTCGCTTTCCGAAAGGCTCGGCTCCGCCGTTTGCTTTGTCCGAATACCTTTTAATCGTTTTTTTAAAAAGTTAAGGCGTGAAAATGTTCCTTCACTTGCGTCTGCCCGTCTTAAATGATATAATAGACTTGCGATACAACATCGGTTTCGGAAATGCTCCGAATGAGTTCCGCTTACCCCTGCTGCACACCGCAGGCTTAAGTCGGCAATTCACTTCAGGCCGATTGATTTTTTGCAAACAAATTCACGGAGGAAGCACTCATGTTCAAAAAAACCGCCGCCGCTCTTCTTGCGCTCATTATGCTGCTGAGCTTTTTTGCCTGCGACACGCCCGGCGCAAACGGGGGAGAGGATTCGATCCCGTCGCAAAGTCCGACCCTGCTCCCGAGCGCGGCCGATACCGCACAGCCCACTCCGACGGATTCCGCGATCGAATACAAAAAGTTTTCGACCAAACCCTTTTCAAGGGCAGCGACCGTCAGCCGGGCGGTTCTTCACGATGATGATCGCATATCGATTTCGGCGAACGAATTGGTTTATATCGATGATTTTGCCGTGCTGAAGCTTACGGCGGAAAATAAATCGGCGGATGACTTGCTTGTTTCCGATATTTCGATTTATGTGAACGACTGCCTTGTTGAAGTTGACTTCAGGCACAAATTTGCTGCGGGCAAAGCCGAAGATTTCAGTCTGTACATGCCGATTCTTGATATGATGCTGTACGGCATTCGGGAAATTTCCTCCATTGACATTGAATTCCGCATTGCAGCCGCTTCGGGCGAAAATTACTTTACAGAGCTTACCCACCTGTCCGCCGCTTCCGCACAGCCGCGGGAACCGGGCGCATATGATTACAGCGGCTATATTGCAGGCGATATTGCTCAGGCCATTCATTATGATAAGTTGAACGCCTTCAATGACTCTCCCGGTTTTGAATCCGACGGATTGAGCCTTGCTTCATCCGCGCTCATCACCGTCAACGAAAAATACCGTGTGCTGCTTGAATTTGAAAACGCCGCTGCCAAGCCCGCAGAGGTGAACATCGGTTATATCAAAATCAACAACCTTGTTGTTTTTAACGAATTTGATCATGCCGCCTTCCGTATTCATCCGCAAAAACATGCTGTTATCAGCATTCCGCTTTTCACGAAAGCACAGCTGCTTTTATACAGCATCGGCAGAATTGCGGATGTGCAGTTTGATATCACGCTGACAAACGAAAACGCCGAAATTCTTTCGCGCGGTTCGGCTTCCGTTGCGATTCCCGGCAGAGTCGGAAACTTTGACTTTTCCAATCAGTATGCCAATTATGATGAAAACGGAGTTTGCATGTTGGTTGCCGGACCCATTGAGAACTTTGATCTTGCAAACAAAAATCCGCTTATCCTCGTTTACGTCAAAAACGAAAGCGGGAAGACGATAAGCATTTCAAGCTTTGAAAAATGTCTGTTCATCAACGGGCGGCCCGTCGAATGTGTGAGTTTTTCAAAAATTCTGCGAAGTGATGATCGTATGCTTTTTGAAATTGAAATTGATGCGGCTTCACTTGAAACCGAGCTTTCCGCAATTTGGGAAATTGCCGTGTCATTCGAAATTTCGGATGAGAACGGTAATTTGATTTGCAAACCCGAAATAAAGCTTCAGGATCCTTCTCAGTCCCCTATAACAGCCGCATAACTGCGGCACCGCATAACTGCGGCACCGCATGATTGCAATGCTGCATAATTGCTGCGCTGCAATCGGCTTTCTTTATTCAAATTCAACGTTCGTAAGGCAGCCTTCATGCAGGGTTTGCGTGTCGGCTGCCTTTTCCGCATTCTTTTTCTGTTGAAACCGAACATCGCAAGTGATATAATAAATTCGGAGGAATTTTTGCGATTTTTGTTTTATTCTGCGAGATATTTCCTCAAAACTAAATATACAAAGCAAGGATGAACCCCTGTCCCTGCCGGCAGTTCGTGAGTCCCTTTCGGGATCGGCTGCCGCCGTTTGGCTGTCCGTTCCTTGCCTCACGAAATCCCGACCCGATTCGGATTTAGCTTAAACGGCTGCTTTCGGCAGGAACTGCTTTAAAGCTTTTTCCGTCGGCACGGGGCCTGTCGGTGTTTGCCCTGCGGCAGGCAAATAAAAAAACAAAAGCACCGCGGAAAATAAAACCTGCAAATGCGGTTTCCGTTCCCGGGTTTTCGCAGTATTAACACGGAGTAGGTCATAGAAATGAAACTGAAGTTTTTGGAACAGTACAAACACCTCGGAAAGGAGATATATATCCTTTTCTGGGGACGAATCGTAACAAGCATGGGCTCGCTTATCTGGCCGCTGCTGACTTTGATTCTTGAAAACAAGCTCGGCTATGATGCAACTCTTATTGCGGGCATTTCATTTGCAATGTCGATACTGCAATTTCCGATGCTTCTGCTCGGCGGCAGGCTTGCGGACAAGCGCAACCGCAAAAACGTCATTGTCATATGCGATCTGGTGACGGTTGTTTGTTATATCATCTGCGGTCTGATTCCGCTTTCGGCATACAGCATCGGACTGTTTTATGTTGCAAGCGTTTTTGCAACCATCGAGGGCCCGTCATACGATGCACTGATTGCCGATCTGAGTGACGGAGAGGACAGGGAAAAGGCATACAGCCTTCAGTATCTCGGAATGAACCTCGGGCTTGTGCTTGCGCCCACAATCGGCGGTTTTCTGTTCAAAGACTATCTGTGGCTTGCGTTCATTATCACGGGCATTGCAACGCTTTCTTCAACGCTGCCGATTCTTTTCTTTGTCAAAACGCTCAGCATACCGAAAAAGAACATCAGCGCATACGAACAAAAGCGTGAAGGTGTGAGTGTTTTTTCGCTTCTGCGCGAAAGGAAAACGATACTTATATATCTGCTTGTTGCGGGAATCGGCGGGTTTGTGTATGCTCAATTCAACTACCTCCTTCCGCTTAACATGGGTGCGCTTTACGGTGCGGAAGGCGCGGAAATATTCGGCGTTATGACAAGCGTCAACGCCCTCGTTGTAATCCTTGCAACACCCGTTGTAACGACCTTTTTCGGGCGGATTCGTGATGTTCGAAAGATACTTCTGGGCGAAACGCTGATAGTTGTCGGGCTGTTCTGCTATCGGTTCGTTCAGGGAATCATCCCGCTGTATTTCGTTTTAATGACTGTTTTCACCATCGGCGAAGTATTCAACACCATCGGCGTACAGCCCTATGTGACGCGGCGCATTCCCTCAACGCATTGGGGAAGGATGAACTCGATAATATCCATTGCATCCGGTGCTTTTTCCGGAGTCGGCAACCTGCTTATCGGCAAGCTTGTGGACACCTCGGGCTTTGATTCCGCGTGGCTCGTTATCGGCATTGCGGGAATTTTTCTCATACTCTGTGCCGCCGCAATGTGCATTACCGATAAAAAATATTTCCCCTTGCTTTATGAAAAAAGCGCCCCCGGAGGCACTCCCGAAGCGTTTTCGGATTCGGAGCCGGAAAGCTCTGCATCGGGATCCGACAAATAGCATTCGGCCTTTTCGGCTGCATTTCAGTACCCGTGCCTTTTGTCAAAAGTAAAAATTCAGTTTGCAAAGATGCGCGAATTGTGTTAAAATTGTGAACGGAGAAGCAGCTATTTTCCGCTTCTCCGAGTATTATCCTTCGGATTTTTTCCGCAGCAAAAATTTTTTTGAAAGATAACGCAACCGAATCGGCGCGAATTGCGTTATATGAATGGAGACAAAAATTGTCCGACCGCAGTTTCGACAGCATATATAGTGATTATTCACGCCTTGTCTTCTGGGCGGCATATCGTGTTGTGCCAAACAGGGAGACGGCGGAAGATATTACGCAAATTGCTTTTGAACGTGTTCTTTCCAATCTCGGCAGGCTGGCCGGCCTTGACGACGGACAGTTGAAAAGCTGGCTTTACCGCGTGTCCACAAACATCGCGCTTGATCATCTGCGCCGTGCAAAACACGAAACGCCGGTTGATGCGCCGATAAGCGAGGATATCGAGGATTCAGCCCTCCCGCTCGATGAGGAAGTTGAAAGGCGCCGAAAAGCGGCAAAAGTTCGAAGTGCGATCGACAAACTTGACGAAACGAGCCGCAAAATCATATTGCTGCACTATTACGCCGGTATGACCGTTCGCGAAATTTCGGCTTGCACGGGCATCAGCGAAGGAACGGTTAAATCGCGGCTTATGAAGGCAAGAAAGCGGCTTGCGGTTATGCTCGGAGAGGAGGCAGCGGATGAAAAAAAGCGGAAGAAAAAATGATTATTTCTGTTCGAATACGGTGAATCTCGAAGCAGCGGATTCCAATCATTCCGCCGACACATGCACGGAATTTGACAGTTCCCGCACAATTGACGAGCTTCTTCGTTGGGCTGCAAACGAAAGCACGGCCGAGATTGATTTCGAATCGATTCGTCTGCGCGCTGTTGAGAGCAGCCGAAAGTCCAAAATGCAGCGCATACGCCGAATCCGTGCGTTGACGGCAGCAGGCGCGGCCATTCTTTTGATCCTGTTTGTTTTTGCACTCACCATCGGAAAAATCAGCGATTGCGCAAAAGATCCGCAGGTCAGTGCAGGCCTCACGCCGAATGCAGGGGCAACACCCGAACCGTTTTCCGATCCGATGAACCTGCCGTCCGGATATGACAGTTTTCAAAACGCCGGAACCGTCGCCGATGAGGCGATAAAAAACACAAACATGTTCCCGCAGAATCTTCCTTCCGAAATGCACAAAAAGGTTGATAACGATTCCCTGCGCATTTCTGCCGAAGGTTTTGATGCAAACGGCAACCGCCTTTATTACGATTGCGAAGTTGTTGATGTCGCGCCGTATCAGCTCTCTGTCGGTCAGGTCGGTTCGTTTTCCGACGGCGTGGATATTGTTTACTATTGGCAGATAACAAGCGGCACATGCTTGCGCGTTCGTTTCTTTGGGTTTAAGCAGGCAACCGCTGAAATGCTCTTTAACCAGCTTTCCGGACAGATAACGGGCACGAGCGGGAAAACCGCTGCTGTCGTGGCCGCACCTGCCCCATGGATACCTTCCGTTATCAGCTCGGGCGATTCCGAACCGTCCGAAGACGGTACGCTGCCTGTCGTCAGTGTTCCTTACATCGACAATTCGCCTGCCGAAACCGCACCGGTTTATGCTGCTCCCATCGGAACAGCTCCGACAGTTGATATTCCTTTTGAGCAGATATCGGACTCCGGCTACGATGCAATCGGGGAAATCCCCGTCGTTGCCCTTAACTCCGAATCGGCGGAAATCGGCGGCACATCGGCAAAGGTCGGCGGAGGTTCGGTCTGCGAAAAATCCGACAGGGTCAGTTTGCCCCGCCCCGGAAGCAGCAAAGTTGACTGCGGAAACAACAGTTCAAACACCGGCAAAAACATTGCAGACGAGAATGACGGTGCCAAAAACGCCTACAGGACGCAGCTCAATGATACGAACGGTACGTTCGACAAAACTCCGGCTGACCGTCCCTGATTTTTGGGCAAACGCAGGACAAACCTGCATCAGGACACGGCTCTCATATTTTTTGTTCTCCGAATTGTTTTCGATACTCTTTAATAAACTTAACTCGGAAGGAATCCGCGCATAATGAGCAAAAGAAGAAGATGCAGAAACGTCGTAACAGTTGTTAATGTGCTGAAAGAGCAGGGTGTTTTAACAATTGATATTCAGGAGGCTTTCCGCCGCGGCAATGTTGACGCCCTTATTTTTTCCAATAAAGATGCGGTGCTTATCAAGCACTCATGCGGAGCTTACATGCTTTGGGCTGCAACCGTTGAAGCCAGAAGGCTTGCCCTTCGCGAGGTTCCCGAAATGCGGGTTTGCGTTGTTCACGGGCAAGCTGCTTTTGAGGCAATTCGCTGCGAACGAAAAGGTTTTTCTGTCGAAAAACCCTGCAAGCAATTCTGCCGCTACTCCATGCAGCGGCACAAGGCGAAATCTCCTTTTCCGATTCGGGAACTGACAACGGACGATCTTCCCCAAGTTGCCGCGCACTATAAGCTTGAATCCAAGGAAGAAATAGCTGCAACGATTGAACACGGGCTGATGTTCGGTGCCGAGGTTGACGGAGAACTTGCCGGCTTCATCGGAATGCACACCGACGGCAGCGTCGGAATGCTTGAAGTATTTAAAAAATATCGCCGGTGCGGCGTCGGCAGTGCACTTGTGTCGCACATGAACAACTATCATGCCGACAGAGGATGGACCGTTTACGGACAGGTTTATTTCGATAATGATGTTTCCCTTGCGATGCAGCGCCGTCTCGGGCTTGCCGAATCGGAAGACTATATCCGTTGGATCAGCGGCAAGGATACGTTTTAAGTCGGTTTGCTCTGTGCATGTTTTTCGCTGCACACGCACGGATTCGGCATCAATAACCGTTCCGTCGTCTATCGCAGCTCAGTCAAAGATTCTTTATAAAAATAAAAAAGGGGCTGTTGCAAAATCAAGTCGTATTTGCAGCAGCCACATAAACCTGATGTCGGTTTTGCACGCTTCTTCTATAGCTCTGCTCGAGAAAATTCCTCGCATGTTTGCATATGCAACAATCGAAAACATAACCTCAGGGTCAATCTTTCTCCACCGCCTGCGATAATCGGAATGCAGTTTTCTGTAATCTGATTTTTCCGGAATCTCGGCCATTTTAAATACTGAATCGTTTTCGTCAATCATTGCTGAAACATTTATCGGCATGACTGCTTGATTTTTGCTCGTTTTCATTGTATAATCAGCTCGCTTTCTGTTGGTTTTTGAGCAATTTAATTATACACGAAAGCAGCAAACCGGACAACCCTTCCTGAGTTGCCCGGTTTTTTTTGGGGACTAATGCAACAGCCCCTGTAGGTTTATTCATTTGCTGCTTCTCTTTTTAGCTACATCCATCCATGCAGAACCTTCCCACTGAATAGGGGAAATTCCCTGTTTTTCCGCAATGTTCCTAATTCCTTCTTGCAGATTTTTGTAGTTTTTGTACTCAGATATGGCACTCCACGCTTCGCCGTTATAATAGTAGGATTCGCCGGAACCGGTAATCTTGTTTTCCTCGGTGTTGAACTGCTGCGTCTCTTTTAGAGCTTCAAGAATAAAGCTGTCAACCGGTACATGCAACTCTGCCTCAGAAAGGCCATTTGGCAGCATATCAAGCAGCCACAGATATTTCAGCGTCATATTCACCCATTTCTGTGCTTGCCCGTATGTAAACGTAAAACCGTCTTTAAGAAATTTTTTCCTACCATCATCATAAGGCGTATTCATTTGACAAATGATTTGAGCGCACCGCCCGTCATGCCATGTGTCGAAATCGCCGGGATAATTCGGAAAGATCTCGATGGATTCAATTAGTTTCGAGCAGACATCTTCAATTCGTTTTTTCCGAATATCAATGAACGCATGTGCATCAGTACCGACCGTTGCTTTTTCCAGCTCTGTTGAAGAATAGGTATATTTGACCGTGCGAGCTAAGTCTAAATATGCACGGTACGAACACTTTACTTTCCTTGTTTGGTCGAGGTCTCCACTGCTGAATCCAAAGTAGCTATAAAGCAGAAAATCCATTATTTTTTTGTTGTCGGCAAGCTGATTCATAGTGCTATCTCCTTTGCTTATATTATTCATATTTCTCCAACGCTTTTTCAAAGCGTTTTTGACCTTTTCCCGCAAGCGTTGGGGCTCCGGCACCGTCACATCCTGGGCGAAATTCAGGGCAAACTGCTCCATGGCCACCCGGAACACCGCCCGGACATTGTCGCCGGCATACATATAGGGGTGCTCCTTCATATAGGTGGCCAGATCCGGCGTCCGGCCGTTGGCCCATTTCAGGTGCTCAAAGGGCTTGGCAGGCTCGTCCAAAATCTTCAGCTTCTTTGATTTTTGTTCAAAGCTTAATCCGAAAGCTGCCACTCGATTGTTCTCTGTCCCGAATCGGCAAGGATTTGGTTGCACTTTGAAAAATGTTTGCAGCCGAAAAATCCGTTGTAGGCCGAAAGCGGGCTCGGGTGCACCGTTTCAAGCTTTACATGAATCGGGTTTGTGATGACCTTTGCTTTTTGCCGCGCATTCGCTCCCCAAAGCAGAAAAACAACCGGCTCCGTCTTTTTGTTAAGCTCGGAAATTACCCTGTCCGTAAAAATCTCCCAGCCCATTCCCTTGTGGCTGTTCGGCTGATGTTCACGCACCGTGAGAACCGAATTCAACATTAAAACGCCCTGTTTTGCCCACTCGGTAAGCTCTCCGTGATGCGGGGGAATGAACCCGACATCGTCGGAAAGTTCCCGAAAAATATTTTTCAGGGACGGCGGCGGGGCGATGCCTTTCAAAACGGAGAAGCAAAGCCCGTGCGCTTGGTGCGGCCCGTGATACGGATCCTGTCCAAGTATCACTGCCCGCGTGTTTTCAAACGATGTATATCGAAGCGCATTGAAAATATCATACATATTCGGATACACAACGCATTTTCTGTATTCATCGGCCAGGAACTTCCGCAAATTCCTGTAGTAGTCTTTCTGAAATTCGTCTTTAAGAATTTCGTCCCAATCGTTGCCGAGATTTACCATCTATCCTCCGTATTTTGCTGTGCTTTGCACAAAATCAACATACTTTTTTGTTTTGCTCAAATGCCGAGCATTGCAGAAGCGATTGCAAAATAAATAAGCAGCGCAATCGCATCAACAATTGTTGTAATAATCGGACTTGCCATGACAGCGGGATCGAGTCCGATTTTTTTCACAAGCAAGGGCAGCGTGCAGCCGAAAAACTTTGCAACAACGACCGTTGCCAAGAGTGTCAGGCTTACCGTCAGCGAAACAAAAATCCCCAACCTGTCGAACAGCATCAGTTTTCCGAAGTTTACAACAGCGAGCGTTGCGCCGCAAAGCAATGCAACGCGCATTTCCTTGAACATGATCCGAAAAATATCAGAAAACCGAATCTCCGCCAAAGAAAGGCTGCGTATAATCGTTACGGACGATTGGCTGCCGGAATTGCCGCCCGTGTCCATCAGCATCGGGATGAACGATGTCAGGATGATGTTTGCTGCAAGCGCAGCTTCGAATTTTCCGATTATCAGCTGTGTGAAAACCGCTGAAAGCATCAAAAGCAGCAGCCACGGTATGCGGCTTTTGTACAGATCCGTCACGCTGAGCCGCGGATACGGTTTGTCCGACGGGGTGATAGCAGCCATCTTTTCAATGTCTTCAGTCGCTTCATCACGCATAACGTCGATTGCATCGTCAACCGTAACTATACCTACCAGCCTGTTTTCGCCGTCCACAACAGGCATGACTGTCAAGTCGTATTTTGCGAACATATCCGCAACAACTGCAATATCATCAAGTGTTCCGACGGAGATAACATTTTCATCCATCAGATCGGAAACAACGGCCCTCGCATTGGCAAGCACAAGCGTCCGCAAAGAAACAAGGCCGATAAGCCTGCGTTTTTCGATTACATAACAGATGTCAATCGTTTCCTTATCTACTCCGGTCAGCCGAATATGATCCAGTGCCTCCGCGGCGGTCATGGATGAATGCAAATCCGCAAATTCCGGAGTCATTATGCTTCCTGCGCTGTCCTCCGGATATTTCAGCAATTCGTTTATGTCACGTCGAACATCGGGCGAAGCCTGCTTCAATATGCGCTTAACAACGCTTGCAGGCATCTCCTCCACAAGATCCGCCGCGTCATCCGCATACATTTCATTCACAATATCAGCAAGCTCTTTGTCGGAAAAAGCATTTATCAGCTGCTCCTGCAGCACGGGTTCCATTTCAACGAAAACATCCGCCGCCGTTTCCTTTGGCAAAAGGCGAAAAAGCATGAGCAGCCGCTGCGCAGGCTGATCACGAAAAATCACGGCAATATCTGCCGGGTTAACGGTTGAAAGAATATCTTTCACGCTGTTATAATTCTTGCGCTCGAGCAGAACTTCCACCGTCTGCGATAAATCTGTTGAAAACACTGCCATTGTTCTTCTTTTGAAAGCCGCAGGTCGAGAAACAAGGCAAAAGACCTGCGCTTGCAGCATGGTTTCGATTGAGAAAACTGCCGATGACTTATTGCGCGGATACGCAGCAAATTCCGAGTATACCCCGATTTCAAGCTGTTGTTCGCACAACAATTTTTCGGAAGCTCCCTATGGTTTTTTTCTCAAATCTCGCTGCCCGGATGATTCAGCCGGAGGTTGAACGCGGAATTGCGGGTTCATGTGAAAGAACGCAAACAGGAACGGTTAATCTTCCGCTCCAAGCCTGCCGCAAAAGCCTGCCATATGAAATCACTTGTGTTTCAACAGCAAAATTTCAATTGCAAAACAGTATAACCGCAGGAGTCATACAGGGTTTGTTCGGCGCATTCAGTACATGTTTTTGTTTTCCGCGCATCATGTTCTCGTTTCGGTTGGGAACATCCGCACTTGTGCTGCTGTCAGCTTCCATAATAACTCCTTTGATTTTTTTCGGTCAGGGACTTTACCTTTTCCGTGTTTTAAGTGTAAAATAAACTTGTGCATTTGTCAATCCCCGCAAAGTAATTTTTGAACACCGTCCGTCCTTTGCCGTTTTGTTCTGCCGCGTGCGCCGACCTCGACTGTGTTTTCGCTGTTGACAAACGGACAGCACGGCACTATAATCAAGAAAAAAGTGCGAAAGGGTGCGGATTCATGACGGAAGGCAAGATTTACAGCAAAATCAGTCTGTTTGCGCTGCCGATCTTTATCGGGCAGCTTTTTCAGCAATTTTACAATGTTGCGGATTCCCTCGTGGTCGGCCGTTATTTGGGCAAGCAGGCACTTGCGGCCGTCAGCTCGTCCGGCAGTTTGATTTTTCTTCTTGTCGGATTCATTAACGGCGTTTTTGTTGGCGCGGGAGTTGTTATCGGACGATATTACGGCGCGCGTGAAAATGAAAAAGTTCATACCGCCGTTCATACCACAACCGCATTTGCAGTGCTGTCAGGCTTGTTCCTTACCGCCGCCGGAATGCTTCTCACGCCGGTTATTCTCCGCCTGATGAACACTCCCGCCGACGTTTTGCCCGAGTCCATACGATACTTCCGTTTATATTTTGCCGGCGCACTCGGCAATGTTCTTTATAATGCCTTCAACGGCATTTTTCAGGCGCGCGGCGACAGTCGGCATCCGCTTTACTATTTGATAATTTCATCAATTACCAACGTTGTTCTTGATATTCTGTTTGTAAAATATTTTAAATGGGGTGTCGGCGGTGCTGCAACAGCAACGGTTATATCGCAGTTCCTGAGCGCAATTATCTCATTCGTTAAACTCACCACTGTTGACGACGTCCACAAAATCGTCCCGCATGATGTTCGTATTGATTGGCCGATGCTTCGGGAAGTGCTTGCGACCGGATTGCCGACAGGCGTTCAGAATTCCGTGATCGGGCTTGCAAACGTAATCGTTCAATCCAACATCAACGATTTCGGCTCCGATGCGATGGCGGGCTGCGGTGCGTATTTCAAAATAGAGGGGTTTGCTTTTCTCCCGGTAACAAGTTTCAGCGTTGCACTTACAACTTTTACAAGTCAGAACCTCGGAGCGAAGCAATATGACAGAGTAAAAAAGGGCACTGCATTCGGGCTTGTCTCCGGCGTTGCACTTGCGGAACTCATCGGAATTGTTTTTGTGATTTTTGCACCGTCGCTTATTGCCATGTTCAACAGTTCGCCCGAAGTTGTCGCTTTCGGCGCAATGCAGGCACGAACGGAAGCACTTTTTTACTGTGTTTTGTCGCTTTCACACTGCATGGCCGGAATCATCCGCGGAGCGGGGAAAACGATGGTTCCGATGCTTATCATGCTGATTTGCTGGTGCGTGATCCGCGTTGCGTATATTACGATAACTGTGCATTTTATTCCCGATATCCGCGTCGTTTTCTGGGGATATCCGATAACATGGATGCTCAGCTCGGTCTGTTTCACGCTCTACTATTTCAAAGGCGACTGGATGCATAATTTCGAACGCTTGGACGCCCGCCGGAATGCGGCGGCAAACCGAAATTGATTTAAATTACTGATAAAATACGAAAGGAATCCAAAATGGAAGTAAACGCAAAAAGAGCATTTGAGCTGCTGAACAAGCTCTCCTTCGAACGCGTGTCCTGCACGGCGGAAGAAACCCGCACGGCAGAGGCACTGCTTGCCGAAATCGACTCATTTACATGGGCGCGTTCGGACATACAACGTGAAATTGAAGTTTTCAAGGCGTCAACCGGCACCGTTACCGCGGCAAGGTTGATCGTTACCGAACCGTATGAGAAAGAATACCCGGTAACAGCCTATCTGCGTTCCGACAGCACACCTGATGACGGGTTGGAGCTTGAACTTGTTTACGTTGAAAACGCGCTCCCCGCGAATCTGCTCGGTGTTGAAGGTAAGGCCGTTCTTGTCAACGGACGATTCGGTTTTGAAGCTTACGGGCGCATTCAAAAGGCAAAACCTGCCGCAATAATCGGTTTTACCGGCAATATCCTCGATAAAGATGACGAAACCGATCACGGTATCTGTAAAATTCGCGAAACCTACACCGCCGAATTCGGCGACAACATCCTCGTTAATTTGAAGGCGAAGGATGCGCTTGAAATTGTTTCAAAAGGTGCAAAAAAAGTTAAGCTGTTTGTCAGCAGTACTGCGACTGAGGGCGAATCACGCAACGTATGCGTTACACTGCGCGGAACGGATCTTGCAGATGAAATCGTGTCGTTCGGTGCGCACTACGACAGCGTTCTGTTTTCAACGGGCGCATATGATAACATGAGCGGCTCCGTGATCATCATGGAATTATTGCGCTATTTTGCGGCAAATCCTCCGCGCCGCACATTGAAATTCAACTGGTTCGGTTCAGAGGAACAGGGCCTTCTCGGTAGCAAGGCGTATGTTGCCGCTCACGAGGCGGAGCTTGAAAAGCATCGTTTGATGGTCAACGTCGATATGGCCGGTCCCATTCTCGGCTCTGAGCATATATTTATCATGGGGGATGCGCCCATGAAGAGTTATGTTGAAGGGATGATGAATGAACTCGGCGCCGCCGTTGTATATCATGAGGATGTTTATTCAAGCGACGGAACTCCGTTCTCCGACAAGGGCATACCTGCAATAAACTTCACGAGGGTAAATGCAAACGGAACCGGCTTTATTCACGATCGCCGCGATGCACTTGCAAACGGTTTCCTCTCGGCGGATGCACTCGGCATAACGCTTAACTTGGCTCTGGAGTTTTCGAAACGAGTTGTCAATGCCCCGATTTTCCCGATCGAGCGCAAAATTTCCGATTCCATGCGAGATAAAATCGACAAGTATTTGTTCAGAAAATGTAACAAATAACCCTCTGCACTTTTGACTCTCGGTCGGATGTGTCTGTTTTCACGCTGATTTGTTTACATGATTTCCCGGGAAATACTCTGTTTAAACGGACTGTTTCTCGGGAATTTTCTTTTTTTTGCATCTCGCCGCTCATTTCCCGGGAAATGCTGCGCGGTTTTAATTTAAATTCATCTATTTTCGCAAGGCGAATATATTTATTAATATTTAATTTTTGTGTTTTCAAAAAATTACTTTGGTGCTATAATCAGGCTGAAAATGAGAAGAGCGGGCAATGCCCGAAGGGATGGTCTGATTTGAAGCTGCTGGATAAATTAAAGTCTTTCGGTCAACGTCGTGATGTTGATATGACGGAGGGCGGAATCACACGTCATATTGTGTGTTTTGCAATTCCTTTACTGCTCGGGAATCTTTTTCAACAATTCTACAACACGGTTGACAGCTGGGTCGTCGGCAACTATGTCAGCGACACGGCTTTTTCGGCTGTCGGCACTGTCGGCCCGATCATTAATATGCTGATAAACACGTTCCTCGGGCTCAGCACCGGCGCAAGTGTTGTCATTTCGCAATTTTACGGTGCAAAACAGCATGAGCGCGTGCAGGACGCTGTTCACACGTCCGTGATGATGACGCTTATCTTGGGCGTTGTTTTCACCATTATCGGCATTGCAATGACGCCGCTGATGCTGAATCTGATGGAAACTCCGGACTCCGTACGTCCCGAGGCAACGCAGTACCTTATTATCTATTTCTCCGGAATAATCAGTCTTATGCTCTATAATATGGGCTCCGGCATTCTTCGCGCGATCGGCGATTCACAGCGTCCTTTTTATTTTCTTGTTGTTTCAGCGCTGACAAATGTTGTGCTTGACCTTGTGTTTGTTCTTGTGTTCAAAATGGGAGTTTCCGGTGTTGCGATCGCAACTGTCATCGCTCAGACGCTTTCGGCCGCACTTGTTCTCATCGTACTCCTCCGTGCAAAAAACTGCTGTCGGCTTTCGCTTAAGAAATTGCGCATTCATCGCTCCATGTTCGCAAAAATTCTGAAAGTCGGCATTCCCGCCGCTCTTCAAATGGCTGTTACGGCATTTTCGAATGTTTTCGTGCAATCATACATCAACAGTTTCGGCGAGGACTGCATGGGCGGCTGGACAGCCTATGTCAAAATCGATCAGTTCCTCTTCCTTCCGATGCAGAGCATTTCGCTCGCTGTGACAACATTTGTCGGGCAGAATCTCGGCATTAATCAGGTTGCGCGCGCAAAAAAGGGAATCCGCGCCGGAATGCTTATGGCCGTCGCCTGCACCGCGCTTTTAATGGTGCCGGTGCTGATTTTTGCTCCGCAGCTTGTTGAATTTTTTAATAAAAAACGTGAAATTGTGGATTACGGTTCAATGCTTCTCCGTCTGATTTCGCCCTTTTATGTTTTCTGCTGCATCAATCAGATTTTTGCGGGTGCGCTTCGCGGAGCGGGCAACAGTCGAACACCGATGTTCATAATGATAGGTTCATTTGTTGTATTTCGTCAGATTTATCTTTTTATCATGGCGAACTATATCAGCAACACAATTAAACCCATTGCGCTGAGCTATCCTGCCGGTTGGCTTTTGTGCAGTCTTATCACCGCATTATATTTCAAGTTTGCAAAGTGGGAAAAACATCGCGTTGTTGATATTGAGTAGCATTGCGGCATACGGTCGGATTTTGCGGACAAATTTGCGGCAGGGCTTGAAATCCGCGGATTAATATGTATAATTTAAGCACCGGGCGGCGCGAACCTGCTGTTTGTCCGCTGATTTTACGAACGGAGCCGCGCATGGGTTTATTCCGTGCGCAACTTATTGATGAGTTTTTTTCGATTAACCGATAAAACCGCCGGAACAAAACCGGCGGAAGAAGCGGGCAGCACGGGCTTTCGGCGCGCAGTTCGAATAATCAGAACTGTGCTCATATGTTTTGCCGCTGCATTGTATGTTTTTTATTTCATAACCAACTTGCGGGCAATGAGCATCGGCGGCGGAATACTTTCCGCCTCACTGCTTGCTCTTTTCACATTTGCAGCTTATAAAGCTGTTCCTCTCGTTTTAAAGACGCTCATCGGCGAACGGCTTTGCAGCTTTGTCCCCGTTCCGAACGCCCGCAGGGATTTTTCTCGGATTATGCTTGCCGCGCTGGCGATTCACATTGTTACAACCATTCTCGGAATGGTGCTTTATCGGGTTTTCACCCCTGATTTCAGCGGCAATCTGTTTGAATTATGGGAGACTTCCTGGTCAAAGCACAACACCGATGTCCCTCATTATATTAATATTGCCGAAAACTGGTATGTAAACGATGGGAAAGATCGCCTTCTGATCGTTTTTTATCCGATGCTGCCTCTGCTTATGCGAATGCTCAATCCGGTCTTTCACAACAGCTTTGTGTCAGCTCAAATTATCAACACAATTGCAACGTGCCTCGCCTCCGGAACGGCATATTTAACGCTGTACGGAATTCTCGGCAAAAAGCGTTCCGTGCATGCCGCACTGCTTTCGCTTCTCCTTCCGGGTGCAATTTTTCTTAATTCACCAATGACGGAACCGCTTTTCATGCTGTTCTGTTTCTGTGCGTTTTACTGTTTGCAAAAGCATAAATTTATACTCTCCGCTGTTTTTACCGCTTTAGCCGGTTTCACGCGGTCTCTCGGGGTCGTGCTTGCTGCTGCAATCTTCATTGAAGGAGTCGGCACGATCGTCCGAAACATTCGCGACGGCAAGAAATGCGGAAAGCAAATTATTGCGGTTGCTGCCGCGCTTGTTATATCAACACTCGGAACGGTGGCTTATCTGCTCATTAATTATAATGTCTCCGGCGATTTTTTCATTTTCATGGAGTATGAAAAGCTGAACTGGGATCAGCAGCTCGGTTTGTTTTTTGACACCATGCGCTACATTTGGGACTGGTGCGTCAACGCAATTCCGAACGGGAACATCAGCGTGATTTATTCCCTTTGGATTCCGACAGTTCTTATTGCATTCGCATCACTTGCGCTGATTACCGATCGTATGCGGGAATTGCCTTCGGCCTATATTGTCTTCTTCCTTGCTTACTACGTGCTTGCAATGGGCTGCACATGGCTGCTTTCCGCAGTTCGCTACCTTTGCGCAACGCTGCCGCTCACGGCATCCGTTGCCTCCCTGTGCACAACAAAAAAGAAAACGCAGGCGGTCTATGGGTGCACCTGCGTTTTATATGTCGCTTTCCTTTGCATGTATATGCTTAGATTGAGCATATTCTGACAGCGGAATTGCCGCTTCATATGATGCCCGTCATCTTCGGGCATCAATTTTCCATGTTGTTGAAATCATAAACATCCTCGCCTTTTTCACGCGGTCCGACCCTGCCCGCAAGGAGATAGCGCCGCTCAATGGGGTCATAGAATATATGTTTCACGATACGAAAATTTTGTACGCATCCCGTACTCGGCACATGCGTTCTCGGACCCGTGCAGGGGTGCAGCAGGTCGCCGATCATAATGTGCCCTTCGTCAACATATGAAATTGTCAAATCTTTTGCAATTGCATCAAGAACCTTGCTTTCCAGCTCGTCAAGATCAAGCTCGGGTTTCGGTTCGTCAAATGACAAAACAAAGCCGTGCTTAACATCGCTGTGTTTGCACCTGCATCCGTCATCACCGGGAAGGAAAATCTCGCAAAGATCTTCCGCCGTATGCGCCATTCTGCGATAATCGACCGATTTTGCAACGATATCGTAGATTTCATTCGGCAGCGGACCAAAAATCGTCGGGCGCGTTATGATTATTTCCTCACCCATGCCGATCAGAAGGTTTGCATTGGTCTTAAGAAACGGGTAAATCATGTCGAAATGCTCAACGATTACACGTTTGCCGCGTTGAACAGCGTTCAAAATTGCATCGGCAAGCACTCCCATCTGCGTGAATGCCGCCTCAAAGCGTATGTCAAGATGATATGTGTGCGCAGTAAAAAACCCTTGCTGCTCAATGTCAAGAATCGGAAGCGGGCGAGTGTTCACTCCGTTATCATCGTTTGTCAGCTCGAGCCCGGGGAACATGCCTTTTATCAACATGCTCTTGCCCGAGCCTGCCTCGCCGATAATGCCGATAAGCTTATCAAACGGGCTGAGATACATCTGCGCAATATGCATTCCAAGATCATATATCCTGTCGCGTCCTCGGGGTGCGAAAAAGACGCTGTAATAGTGGCTGTTCTGCATTCTGCCTGAGTATGACATTAGAGAATCTCCTTTTTGTTTCATGCACGCGTCATCTGCGTTTTTTACCTGCAAAGCGGTGCTGCATTTCTCCTAATGATTATATAGCATTCCGTCTCCCAATGCAACAAGAATTTCCCGTTTGAAAATACTATATTGCATTTCGGCGGCAATAATGCTATACTTGCAGCAGGCGCGGCGGGGAAGCGAAGGATCAAAAGCCGATTACCTCAATCGAGTTTTGTGAATTCCGTTTTCCTGCTGCAACGGTTAACTCCGCAAAACAACCCCGTAAACAAACAGAAAGGAAACTGTATTTATGAAAAAAATCTCAACCCTGCTGCTTTGCATTGTTCTTGCGTCGGCACTTGCGCTTGCTGCGACAGCTGTCGGTTGCAAAAGCAGCGGAACAGATAAACCAAACGAAAACCAAGGAGACAATGACATGAACAACGACAAAATCATCGCAACCATAGAAATGGAAAACGGTGGGGTCATGAAGCTTGAACTGTATCCCGAAATTGCACCTCAATCCGTTTACAATTTCGTTTCGCTTGCGCGTTCCGGCTTCTATGACGGCTTAACTTTCCACAGAATTATTCCCGGCTTTATGATTCAAGGCGGCGACCCCCTCGGTGAAGGCTACGGCGGCCCCGGCTATTCCATCAAGGGTGAATTTGCAAGCAACGGCTTCAACAACACGCTTAAGCATGAGCGCGGCGTGATTTCCTGGGCACGTTCGAACAATCCCGACAGCGCAGGCAGTCAGTTTTTCATCATGCACGCTGCCGCTCCGCACCTTGACGGCAGCTATGCCGCTTTCGGCAGGGTCATTGAGGGCATCGAAGTTGTTGACGAAATCGCTTCCGTCAAAACCGGTGCGAATGACCGCCCCGTCACTCCCGTTGTAATAAAATCAATCACGATCAGCGGCCCCGAGCTGCCCGAGCCCGACAAATTGCCCGGCAAATAATTCCTGATTTATACCGGATTCATAAGTGCATATTGCTGCATCAGTGACGCCCGAACCGGCAGTTTGAATACAAGCTCCGCACAACGGCTTCAACCTGCTTTTCAGCTTTAAATCGGCCTTTGTCAACGTGCAGAGGTCGATTTTGCATTCATTGCACATCATCAAACATTCTTAATAATGTGCATGTCAGGCTGCCGAGCTTTTTCTTGAAGGCTCATCGACAACTTCTCCGTTTCGATTCACCGTCTGATTCCTTTGTGCAGCACGTTCGCGCAACGTGTACGTCGGTGCCGGCAGAAGCTCACCCCTTTTTGCATCATCGGGTACGCATACGTTGTGTGTTCTGAAATTCGATGTTGTTTCAGATTTTTTAAATTTATCGGTGCAAACACCGACTGCAATCAGTGCGCCAATGATCATTCCCGGAATAAGGAAGGAAAAAATCAACCCAAAGTAATTCATTGTAATACCTCCGCAATCAATCGGTTTTACGGTCGAACATCGCTGTTCACAGTTTCCGTTTCGGCAACAAATCCTGAAACAGTTTTTAAAAGCGCGTTTCCTTTTCGGAAATCAGCTGCTGTTTTTTGACCGCACGGCTATTATAGTATCTTTTTAGGATACTTGCAATACCTTTTTCCGTACTGTTGCCCGTTAAAATAAATATATTTTTATTTGTGCTTGCATTTTGTTTCCAATCGAGATACAATACAGACAGTAAATTACGGAGAACCGACGATGAACAGACTGAAACAACTGCGAAATTCACGCGGCATCACCCAAGATGAGCTGGGGCGTATGCTCGGAGTTCAAAAAGCAGCGATATGCAAATATGAAAACGGAAGAGTCAACATGCCGAACAGCGTTATCATGCGGCTTGTGGAAATTTTTCAAGTCAGCGCGGATTATCTTCTCGGCACGGATGAAGTCGTTCCGCTGCTGAAATCGAATTCGGCAAAACTTTCTTCCTCTTCAATGCCGCATACGCCCGCAATCGGTGTTCCCCTGGTTGGGTTTGTTCACGCCGGTTTGCCGATGCTTGCGGATGAAAATATAACCGAGTACATACCCGTTTCCGCAAACGAAGTATCTTCCGGAGAATGTTTCTTCATGCAGGTTGAAGGCGACTGCATGACGGGGGATCACATCGTTGAAGGCTCGCTCGTTCTGGTGCGGAAATGTGTTGAGGCGGACAACAATTGCATCGGCGTTGTGCGTATCGGAGACGAGGTGCTTCTGCGGCATATCCAGCGCTTCGGAAAGCAGCTTGCGCTCACCCCGTCCAATCCGGCATACAACACCATGATCGTTTCCGAGGGCGATGTTCAAATAATCGGTAAGGTTATTGAAACGCGGCTTAGATTCTGAAAACCCTCATCAGCGGCTTTTCGGCATAAACCCTGCCGCAATGCGCATAAAATGCAGCATGCCGAGCACATGTTGCTGTCGCTGTGTGCCGACGCGAAATTCTTCAGCGTTCGGTGCGCTCTTCGGCTGTGCAGCATTGCGAAAGGAGTATTTCGAATTGAAGAACAATCCGTTACTTTCAAAACCGTTTGGTCAGAGCAGAAACCAGGCACCGACAAAGGTCACGTTTTGCAGACCGCGCCGCAAAACTCTCGGATTCCGCCGTGTTTTCGGGTTTATGATGCTGATTATTTGCGCATCGGCTGCCTCTCTGTTGCTTGCGCTGCGCATTTCCGAAAGCGGCTCTCTTGTCAGCGGTGATACTGTTGACAGCGCTGCCGTGTTTTCCCCTCTGCGTTTTGCTTCAAACAATTCACCGGATGATGCGGCAAAAGGCGATGACTCGCGTGCGACAGGCCGGCTTCAGCTTGTTCAGCTGCCTTCAATTTTAACCGTTTTTGCGCCGTCCGATAACCCGATACGCCCTGTGCAGTCAGACAGCGTGATCGTTGATAACGACAGCATGGTTGCCAAGATTTATGCCGGAGAAGGCACTCCCGTTCTGTCCGCACTCGACGGAACGGTAAAAACCGTTTCATTTGACGAAACCCTCGGCGGCAGTCTGACCGTTTTCAGTTCGGATGATATCGAGATTACCTACTATGGATTGCGGGACATCTGTGTTGAACGCGGGCAGCCTGTCGTTCAGCGCAGCATTCTCGGAAACATGCAGCGTGACTATATTTGCGTCAAAATCACCAAGGCAGGGCGGCCGATCGATCCGTTTGATTTTTTTGGCATCAAGGCGAATCTCGGGTAATTGAAAATTGCCGTTTTCGGCAGAACCGAACTTCGCTGTTCGATTTGCGTTCTGCTGCTTGTTCCTGCCGCAGCCGTGCTCGGTAAGCTGCCCGCCCTCATGCTTGCCCTTGTTTCGCTTGCGGTTCATGAACTGTCCCACGCATTTATGGCGGCAAGGCTGGGGCTTGTTGTCTCCTCGATTGAGGTGCAGCCCTTCGGCTTTATCGCTGAACTGCATACGCCGCCGCGAACCCCGTCGGAATGCCTGTCGGTTGCGGCAGCGGGACCGTTTGCAAGCCTGCTCATCGCCCTCTGCGGCGCAGGTTTTGGCAAATACATCGGGCATACATCGGCAGCCTTCCAAGATTTCTGTTCTTTCAATTTATCGCTCGGATTAATGAATCTTCTCCCTTTTCTGCCTCTTGACGGCGGACGGCTTGCGCTTGCATTGATTGAGAAGCGAATCGGGCGGGCTCGTGCGCAAAGAACACTTTCTTTGTTCGGCATCATATTCGGTTTTCTGCTTTTTTGCGCAGGCGTGATGCTTGTTTCAGCGACGGACGCCGCATTCAACCCGACCCCGCTTGCGGCAGGCTTTTTCATCTTTATTTCGGCACTTTCGGAATTCCGCTGTTCCTGCGGCACCAATATCAAAGCAAGTCTTGCGGGATTATCACGGCTCCGTTCCGGTTCCGCAGTTCGCGTTGTGCCGATAGCACTGCGAAGCGACTGCACGGTGCGAAAAGCACTTTCGTTTATAGGGGGCAGGGGATACGGCATCATTTTTGTTGTTGAGGCCGGAGCGACTGTCGGCATCCTTGATGAAAACATTGTTTTGAATGCCGCACTCTGCGGCGAAAGCGATGCGGAGCTGCGCGCGCTTTTGCCCGAGCACTCTGCATCGTCCGCACCGAATTTACCTGTATTCAAGCGATAAATTATGAACCTTCCCGTCGTCAACAAGTTCAACACATGCACCGTGCCGCTCTTTTGCATTCGAAGCGCTGCGGTGCATATCGACCCTGTAAACGGTGTTTCCGAAACGGTATTCAAACGAAAATGCATCAAGCACGGTGCAGGGTTCAACAAAAAGTTTTGTTCCCCTCTTGCGGATTCCGAGAATGTTTTCGACGGCGGCGCGATACAGCCATGCTGCCGATCCCGTGTAAAGCGTCCAGCCTGCCCGCCCTGCAAGCCTTCCGACCGAATAAACATCGCCCGCAACGGCATAGGGTTCCCCTTTATAGCGTTCGATTGAATTTGCGGATCCGTGTTCAATCGGGTTTATCATTTTAAACAAGCTGTCCGCTGTATCGGCCATACCGAGCCGACATGCGGCTATTATACACCACGCCGCCGCATGCGTGTATTGTCCGCCGTTTTCGCGTACTCCGGGCAGGTAACCCTCTATATAGCCCACAGCATTCCTCGTTTTTCCGTCAAACGGAGGGGTCAGCAGCCGAATCAGCCCGTTCACCGGGTCCGTCAAGGCCGCAAGCACGGTTTCAAACGCTTCGCGGGCATGAACGGCGTTTGCGAAAACCGCAAAACATTCGCTTACGCAATCAACGGCACATTCCGAACAGTCCGCGCTTCCAAGGCTTGTTCCGTCACCGAAAAAGGCGCGTATATATCTGTTTTTGTCCCACGCATTGCTTTCAATTGCAGCACGAAGCGCGGCGGATTCACGTTCGAAAAGCATTGCCCGTGCAGTATCTCCCCGCTTTTTGCAAACAGGCAGCAGTGCCCTCGCTGCAAGCAGCAGCAGCCAGCCGACAACACCGCTTTCGCCGCCGTCCGAACCGACAGCGTCCATGCCGTCGTTCCAATCACCCGTGCCCATAAACGGCAGACCGTGCGCCCCGCGCAGCTCAAATGAAAGCTCAACGGCGCGGCAGCAGTGTTCGTACAGGGTTTCCTTATCATCGGACATCTCCATTTCACAATATATGTTTTGTTGTCCGTACGGTATCTTCATGTCGGCAAGATACGGTATTTGTTCGTCAAAAATCGCTGCATCCCCGCTGACCTCAGCGTATTCGCACGCTGCAAGCGGCAGGAAAAGGCGATCGTCGCTTATCATTGTCCGCACCCCGCGCGGCAGCCCGTCTGCAAAACCTTCGTGCCACCAGTGAAGCACGTCGCCCTTTTTAAACTGACGTGAAGCGCACTTGATTATCATATTCCTTGTGCATTCGGGATCGGTCGCAGCAAGTGCTGCTGCATCCTGAAGCTGATCTCGGAAGCCAAACGCACCGCCGCACTGCCAAAATCCGGTTCGCCCGATTATGCGCGCCGAATATGTTTGATAGAGCAGCCGCCCGTTCACGAGTGCATCAAAGCTCGCATCGCCTGTTTTTATCCTTAACATATCTGTTTTTTGCCTATAAAACCGCATTGTTTCATTCAACGCCGCTTCAGCGTCCGCATCGGCAATGAGCTTCGGAATGCGTTCAAACTGCTCAAACCCAAGCAGCACCGTAAGCTTTGCGGTTGATTGCGGTTCAACGGTGAATTCGGCTGCAATTTGATTTCCGTTCGCAGCAAGGCTTTTCGAACCGCCCAAAATCGAAAGGAAGCCCCACTCCGAATGTTCCGAAAGTGTGTCGCGCGCCGCAGCGCAAAGCGGGAAACCCTCCTCGCCGACAGTTTCAAATTGCAGTGACGCGGGATGTGCTTTTTCGCCCAACACCCAGTCCGCCCCGCAGCGCAGCCGCAGCTTTTTTCTGTTTGCCGTCAGGTTTTCGATGCATACCGTTGAGTATTTCAAAGGTAACTCCATGTCAACCGTCACCGTGAGCTGCACTCTGAGCTCATCCGTCCGCCATTCAAAGCGGCTGTACCCAAACCCATGCGACACAACACAGCTGCTGCCGAATGCAGGCAAAAGGCTGAGCCTGCTTTCTCGTTCAATATCAAACAGTATCAAAAATTCTCCGCTTGTATCAAACAAGGCATCGTTTGACCACGGTGTTATCCGCAGCATTCTTGCGTTTCCGCACCATGTGTAACCGCCGCCGCTCTCGGTCACAAGCGCACCCATGCGCTTTCCGGCAAGGACATTGCTCCAAGGCAAAGGAGTAATGTTTTTAGGCGAATTTTCAATAACAAATTCCATTTTTTCATTATCAAATCCGCCGCAGCCGTTCCATGAGAAGCAAGCTTTTTTTCGTGCATCCGTTATGTTCGGCTGCGTAAGCATTGGGTGCATCGTTTCTGTTTCCGTCATTTTCTCGTTTATGCTGCCGTGCTCAAAAATATATTTTGAGTCATCTGCAAAAGCCAGCGGTGCATCGGCATCAATTTCAATCTGCGCCGCAGCGTGAATCAGCGCGCGATCCGACTCGGTCAAGTCGAATCCGTGCAAAAGTATGCAGGTTGGGCAGATCGTCCGCAATTCCTCAAGCGCCGCCCGCAGAGCGTTCGCATATTCATGCGGGTATTCTCCGATAAGAACAACATCAAAAAGCTTTTCCTGCCGCTCGTCCGCGTGACTTCCCTCGTTGAACTCGTCCCGCTCCGTTTTGCAGCTGCCTGCATTGCACATGTTGATGTATTTCGCAGCATTCAAAAGCATACGCACCCCGTTCACCTGCTCCGAACGAGTGACACGCATGAGCACGATCGGGCGATCGCCGGAGATTCCGTGTTTCCAAAGGCCGCGAATACCGCCAAGCCGGCTTTTTATATCACTCTTGCCCTTTGACACAATGCCTTTCACGATAAACGCATTCAAAATCTGTGCAAATGCGTTTGTTTTCGCGTCGATTTCAAATGCACGAAGTATTCCCGCCGAATGCATTCGCGCCGCAGCCTCCGCACTTTGCAGCCGCTGCCTTTGCCGATGAAGAATCTCATCAATTCTCGTTTTGTTCTTTGTGAAGCCGATCGTGAGACGCACGGTTCCGCTTTCGCCCGACCCGAGACGAACCTTTGTTTTTGCGAAAAAGTACGGCTCAACCGGCTGCACCGTCGGCAATTCTTCCGCGTCGGCTGCCGAAATGCACTGCATCAGCAGAGCATCTTCATGACTTTTGTGCCGCCCGGGGCAAACCAAACCATCCGCGCAAAATTGCACCCTTTCAAGCGATGCCACGTTGAAAAAAGCGGAGTAAGACGGCTTCCCCGGTTTTTTTCTCATTGTAAAAATCAATGTGTCGTCCGCCCTTTCGGATTCGGTGCAAACATGCACAAACGCCGGATGCGCCTCGAATTCCCGCGCCGGTGCAAGCGCGATTTCGGCGAACATGCCGACATCGACCGTCTCTTCCGCTTTGCCGCAGTTAATCAGCTCCAGCGTGCGGATTTCGCAATCCGAATCAGCAGCAACCATTGAAGTGAGACGTGCCCGAATTGAAGCGAAACGATCCTCCGAAACAACTCTGTGCGGCTCCGCCGTGATGCTTCCCGAAATGCGTTTTGCGGCTTTTTCACCTGATTCGGAATCATATTTTGCAACTACAAAATCCACACCGTTCGGCGGAACAAAGCCGAATTCCGAAGCGTTTGCCGCATCCTCCCCAAACGCGCCCCATGCCTTGCCGCGCAGACGGGTTATCAACACGCCGCCGCATTTTGAATAGCCGCAGCCGTTTTCATCAACAAATACGCTGTATGAACCGTTTGTGATAATCTGTCCGTTGACCGCCTGCCCGCTGTTATTTTCCGTCCGCCCCTCGGTCGGCTGCATTTCTATTACGTTTTTCCGATTGCCCGGGTTTTTTATCTTCTTCCGAATAAATGCTCCCCGTAGCCGCGGCGATTCGTTCCGCTTCGCTTCCGCAGCGTTTTTTTTGATAATGCGAACAAATTCATCCGCATTACGAGCCGCGTGCGGCTCCCTGAAAATTTCACTTTCATAGGTTTTAATTCGAATGGGGTCAACGGGCATGTTCTCAAACAGCAGCTGTTCGTTCGCTCGAACCTCGGGAACGCTCATGAATCTTCGCGCAAGCACGTTGTTGTTCAAAGCGTTGTTGATTGCGCACAGACTCATTCCCTGATGGTGCGCCATATAGCTTTTTACAATTGCAAATCCGTTCTTTTCAGCCGCCCCGTAATCGAGCGCTTCATAAAGCCCGTATTTGCCCGCCGCGCCGATTTGGCAGAGCAGGCGCAGGTTCTCCGCCGCTGCTTTCGGTTCAACGGCAAGTGCAAGCACGCATGCATACGGTGCAATAACATCCGACCGCATTCTGCCCGGTGCAAGCGCAAGTTCGGGATTGCCGAAAGCACGATATTGATAGCGCAGGGCATCATCGAACGCATAATACCCGGATTCCGACACACCCCAAGGTTTTTCCGCTGCGGCAGCAAGGATTTGCGTCAGCACCGCATTGCGGCAAACCTCAAACTGCATACTGTAAGGAACGGTTTCAAAGAAAATCAGCGGCATCAGATACTCAAACATCGTCCCGCTCCAGCTTTTGAGTACGCGCCCGCCCGAAGCATCGCACATAAGGCGCGAAAGCGCAAACCAATGCTCCGACCCAATCCGAGAAAACGCAATTGCAGAAAAACTCGTCAGTCTGCATTCTGATGCAAGCAAGTCATAATGTGACGGAGTAAGCTTTCCCTCCTCGAACGAGCAGCCGATATGAAAAAGCTCTCTCGTGTTGTCATACAGTACCCTAAAATCCATTGCCCTTGCGATCGCTGTGCAGCGCGCCGCAAGCTTTTTCAGCTCTTCAGCAAACTCTGCGGAGGTCTTTTCCGCCTGCCCCGCGCATTCAGCAAGCGCACATGCCGTTGTGATAAGGCAGGCGAACAGATTCCCGCTGTCAACAGTCGATATGAAGCGCGGACGCAGCAGCGATAAGTCGCGCAGGTTATACCAATTAAAAGGATGCCCATGCCATTTTTCAAGCTTTTCTATGGAATTCACCATGCGTTCAAGGCGCGTGAACATTCCGCGCTCATCGAGCAGATGCATATCATGCGCCGAAACAACAGCCATCAACCCCATGCCGATATTCGTGGGCGAAGTCAGCATTGCCGCGCCGCGATAAGGCTCTTCCTGAAAATTATCGGGAGGAAGCCACGATGTTTTTTCGGTGCAGTTCTGTTCAAAGTATTGCCAAGTATCGGCAAAAATTTCCGTCAGTCTGCCTCTCTCCGCTGCGGTAAAACGATAGGAATCGGGCTTTTCATCCTTCTTTTCCGCAATCAGCGGCGCACAAAGCCAAAGCACCGCCGTCGCAAGACCCGCCGCTGCCA
>ERZ827492.507-NODE-507-length-36905-cov-36.539701_pt1 | contig 36905 bp, 42 predicted proteins | sample MGYA00519704_ERZ827492 | MGnify/ENA primary metagenome ERZ827492 (study PRJEB31778, sample SAMEA3449325) | human gut metagenome | biome: human gut; feature: human-associated habitat; material: faeces | place: United Kingdom | collected 2010/2012 ... | reverse complement strand
AACCGAAGAAACGACTGATTTTGAAGATATTAACGTACCAATAGGATGAACAACGCAGAAATACAGATACAGTTTCCCCAGCCCAGCGAGCGGGACAAATTCACATTGACGGCCATCTATCAGGATGTGGACGGCTACACACACACGGATCGCTACACCCAGGACGACATACCCGCCGATCAGGCCCCGGCTATGTCCGCCGTCGTGGCCGCGCTGGTGGGACTGGCGGAACCGTGGCAGGCGTCCCAGGTGTGGGCGAGGTTAGGTCACGTGTTGCGTGATTATCCATTCCCTCAGCCTGATGGGGCAGGAGAATGGGTTAAGTCTGTTGAGCTGACCGTTGAGGCCGTCAACCCTCAGGGAGGGCGCCGTACATTCACGGCTGCGGACTACCCGGAATTTGCTCTCACAGACCCCGCCGCCGTGGCTTTCTTTAAACACTTCACTACCAACTAATAACAACATAATCGTATGACTACTAATAATCAATGCAATCACGCCGAGGCTATTGCCAAGGAAATGTACAACATTTACCACTCCACCCTTTCCCATGCACCGCGGGAAACGGGATGGGCTGATGAACCGGCGGACGTCAAGCAAGCATGGTATCACGTCGCAAATCAGGCCCTCCCGACCATCGGCAAGCATGCGTTGGAGGACGTGAAAGACTATCTCGGCATCAAGGCTTCCGGCGCGGCGTCCTGGTGGAAAAAGGCCCTCTACTGGGCCGGGGTGGGTATAGCCGGCGCTGTCCTTGGGGGCGTTGGAATGTCCATGTCCGGCTGCGGGCACTCCGTAGACGTGACCCCAGGCCGCACGGAGGTCTGCAAGGACGGTTCCTGCCTCGTCATTGAGCAGGGGCATATCTCCTATTCCCAGGCCCAGCCCACCACGGATACGCCGCCCGTAGTTCAAGCCCTCAAGAAATAAGACCATGTGTGATTTTGTAGACAAGCGGCTGGAAACCCTCCGCAAGTACAAGGACATCATCATGATGTTCGGCGGGGCTGGGGCTGCCGTCTACATCTACACGGACTTCAAGGCGGTGGTCCGGGAACAGGCGGAAACCTCGGCCAAGACCGCCGAAATACTCCGCACGATGGACCTCCGCCTTTCCAACCTTGAACATCAGACCCAAAAATAATATGCCTAACAATTTATACACCAATTCAGGACTCTCTTTTTCGGATGCTCTCCACGCTTTGAAAAATGGCAAGGGAGCCAGATTGCCGAAGTGGTCCCCGGATGTAGTCATCCGCGCCCAGTTCCCGGACGAGCACAGCAAGATGACAGCTCCCTATCTGTACGTGGAATCCCGTTTCGGGCGGGTGCCGTGGAAGGAGACGTTTATCGAACTGTTTTCCGAAGAATGGGAGATTGTCGACTGAACTGTAAAGTTTTTCTTACAAGTTCTAACCAGTTCTAATCAAAACAAGTTATAACCATGAATAACACTGAAAGAAACATGGCTGCGGCCATCCTCCGCTTTGAAGACAGCCGCGTAACCGGGCCGGCCTCCCTGCGCGTCTCCCGCCTCCCTGCCGCTGACAAGGGCGGCAAGTTGGAGATTTGCGGCATTTGCGACGGCATTGAACCCGCGGTATTCAACCGCCTTAAAGCCCTGCTTGACGCCGGGAAGAGGGAAGAAGCCTGGGAGGGATGCCTTCAGTACGTCCTGGACAATACCGCCGCCGTCCGCTCCTGGATTGGCTCTGACGCCCATCCGGCTACGGAATTCATCCTGCGGGACCATTATTTCAATTCCGGTAGCAAGAACACCGGGAAGATACTTCAGCGCGCGTTGAACATCCACGGCGCCGGGCTCACGGTGGACGGCATTGTTGGACCCAAGACCAGACAAGAGCTACAGGACCAGTTGGCCGGCACGGATGAAGCGATATTCCTCATTGGCCTGCAGGAAAAGCGCAAGACGTTTTATCGCTCCTGCAAGCAGTTCCCGACCTTCGGGCGCGGCTGGTTGCGCCGCTGTGATGACGCCTACAGCGTTGCCCGTTCCCTCGTTTAATCCTTACCCCCTATCCGCCCCATGAGCAAGAAGCCCCGCAGCCAAAAGGCCGCCAAGACAGCTAAGGCCCCTGACATTGAGATTTTCGAGGACCGTTCCCCGCAGGAACGCGGCTATCTCGGCATCTATGAGACAATCACGCCCAAGGTGCTGAAAAATGCCCGTGAAAGCGTCCAGACGGGCAACATGCTCGATCTGGAACGCGTGTTCCGCTCGATGAAAATCGAATGGCCGCGGCTGCGGGGCAACTTGCGGAAGCTCCGGGAAAACGTGCAGGAATTGGAGCTTGCCGTAACCCCGTGGGCGGAAAAGGGAAAGAAGCCGACTCCGGAAGCCATCAAGCACGCGAATCTTGTTGAATCCGCCTTGTACCGCTGCCGGCTGGAACAGGGGAAGTGGGAACTGGATTTGAATGGACTGATCGGAGCCTTGGCGGAAGCGCCGGAACGCGGGGTGGGCGTGCTGGAAATCATGTGGGAACCCGGCAAGATACGGTCTCCCCGCGCATATTGCCCCATTCCGTCCACGTTTTTCAAATGGTCCAGCTATCCGGCGCAGATTGACCGCCTTGTCCTGTGCCCGGATGGAGTAGGGAACAGCCCCGAAATGGAATTCCCGCCTGATAAATTCATTGCCGCCATCAACTGCGACGGGCTTGACCACCCCATGTACGGAGCAAACATGCTCGCCCTGGTGGGATGGTTCGGGGCTGCCAAGTTCGGCCTCTCCTGGTTCATGCAATTCTGCCAGATATTCGGTTCCCCTCTTCGTCATGGCAGGGCATCGGGAACGGTGGCCCAGCGGAAGCTATTTGACCAGATGATTAAATTCGGGCAAACCGGTATCTTGGTGACTGACCCGGAAGCACAGGTTGACTTCGTCGACGCCGTCAAGGGAGGGACACAGCTTCCGCACCTGGACATGCTCCGCGAGTCCAATAATGCTTGTGACATCCTGATTTTAGGGCAAACCCTGACCAGTGACGTTTCCAGCAAGGGCGGCAACCGTGCGTTGGGAGAAGTGCATGAAGCCACGGAAAACAAGGTCGTGCTGGCCCGCGGCAAATATGTTGCCGGCATCCTCAACCAGCAACTTGTTCCGGCCATTCTGCGGCTCAACATGGGCCGTCTTCCGGAGCACCTGCCGATCATCTCTTTCAAGGACCCGTCCTCCGGCATGAGCGAAGCAAAACTTGGCTGGGTGGAAAGGGCAACCAAGCTTGTTCCCGTCGCTGAAGAACAGGTTTACGACTGGCTTGACATCCCCATGCCTGAAGAAGGGGCGAAACTCTACCAGCCTCCCACGTTCGGAACCGGCGCGGGAACGGAAGAGATGGATGACCTGGACCGGGAATCCCTGGTGCATGCAGCGCGTAAAAAAAAACGCTGAAGCACATTGACGAGATCAACCGGATTGCCGCCCGCATCGGGCGCCAGACGGACCAGGCGGCCCATGAACTGACCTCCGGCCTTGCCGGATTCATGGAAACCCTTATTGCCGACGTCGAGGCCGGGGAAGACCTGGAAACGGTTATTCGGTCTGCCCGTGAGCAGGTGCCGGACCTGTGGGACCAGATAGACACCTCCAAACTGGAAGACCGGCTTGTCAAGGTCCAGCACGCCGCGCTGGAAGCCGGCTGGAACTCCATGCGTGAGCCGGAAACCGCCAATGTGGAAGGATGACGGGCCATGAACATTGAAATTGAAATGAGCGGCTTTGACGCCGTGCTGAATGAGGCCATGAAAATCGTCGCCCCGGAAACGCTGGAAGCCGCGAACCAGGAAAGTGGGGAATACCTGCGGGACTATCTGGCGTCCTGGTACGACAACAAGGGGCGGGAACACTGGGTCAACAACTCCCTTCCTACACACGGCCCGGGCCGCATGTCGACGGGCTGGTTTTCCAACATTGCCCGCAAATGGTTCCTTTCTTCTGCGGACGCTTCCGGAGCGGTCATCTCCAACCCTGACGAGGACGGCTCCCTGCGGCACAAAATCAGGGGCGGGACAATCACAGCCAAAAACGCTGGAGCGCTGACCATTCCCCTTGTTCCGGAGGCCCACGGGCGCCGGGCGGCTGATTATCGCTCTGAAATCGGGGAATTGTTCACCATCCCCAACAAAAGCGCCTTGTTTGAAGCCGTGGAAGGCGGCGGGGTACGTGCGGTGTACGCCCTGCGCCAATCCATCACACAGGACCCGTGGCCGGACGCCATCCCGGCCAGCGAAGAACTGGCCGCGGCCTATGGCGTCAAGCTCATGGACGTTCTGGCCGCCTCCCTGGATGGCCGAAAGTGAGGGCCAGTCCCAGCTATTTACGCAATCGCGTTTCATGCCATGCTTGGGGCATGGATTTTGAGTTTAACGTCCCTCTTGCGTTCAGTGGTGATTCTCCGGCACGCATTGTATACATGCCGGAGGGCGTGCATTATATCAATGCATCCGTTGGCGGACGGCAGAAGGTGATTGTAGACCGCTCCTGTCTGGACCCCTTGAAACGTGACCTAGCCTTAAAGCTGGAAAAAAACGTCCGTCCTGTCTGTCTGTTTGATCATAAAATGGGGCCAGCCTCCTTTCTTCCGTCCGACTTTGACTATTTGGACGGGGTCGGGCCAATTCTGGTGGGCGAATGGACATTGAGCGGCAAGAATGCCAAGGAGGGAAAAGACTACGGCTATTTTTCACCGGCGTTCAGGCTTGACCTCAACACTTGCAAACCCGTGGGGCTGGAGCCGGATGACATTGAGGTGGGCTCCCTGGTCAATGACCCGGCCTTTGAAAATATTGCCCGCATTGCGGCCAGCAAGGCCAAGCTTGAGAATTTCACGGTCCTTGGACCGGATACCCCCTTGAATAGCGACGGAGAGGATACCGACGCCGTTCATAACCGCACCCCTCGCGGGATGCGTGGATTGAAACATAACCAAACAAACAACACAAATACAACAATGTACGAACTACTGGTTAAATGCGGCGTCCTCACCAAAGAGGAAGCCGCATCTGATAAGGCCGGCAAGATCGCGGAGGATAAAATCAACGACCTGAAGAAGAAATCCGAAGGTGGCGAGAAGTCCAAAGCAGACCTTGAAGCGGCCAAAAAGGAGGCGGAGGACGCCAAAAAGGAAGCGGCTACCTGCAAGGCGGCCAAGGCCAAGCTGGACGACACCGAAGCCAAACTGAAAGCTGCGGAAGAGGAACTTGCCGAGGTGAAAGCATCCAAGGCGGCTCTCATTGACGCGGAAATTGAAGCCGCCATCAAGGCTGGCAAGATTGCCCCGGAAAACGAAGAAGCCAAGGAAGCGCTCAAGACCGCCCTGACTGCCAATATCAAGGCCGGCAAGGCTTTGATTGACACGATGAAGCCGGACCCCGCATTTGCGACGGTGGTCGCCAACAAGGGTAAAGGCGGAAGCGGCGGCGAAGAACTCACCGGACGTGACCGCATCATTGAAAACATCAACAAGGAAAAGAACTAAGCCATGGCTTTTTTGACTCTACTGGACATCCAGAAACGCAACGGTTCGGCATCCGACATCGGATTGATCGAAGAAGTGGGTCTTTCCGCTCCTGAAGTAACGCAGCTTGCTTCCGTGGTGGGTTCCAAGACCATGATCAAGACGTTTGTACGCACCGGCGTACCCCGTGCCCGGTTCCGTCCGGCCAATGCTCCCATTGGCTATACGTCCTGCACCTACGAAGCAAGGAATGTGGAATTGTTCCCCGTTTCCTCCATCGTTTTTGTAGATACTATTACCTTGGCAAGCTCTGATGATGGAGAGGCTGCCGTTCTGGCTGACGAAGCTTCCGGGATCACGGAGGGCGTTTTGCTTTCTTTGGGCGCTCAAGGTTTTTACGGAACGCAAATCGACAAGAACGGCTTCCCCGGGCTTCCCGACTTCATTGACGATACGATGATCGTAAGCGCGGACAGCTCCAAAGCTGCCGACAGTTACGACGGAACGTCCGTCTTTGCCGTCATTGAAGGTCCCAAGGGCGTGCACTGGCGCTGGGGCCGCGACCGGGGAATCAGCCTCGGGCCGTTCAAGGATACGTACATTCCCGGCAAGGACCCGGAAACGGGAGAGCAGGGAGCCATTCCCGGCAAGGCTGCCGATTTGACCGCCTTTGTTGCGCTGGTCAACAACTCCAAGCTGTCTGCCGCACGCCTGAAGAATATCGGAACCGCGGAAGGAACGACTCTGGATGACGACAAGCTGGCGGAATTGCTGGCCTTGTTCCCGGCTGGCTCCCGTGTGACGAAGTTCATCATGAACCGTATGGCCCTGGAACAGCTTCGCAAGAGCCGAAATGTGGTGAGTGTTTCTGTCGACGGAAGCAAGGCGGGCGGGGATTCCTCCGGCTCCGCTCCGATTCCGACGCATGCCCACGGCATCCCGATTCTGGTGACGGACTCCATCGTCAACAACGAAAGCGACCTGTCTTCCATCACGGGCATTTCCCACTGGGGCAAGCACGCGCCGAAGAAAGTCGCTGGCAAGAAGAACAAGTAAAACAGAAAGGACCCTTAAACAGTGAATCCTATTAGACACACCCGCAAGGACGAATTGCTGACGGCCCGGATGAACATGCCGGGCACGAGCAAGACGGCCTATTCCGAAGTACTGGATGCGGGGCAGACGGGCGGCATTGATGAAATGGCGATCGTCATCGAGCACGGAGACCTTCCGGCCCTGGCTGCCGGAAAGAAAATCACGCTGACTTTGGAAGCATCCGAGGATGGCGAAAGCTGGGCCGAGGTGCCGGGGTTCTCCCTGGCTCCCACGGCGGGAGAAGCGGCGGGCGCCCAAGCGGGCGGCATTTCCAGCCGCGCCCCCTACGACATGGGGCGCTACATCCGACTCAAGGCTGTAGCGGACGCTTCCAGCGGCGACAACACCGCCGTCAAGTGTGAACTCTCCATCCGTGTGTAAACGTCATGGCGCTGGTCCAAATAACGGAAAACACCCTGCGGGCCTTCCTTGCGGACGCCGAAATCACGGCGTTTGATTCGGCAGGTGCAGAAGGTGATTCCCCGGAACGGGCCGGCGCCCTGATCAGAACGACGTGCAACCTTGTTGCCGGCATCGTCAACGCCTCCGGAAAATACCCTGTCCTGGAAACAGGGCAGGGGAAGGTTCCGGAGGAACTGGAACACCCGACGCTTGTCTGGATACGTCACGCCATGCTGGCCGATCTGCCCGACATGGGAGACCTGGAAGGGTCCCCCCGTGCCAAGCAGTACAGCACGGCCAGCGAGATTTTCCGGGCCGTCCGGCAGGGTAAATTCTACCTTGCCCCCTATGACTCGGAAAGCAGCGGCGTTGAGGTGTTCGGTGCCGGGGAACCCTATCAAAACTGGTGCGAACTATGAGCGCTCTACCTGCAAGCCCGCGCATCGCCATCGGGGAAAAAATCTATCAGAAGATCGTTTCCCTGTGCGCCCATTACAACGGGGGGGAAGACCCCGGTATCGTCATGCGCGGCTGGGATGCAAGCTTGAAAGCCCTGATTGACCAGCAGCTTTCCAAGCTGGGAATTTGCGTGCTGGTGTGCGCCCCGAAGCGCAAGCCCCTTCAGGAGCACGGCGGCACAAACGCCGCCATCCTGACAACCAAAATCGTCATTGAAAGCAACCCCGTCTTGAAAAAGTCCGATGCGACCGCCGTGCTCGGCTGGGATGCGGACGATCTGGCCGATTTGCTCGCCATCGGGCTTGACGGGCACCGGGAATTCAACTGGCTACCCAGCATGAAGCTCAAGGTTACAAGCACGGAGTCCAGCCGGGTACAGTTAACCAACAAGGCGGTAACACTTACGATTGAACAAATAGCAATATTGAAACATGGCAACTAAAACCACCACCCCCGCGGCCCAGGAGGCCGCCCCTACTCCGGCGCCCCGCATCGTCAAATGCCGGGTTGTCGTCAACAAGCTGGAACTCCCTCACGGCATTGCCGCGCGGGGAAGAATCGTCCACATCCCTGAAGACGTGTTTGAACAGCACAAGAAAGACGGGAACGTGACCCTTATTGACTACGTAAGAAACTAAATATCATGTCAGAATTATACAACAAGGAAATGCTTGTCGGTACGTTTCTCGACTTGTGCCCGTTCGGAACGACGGTCACGAGCGGAGAAAGCACCGATACCGTTGACGAGCATTTCAAGCCGGCGAAGGATTCCGACGCCTGGATGGTCGCCAACGAAGTGATCGACTATAAAATCACGCCGACCACCGAAGACGACGCCCGCACGGTGTTTTCCCGCGATACGACCTCGTATGTGACGCGGAAGAACACCAAGGTGACGGGCAACACCATCGAAATCAACTCGACGGAAATCAACCCGGTCTGCTGGCAGGTCATCTATCAGTGCGACAAGCTGGAAGCCGGGAAGGAAGTGCAGCCTTTTTCCCGCAACATCTACGGGCAAAAGGTATGGGCGCGCCTCACCAAGTACCAGGAAGACAAGAAGGAAATCATGGTCCTGGAAGTGGCGGCGCTGCTCAAGGTGGAACTCCCCACGGAAAACAACAAGCTGCTCACGCCGAAACTGACGCTTGAGGTTATTCCTTCCTCCCTGAATTCCCTGACGCCCACCGAGGAAATCGCTTTCCCGGCTTCTGCCGGGGCATAACACGCGGGCCGCCCCTCTGGTTCTTTGCATGGGGAGGGGCGGCCCGTATTCCCTTTACCATTTTTGAGACATGGAAACGACTGTTTCTCCTTTTTCCGTTACTTTTGACGGGCGCCCCGTCGTCCGCGCCGGGGAATGCCTGCTCGATGCCCTGCCGGAACACGCTTTCCCGGTCCAGTTCGGCACCTCGGCAACTCCCATCATCAACAGTCCGTTTCCCCGCCTGGATGCCTTCGGCAACATTTCCATGTCCTTCTCCATCTCCACCGTCCGGGAATGTGATTCCCACATGGACGCGTGGAGGAGCTTTTATGAATGGCTCCGCGACTGGAAGACGGCGGGGAAGGGAACCCTGACTTGGGCCGACTGCATCGGTTCCCATGAGCAGCGGTTCGAGGCCATCGTCGCCGACGCGGAACCCAAAGTGACAGGGCTGTATTTCATCGTCTCCTACAACTTCACTCTTGGCAAACCCCTATGAAAACCCTTGACGTTTCCAGCAGCGAATTCCTGGACATCGCCGAAAGCCCCGCCTACAGCCGGCTTTCCTTCGGGGGCGCCTCCGTCTCCTTCCGCGTCCCCGTAGACCGCTTTTCTTCCTGTCCCTATGAAGAGGGAGAAATTGTCAAAGTCGTGTGGCGTGGGAAAACCCTGCTCATTGGTCCGGTCATCAACCCGGAGCACTCCCTGGACGGTACTTCCGAAAGCTGGGACATCAAGATTCATGATTTCTGGTGGAATCTCGCCAACATCCAATATTTCAGCGATGGGCGCTCCCGCGGAATCTTTGCCTCGTACAAATACGGCACGGACGGGAGCCAGGTCAAACAGGCCACGGCCAAAATCAAGGACGCCCTGGCCGGCATCCTGGACCACGCCATCAAAACGGCCCTGGTTCCGATCAAGTACGACCTCCGGATTGACCAGGAGGCGGAACTGATACCCTTTGCCTACTCTTCCGAGACTTACGCTTCCCTCCTGATTCAAATTCAAAAATGGCGCCCCAACATGGCCGCATGGTTTGAGTATGGGGCTGGCGACGCTGTCACGCTGGTCATTGCCGATCATGCCAACCTGCCGGACGTGGTGCTTGACCTGTCCGCCGTGGACGTGAGCACCCTTTCCCTCAAGGCGCGGCCCGACCTGGTGCCCCCTGCCGTAGGGCTGACCTGCAACGCCTCCATTGGCACCAATGTGCAACGAGCCGTGGCCGTCTACCCTCCGGGGGCGTCCCTGTCCCAGCCTTATGTGGTCACTGCGGAGGTGGATGTGCCGGGCGGGCTCAATGTGTCGGATGCCTCCGGCCAGCACGAGCCCGTGGAAACTGGGACGCTGGGCTATGACGCTCCCCGGATGACCGTCAGGGGTGACAAATTCCCCGCGGCAAAAGCTCAATGGCTGGCCCGCGTCAAACGCTGGGTGCCGGCCCTGGCGGACTGCGCCAACCTGGAAGTTGCCAACCTCCCGACAGTGGTACCTATCACGCCCGCGGACGCAGAGCACCGGGGCTATGACCGCAACGCCATTTCCCATGAACTTATAGGCGGCCAAATCAACGGCAAGAGCTCAAAAATCAAGTGGGGCAAGGTCAAGGTTGATGTCCGGCTGCGCGCCACGGATCCGCCCGCCACGGCTAAGCAGTATTTTCCGGAATTTGCCGGGCGCACGGACGGCGGCGACCGCTGGATAGGGCTGATCCCGTTTGAGGTGACGACGACCAACGTCGCCCATGCCCGGTACCTGATGGACGACAAGGGAACGGTGGAATACCTGGATAACGGGGACGGTCCGGTTGACCCCGGCAACCCGGGAGACGATGGAGACTACAATTCCGCAGCCCTGTACGTCAAATTTACGGAGAGTATCTACAAGGCGACCCGCATCATGCCCTATGACGGCTCCGCGACTGTGCACGACGACTTTGACCAGGTCTGCGGGGGGCGCCTCTCCATCACGGGAGGGCTGCGCGAGTGGGAAACCATGCGTTCCGTCATCCAGGAGATTACCCTCGACCTCAAGACGGGAGCGTCTGACGTGACGGTGGGGGCCGCGGAACAGCTTTCCCTTCAGGACTCCATTGACAAAAGCAAGCAGCTCGCCGATGCCCTCCGCAACACCTCCCAGGCGTCCGCCTCCACGTCTTCCGGCGACGGTTCCGCGGGCGGCGTGGGACCGGGCGGCGGGACCATCCCCAGCCCGGACATGGACGACAAGAAGCCGGAGCTGCCAAGCGTGGGGCCGTCCGTCAAGATTGGACAGGCCCAGGAACCCCCGGCTTTGGGTACCAGCGCCGTTGAAGTCGGCTACCAATGCCGGCTTGCTTATGACGACGCCGGGAAGGTTGATGAAGCCTATATCCGCCAGGGAAAAGCCATGTATGCCGGCAACTACATCGGGGGCATGCTGCCGGAGGGCGCCGGTTCCGGAGGTTGGGTGAAAAGCCCGACGACCTCCGGGGAAGTCTGGCTGAAGGTGCAGTTGGATAAAGACGCCAAATACATGGGCTCCTACCTGTCCGCCGTGGGGGGCGTTTCCGACCCCGTTACGCTCGCGGAAGAGGACCGGGAAACCCCCTACGACTATTATTTCCACCTTGCCACCATCGACGGCAACAAGGTGGTGCAGCACCAGGCGGGGACAGTCTACTTGCAGATACACCCGGGAACCTTCGGCCCCTCCGGAAAGTCATGATCAGGATTTATATTTTTACGTATGCCGGGGATGCGAACGAGGCTATTGCCTGCGTCCGGTGCGCCAGAACAGCCCTTCCCGCGGCGTTGGTCGCGGTAGTGGATGACAGCGCCGCCCCGGTGCCGGAAAACGTCAGAAGGGCCTTCCTGGCTTACGGGGCGCGGTACCGTCAGAGCAGCTTCCCCCGCAACGGCAACCTGCGCGGCCCGGAATGCGTCCGGGGGATTATTTCCACGCTGGCCGGGGGCGCCGCGGATGATGACATCGTCGTCAAGATTGACTCGGATACGGCGCTTCTGTCCGGTTCCTGGATTGAAAGCATGCCCGGTGCCGGCCTGGACTGGTATTCGTGCGGCTACGGTGTCCGGGAGGCCCACGGGCTTGCCTACGCCATGAGCGGGCGGGCGGCCAGACTGACGGACGCAGTCCTGCAGGAACGTGACTTGCTACCGCTGGCCCCGGAGGATTTGACGATTGCCCGGACCGTCTTTGACCTGTGCGGAGATGACCGCGTCCGGCTGGTGAGTCCGTGGACGCCCAGCAACCGGGCCGGGCGCTGGTCCTGGTGGAACTGGGACAGCGTCACAACGGACCCGGAGGACTACGCCCGCTCCTATGACGTGGTCAGCGTCGGCAACCCCCGGCCTCCCCACATTCCCCAATCCTCCCGCTGGGAGGTCATGCACGCCTTGTGCGACGCCCGCTTGAATCTCAACAACCAATAAATAAACGATATGTCAAACAAAGAACTAAACATCAACATCAGGACGACCGCCGACACTTCCGGAGCCGACCAGACTGCGGAAGCCATTAACAAGACACGGGAAGCGGCCCAGGGGGCCGGCGAAAGCGCGGACGCCATCAACCAAGTAACCGATGCCCTGAACAATGCCAAAACGGCAGCCGAGGAAACCGGCGCCGCCATGAATGAGGGCATAGGGCCGGAACAGGAAAGAGCTTTGGAAAACGCCAGGAGCAAACTTGACGAATACGCCGACGCCCTGACCGCTGCCGGTTCCCGGATGAAAGCCGCCTTTGACGACAACCCCGGACTGACCGGCTTTATCGACGAAGTAACCAATGGTGTTCTGACCTCCGAAGAATTCAGGAAGAAGCTGGAACAGGTGGATGACGTCTTTGAAGTCCTCAACGACAGGGCTTCCAACCTGGACCTTGGAGCGAAGTGGGGGGATGGCCTTGACGAAAACCTGCAAAAGATCATCGATGATTACAACAAGGAAATGGACGCCGCCGACAAGGCAGCGGACAAGGCGGAAGATGCGGAAGCCCGGAAGCAGAAAGCCGCCGCATCCACGGTGGAACGTCTGGAAGCCGGGAACCGCCGCGCCTCTGCCACCTATGAGGAATTGCAGGCCGAACTTGAAGCCTACATTGCCAAGCTGGAAGAGGCCCGGAAGGCGGGGGACAACGTAGCCCAGGCGGATGCCCTGAAGAATATTCAGGATTTGGGCAGGCGCATCAAGACGGCAGGGGAAGCCGGAGAACTCACCACGACGCAGGTGAAGGGGATGGCCGGACAAATCACCATTGCGGCAACGCGCATCCTCGGCATGTCAAGTTCCCTGCGGGGGGCCATTCCATTCATTCATTTGTTCGGTACCACCATCAAGACGGCCATGGGGCCGCTTGGCTGGGCCATGCTGCTGATCCAGGGGCTTACGGCGGGCATTACGGCCCTGATTGACCATTTCAAGGCCAAGAGTGATGAACTTGACAAGGCGGCCGAGAAGGCAAAAAGGAAGCATGATGAAATCAACCAGTATTTGAGGGATGCCGAAAAAGGGCGCCTTGCTCTTGTTCAGAAAACGAAACAGGAAGATGCGGCCAACGTCGTCAACCGGGAGTATGAACAGTACGTCAAAAACATTACGTACGAATATCAGCAGCAGACAAGGGAAATTGAGTATCAGCTTACCCTCCGCAAGATGGAGATTGCCGAAAAGCAGGGGGCGGACACCTGGAAAAACAAGATGGAACGTTTGGATGTAGAGGAACAATACCAGGACGGCAAAATCAGCAAGCACGAAAGAAAGTACAAGCTTTTACTTCTGGATCAGGAACTTGAAAGGATAACGGAGCGAGCCAAGATTCAAACCGCTCATGAGGAAGACCTTGCCTTAGCTGACAAACAAGGGGATGCCGAAGGGAAAAGAAATACAGCTTTAGACGAAGCCTCACGGCTACAGGATGTGAAAATGAGTCTTCCTACTGTTGATGAAATGGCAGGGATTTTCAAGAAACAGAATGAAGTTCAAATGGAGGTACAATCATGGGATAAAAGAATAGAAGAGGTTGGAAAGAAGGTTTCTTTAGTAAAAGAGGCCATAGAGGGTATTCCCGATTTTTTACCAACGCCCGAAAAAATGGTAAAAGAAATGGAAAAACTTGAGAGAGAAAAGGAGAAATATTTAGAATCCAGGAAACGAGCACAAAATTCCCTCAATAATTCAGTGAACCATATTTCTAATATTCAAGAAAGACTGGAAGAAGAAGGCATATCGTTTCAACCTTCTTACGGTGTAGGCAAGGACGGGAAGCCTGTTACTAACGAACAAAGAACCGAAGAATATAAAACCTCCCTAAAAAAGGTTGAAGCCAGACAAAAAACAGCACTAGAGGAGGCAGGAAAACACCAAGAAGAATTAAATGATATTTTGAAAGAGCGTGTTATTATTCAAAAAGGAATGTTGCGTCTTGAAACAGAAGAAGCGAGAAATGAGCAAGTACGAAAGAAAGAAGATAGGGTAGGGGAAAAGGAATGGAAAAACGAAAAGAAGAAGGAAGAGGAAAAGGGACAGAAGAAGCTTGACCAGAAAAATGAACAGGAACTAAAGAAGCTTCAGCGGGAACAGCAGCAGGAAGCCAACAAGGCCATTAAAACCTTTGTGGAAGGCTTCACCATCAACGCCGGGAAGAGTGCCTTTCCCCGGCAAGCTGCCATAGTTCACAAAGCTATTGACGGTATCAGAAAAGACATAGAACGCGCAGCGGCTGATGGGCATATTGACCCGGAAGAAATGCAGGATTTAGGCAAGCTTTTTGTGGGAAAACTGACGGAACTTGGAGTTGCATCAAGACAAGCTATCCAGGGTTTGAAACAGGAGTTCGACAGCAATATGGGGGCTGTTAATGCAGAAATCAAAGCCATTAAAAAGTGGGCCAACACCACGGAGAGACAGAAGCGGCCCGGTTGTGTTGTGAATGCTCCTTTCCGCAGATAACTTTTCCATTTAGTTTTTTCTTGTTCATGATATGGTTACTTTATGGATGCTTCTATTGCTTTTATTGGTGTCATTTTGATTACCTCATTTGCGGTTTATTTAGCATGGAAAAAATCGAAAACTAGTTTAGGTAATGAAAAATATTCGTCGAATGGAATGGCAAGAAATGAAGAAAAGGAGGACCAAACCGAAATGAATAATTTCGCTGAATCAGAAAAAAGCCATGGAGAAAACCACTCTGCGGACGGTATATCTGGGGCATTCCGAGGTGTTGGCATCGTTTGCTTTGTACTGGCCGTAGTCGTTCCTCTTGTGCTTTTGGCTGGTGGGAGCGGTCAGACCATCTTTGCTGCTGCAATTTTCCTTGTCCTTGCCCTTTCCGGGTTAGGCTGGCTGGGTGTCGGGGTCATTATCCGTCTCTTAGAACGGATTGCCGAGAACACGGGGATGAAATGAATCGTAAAATCTGAAATAGGTACATGATCTTTACGCGTACTGGTTGAAAAATGACACTAAGTGTTATTTTTCTCACGGTAGATGATGCCACCGTTGCATAGAGCGAGATTACCATATTAAAAACCATAAAAAGATAAAACAATGAATAACGACGATCAAATAACTATCTTGCAAAGCCATTTTGATTCCATTGTTTACACGGATGTGGAAACGTCAGTGGAATTTTGGTATGCCCGCGATCTACAACCCTATTTGGGATACAAAGAATGGCGCAATTTTGAAACTGCGATTGATAGAGCGAAGCAATCATGCAAAGCGTCTGGCTTTCAATGCTCCGATCATTTTGTTGGAGTCAACAAAATGATAGTCGTGGGAAAGGGTGCACAACGGGAAGTGTCAGACTATAAACTCACCCGTTATGCCTGCTACCTCATTGCACAAAACGGCGATCCGTCCAAAAAGGAAATAGCTTTTGCGCAGTGCTATTTTGCGGTTCAAACAAGGCGGCAGGAATTGATTCAAGACCGTATGAACCTACTGACGCGTCTTGAGGCAAGGGAAAAGCTCAAGGAATCCGAAAAACGTCTATCCCAAAATATTTATGAACGAGGGGTAGATGATGCTGGCTTTGGACGAATCAGAGCCAAAGGAGACCAAGCTTTATTTGGGGGAAAAGCAACAAGTCATATGAAGAGCCTGCTAGCCGTTCCTCCCAACCGTCCTTTGGCAGATTTTCTTCCTTCCGTCACTATTGCTGCAAAGAATTTAGCTACTGAAATGACCAACTACAATGTAGAAGCAAATGACCTTATGGGAGAACACAATATCACGCGTGAACATGTACAAAACAACAAGGGAGTTCGTGAGATGTTGGTAGGGCGTGGTATCCATCCAGAAAAACTCCCCCCTGCTGAGGATATCAAAAAATTGGAAAGGCGGGTTAAATCGGAAGAAAAACGAATAGAACAATCATCCAGACTCGCCATAGAAGATAAAAATTGTTCGCGTAAGAAGACGAAGTCAGAAAACCGAACAGAAGAGCCATGAACCAGAAAGAAAAAATAAAACGGCTTGCCCGTCCTTACGTAAGGTTTATCAGGTGGAGTGACGAGGATGAATGCTTTGTCGGCTCTCTGCCTGAACTGGATGGAGATTGCACCCATGGAAGCACCGTGGAGGAAGTAGCGCGGAATCTGGATGAATGCGCGGAATTGTACGTTGAAGACTGCCTGACGGACGGAACGCCCCTGCCTGAACCCCGGGCAGCGGTCATCGTTCCCGGCAAGTCCCGTGCATGGGCCAATGAAAACGCGATTGCCCAGCTTCGCCAATCCCGGGGCGTCACTCAAAAGGATTTTGCCCGGCTGCTGGGCGTGAGTCTTTCGACGCTGATCAAGTGGGAAAGCGGTCAGCGGCGCCCCAGCGGTTCCTCCGCCCGCCTTCTGGAGCTTGTCAGCAAGCATCCTGAACTTCTCCAGGCCTGATGAAAGCGGTACGCAGTTTCAATCATAGCCCCTCCTTCCGGTTGACGTATTTTCGCAAGCCCAATATGAGAAACGATAACAAACGGCTGTAAATCTTCACGTTTAAACTTCTCTGTGGCGTAATATTGGCGTAATGATAAAAATATAATATTATAATAATAAGTGTATTGTGTTGATTTATTAGTTCTCTGTTAATCACTAGGTCGTTGGTTCGAGCCCAACCGGGGGAGCCATTATAAGGCCCTGAAACTGAAAGGTTTCAGGGCCTTTCTTGTGTCCAGGGTTGAAGGGGCCGGGGAGCCGGAAATGATGGGAATAGTAAGGAAAATGAGGTTTTTTTGTCCGCAATTTGTCCGCAAGTTTTTTATGCTGAAACTATTTTAGGATAAATGATTTGTATAAATTCTGATCAGAATGTAAAAGTACGCTGAAAAAGAAGAAGTCTGGGACGCTCAAAACGGATGATCAAAGAGCTTTGAGAGTTTTTGCACAAGGAAGATAGGGGGGCGGCGGGAGGATGGCGTGTTTTTTGGGGGGAATGGTTCCATCGGAGAGTGGGGATTGCGGACAACTTTTGTCCGCAATCTGTAAGAAAAGGGATGTGGGAGGGCTTGATGGATGTTTTTACCTGTTCTTCCTGAGAATAAAACGGGAGGGCCGGAACGGTGTCCAGTTCTCCCGGAGACAGGATGGAAGTGAAAAAGAAGAATAGAATGCCACGACGGTACGGAGAGTACGCTGGACGCGGGTGTGTTATCGGCGTATTTGGCGCCGGATGGGGAACATTGTTTAGTAAACGGGAGGCAGGGGTAAATTCGACACATTTCGAATTTCTCTTTCGATCACCGCACAGCCAATCGTTATATGTGCTGCTGCCAGGAAGCGGCGGCGTGACTGGGGGGAGACGAACGACCCGCGCTGGGCTGGGACATGGACGGTGAAACCGTGGCAGCCCTGCCGGATGCGGAGTTTCGGTGATGAGAGGAAAAGCAGAAAGAGTTCGAGAGATGTTATTTTGAGTGCAGTAACGGTACGCAGGCGTACCGGAAGAGTTACGGGAAGAACAAGAGCCTGAAGGGCTCGACATGCAAGGTGGAGGCCTCAAAGCTCCTAACAAATCCTAAGGTGAAAGAGCATCTGGAGAAGCTGAACGGGAGGGCGTGTGTCCAGAATTTGGCTGTGAATTTCTAATAGAAGGAAGAGATCAATAACAGTTGGAATTTAGTTCTTGAGTTGACACAATAAGTGGGTATATTTGTGTCAGGAAAAATCGTTTTTTGTGAGTACAAATATAGAAAATAGAATGATTTACAGAATTAGGGGTATGGGAAGAGGTTCTGTATTCTCACCGCTTGATTTCTATGATCTTGGCTCGCGTGATGCGGTGGCGTCGGCGCTGAAGCGCCTCAAACAGGCTGGGTCGATTCGCCATTTGGCTCGCGCGCTTTACGATTTTCCCAAGGAGGATGAGGTGTTGGGAGTTTTGGACCCCGAGTTGGAGGTTGTGATCAAGGCCTTGGAAAGGCGGGAGAATATGAATATTTATCCTTCCGAGGCCTATGCTGCATACGGGCTGGGGTTGACGGAACAGGTTCCGATGAGTCCTGTTTTTGTTGCTCTTCGTCCGATGACGGTTCAATGTGGGGCGAGAACGATTAAAATCCGGAAAGCTCCCGTGAAGATTCTAGCTATTAAAAGCCGCGTGAGTATGTCTGTGACTCAAGCGTTGAAATGGATAGGCCCTCAGCGGGTGAACGATGACCGGATTTCGCATTTGAGCCTTGTTTTGACGGAAATTCAGAAAGCACAGCTCCTGAAAGATATTCGTTATATGCCCCTCAATCAGCACGATGTGATCAGACGAATCGCCAACGTATCCAGATAATCATGCTCTCTTTTCTCTCTTTGCCTTTGCAGCGTCAACGGGCCGTTTATGAACAGGGCGCAGCCAGACTTGGAATTTTGCCCGAAAGCATGGAAAAGGATTTCTGGGTGAGTCTGATTTTGAAGACCATATTCAGTCATCCCTCGTTGGGAGAGGTCATGACGTTTAAGGGTGGGACTTCTCTGTCAAAAGGCTGGCATTTGATCAAGCGCTTTTCGGAAGATATTGATCTGGTGATCGACAAAGGCGTGTTGGAAGGGCTCAATCCTGAAGATTACGATAACGAAGGAAAAAGTCCTTCGCGAAGCAAAATCAAGAAGCTTTCGGAGACTGGACGAAACTGGGTTCAGGAAGTGTTCTTCTCCAAATTGGAGCAGCTTCTTGTTCCTTTGTTGGCCGGAAGGGAATGGTCTCTTGCGGTTGATCCTGATGTGGAAGACGGCATGTGTCTTTTGTTTTTCTATCCGTCGGTTTGGAAAAGCTCCAAGGATCATTCCTATATCAGAAGGTGCGTCAAGATTGAGATGGGACCGCAACCTGATAATTGGCCCCATGTGTCTGTGCTCATAGCGCCGATGATTTTTGAGGAGTTTCCGAAGTTGGCCTCTGAAGAAGCTTTCCCTGTGCGAACGATCGAAGCACACCGTACCCTTTGGGAAAAGGCCCTCCTTCTTCATGAGATTGGCAACCGAGCCGATAATCCAGCGCATGCGCACAAGATGCCTCGCATGAGGTTATCCCGACATTATTATGATTTGTATTGTCTCCTCCGTTCTCCCTTCAGAAGCAAGGCTCTTGAAGACAGGAGTTTGTTCGAGTCTATCGTCAGGCACAGAAAAACATTTTTCAAGGTGACCGGAGTGGACTATTCAAGCATGACTCCCGGTCGGTTGAATCTCATGCCCCATCCTTCGCATATGGCAATTTGGGTTCATGATTACGAGCAAATGAAGGAGACGATGTTCTACGATCCCCGGTTGCCTTCGTTTGCAGAGCTTCTTGAAACGGTCAAACAATTCCAGAACGATTTCAACAAGATGTGAGCAGTCTGAAGGGGCGGCAGTTGTATGAAAGTGGATATAGGTTTTTCCGACATTGTTTTGCAGAACCTCCTCTTTATACATTTTCCCATGGCTTTGAGTAGGGGGAAAGAAGGTGAGGGAGAATAGGGGCGGCAGTCAAAAACAGTGGGGAAGGGGACGGGAAAACGGCCGTTCGGGATAAAACAAAAAGGGAGAACCGGTTTTTGGACCGGTTCTCCCGAAGCGGGGAAGTCATGGAATTCTCGTTGGGGGGCGCGTTGTTGGCGTTTAACGGCGTATTTGGCGCTGGATGGTGTACCAGGCTTCCACTTCCGTTAGTCGGAAGCGTTTGTTTCTGCTTCCCACAACGAAAAAGGGCAGTCCTTTTTTGATTTCCCGGTCAAGGGTGACGGTGGAAATGACGAGGTAGTCTGCCAGTTCTTCTCTTGTCATGACGGGTTTGAGCCTGCCTGGAGTTTTTTCGTAGGAATGGGGTTCGCCGGTACTTGGTTCCCGGCCCGGTTCACATGGGGTTTCGTACATGGTTCTGATTTGTTGCAAGGCTTTGGCGGTTGTAATCACCGCGTTTTTGCCTTTGTTCGATTAGTGTATGCCTGTTTTTTTGAAAAGGGGGGAGTGCTCATAACATGAGAGAAAGGTATCATGTTATGAGTAGTGGGGTAGCTGAGTGATGAGTTTTGACGATGTGGAAAAAGTGTTGATGGGGCGGTTCATGGCACTGGAGGCCTTTTGCTGCATTCTCATGTGCTTTTCCTGCTCTTTAGGATTCTTTTCCCGAGGGGGATATTAAACGGAGGTGCCATTTTGTTGAGGCAGGGTTATTTATGGTAGAGTGGCCTATTCATACTATGAGCACTTCCTTTTTTTGAGGAATGTGTGAGAGAATGATTTTGTGACGAGAAAATTCCGTTTTGCGCTACGGTGAAACAAGAGGGGAATTTTCTGTATTACATTTAATGAACAAGGAATAATTCGTATGACGGCAATCAGTATTTCAAGAACCCCTACCGTGTACTTTTTCGAAGTGCGCGGAGGGAAAGTTGGCTTTCGGGGTGAATGTTTTTTCAATGAAAACGTGAAGGGATTTGAAGATTTTTTTCATGAAAAGGGAGAGAAAACAGGAGGAGAAATCATGTTGGTTTCGTGGGTGAACATGGAAGTGATCCGGTCTGATAAGACGGCAGCGGTTAGGATGGAGGAGGTGTTTGAAATGCATGATGTCTGTGCCATTGCCGGTAAGCCGGTTCGGCTGTGTGCGTGGTGGGAGCGGTTGCTGTCGGCAGGTGATCGAGGGGATGTTTCGGAGGTGTTTATGGAGCGTTTCTTGTTTTCTGATTATTTTTCAAAGTGTTTATATTCAGTAGAATGGGTGGTGTTTAAGAGGGGTGTGATGAGGCTTTCTCATTTTTTCGGATTCAATGCTGCGGTGGGAGAGACAGGGATGAAAATTGCAGGGGGATTGGAGAAGTTTTGCATGGTCAGGGTGCAACAAAACAAGGATGAAAAGGGCAACAATTGTGCAACGGATGTTATGAAAAGTACGGTGTTTTGTGTGAAATGTGTTACAGGAAATGTTGCGGAAATGGCGCAACATTTACCGCAACGAAAACCGCAACCAGAGGGAGAGTTAGAATTTAATAGTAATAAAGGGGGTGGAGGGGAAATTCCACGGTGTATGAGGGGTTCTCCGTTTTGGGAGGATTTCTTTTCCTCCCCTCCCCCTATTTTTTCTGAAAGGGTGAAGTCCGCATGGGGAGGGCTGTTGCCGGAGTTCGTGGTCCGGGGCGACGAGATGGTGTATGGCCTGGGCAGGGGGGTGTTGTCCCGGAGGACATTGCCTGTTTTTGCCAAGTTGTTGCCGGGGCTGGAGGAGCTTGCGGGCAAGACGGAAGTTTTCATGACGGAGCGCTTGGGGCATGAACGGGGAAAGGGCGGGAGGTTTGATTTTTCAATTGTTTGGGAATGGTTTTTGCCGGTCATGCGGGAGGTTGCGAATGAGGGGTTGAAGTGGCTTTTCAGGAGTGGGGTGGGGCCGTTTACCGGGCCGAAGACGGAAAGGGGAAAGGCTGGGGCGAACGGGGCGGCACACGCTGGAACGGCTGTGCGTGTCCTGGACGATCGTACCGGGGAAAGAGGGGGATGGCATGTTGGTGTGAGTGGGACGGAGGATGTTGAAGGATCGGTTTGTGGGAAGGGATTTTCCTGTTACACCTTGCGGAGTGGCTTTCATCGGAGGCCTGTGGCTGTGGGGAATTTTTGGCAGGAATGCCGGGAACCGGTTCTTCATTCGGGATGTAGCAGGAGCGGAGGGATTGTACAGGTTTTGATGGATGGGAGGGGGCGATGAAGGAGCGGGGATTGACGGAAAAACAGCGGAGTTTCGCACGCTTTTATGTTGAAGGGTTCTCGCAGAGGGAGGCTTACCGGAAGGCGTATGGCTGCAAGGATAGCAAGATTTCCACGTGTGATGTCAACGCGTCCCGGTTACTAAGAAATGCTAAGGTGATTGAGTATTTGGAGGAGTTGAGGGAAAAGGCGGAGTCGGCGGCGGTTCTGAACCGGAGGAAGCGGATGATTTACCTTTCCCGCGTGGTGACGACGGCGCCCGACGATGTGGACGGGAATTCCGATTTGTGTCAGGAGCTGGTGACTGGCGAGTTTGGTATCAGGTGCCGGATGCCGGACAAGTTGAGAGCTATTCAGGAGCTCAACAGGATGGACGGAGCCTACGCACCGGAAAAGGTGAAGGTGGAGTCGGAGCTGAGCTTCGGAGCGTTGCTGAAGGGGCTGAAGAGCACTCCGCTGGTTCAGCCGCAAGAGGGCGGAAAAGGGCAAGTGATGGAAGGCAGGGGTGATGGAAGGCAGGGGTGATGGAAGGCAGGGGTGATGGAAGCGTGTAGTCTGTTTTTCCGGGGAAAGGAGAAGAGAAGGGGGGATTATTCCCTGCTTGAACCGGAGTTTGATGCGATATAGAATTAAAAGGAGGGGATGAACTGACGCTGGTCTGGGATGAGCTCTTTTTCCAGGGGCGGAGTTGGAATTGGAGAAGATGCCTTGATCACGCTCTCTGTGGGAGCTGGGGCCGATGATGGAGAATTGCGCGCCGGAAACGCGGGCTGTCGACATGAAGAGTGCTGATTCTGCCTCTGTGATTTTGTGCAAGATACTTATCGTCAGTCTGTCGGACTCTCCCAAATGGAGACGATGGCGCAACGCCTCGGCGGCCAGGGATTATCGTTGGAGTGGGTGGACGACGTCCGGATAGGGAGGATGGAAGATATGGGTCCCGAAGAGTACAGGGGACTGGAAGCCTATTGCGTCTCCGGTTCCGGATGCAATACATCCCCAAACCCGATATCAACCTTCAGCTTCACGGGGATTTCTCCCAGGCGGGCTATCAACTCCACCCGCACTCCCACGCCCCTTCACCAGCTTTTCACATTTCAACTCCTTGAGCAACGACCCGAAACTCAACTCCATCATCACCTGGATCTTCTCCGGCGCATAAACCCCATCCATCCAATTAAGAACCTGCCCCTTAATGTTTTTAACAGTCGACTTGCCATCACACCGCAAGGCGCATCCGTCAGCTTCCTCTCCGGGAAAGCCTTCCTCTGGCTCATTTCCTCAAAAATGTACCGGGTAAATGCCTGCTATTTCTCTGTCAAACCCTTCTCCGACATTACACAAACCGCTGCTTACAGCTTGAACAAATCCTCCACATCACCCGCATGAGGCACAATGCGAAACCAGTTAATATCCCCCCATCTCAAATGCCTCAAAATCCTCCGAATTGTCTGCATTCCCTGTGCCGTCACATGAAAATGCCTCGGCAGAGACCGGTAAGCCTTCCTCTTCGGCTTCTCCCGGATGAAAGCCAGATCGCCCACATCCACCAGATAATTTAGAATTCGGCCTACATTCTGCAAGCTGATCCCCGTCTGGCTCACAATTCCGCACGATGTAATGGACGGATTGCGCGCAATCGTCGTCAGCACTGCCACTTGAGAGGCCATCAGTCTCTCCTCGGTAAAACAGCACGCCACAACATTCAGCATATCCACAGGATTCATGTCCTTGTGGAACTTATTCATTTTCTCGTTCATAAATCAAAATCTCCTTTCATGATCTTTTCCTTTTCCTCCTTCGACAGAGGAGAATCCTTTGCCCGAGCACGCAAAGCCTCAATCTCTGCGATCAGCTCCTCCGGCGAATACCGGAATTGCCTAGCCAGCTTCCTTGCCGTCACCAGGCCGTCCTTCTCCGACTTCGGTACCGACGCATTCGGAGACAAAGCCTTCGCCCCATAGGGCAAAGTCACCGTGAGCCTCTCACAACAATTCGCATCAAAATTCATCATCAAATCCTCTCCTTCCTGCCATTTCATCTTTCACGACAAAGTAACCAAATGAGCTTCCAGATATGCATTCAGCGACTTTCTCTCCACTTGGTACCTTCTGGGACAGCGCATAGCCTGGCTTCCATTTTTAAACGGCAGCCTCATCGTTTTAATCGGTTCCCCCTTCCACTCTGCATCCCTCAAAATTTTTCTCAAAGACTCCTGGGAAAACCCGTAAATCCTTTCTATATCCACTGGAGATACCCATTCCATCCACAGAGAATTTTCCCCATGCCCCTCTGGCATACCGCAAAATTCCGATAAATAACGCACCAGAGACCGTCGTTCCACCCGCACAAACGGCCTTTGTCGCTCCAATATCGGATGCCCACGGAAATCCAAAACCGCCACTCGCACCGGCATCCCTTGCTTTTGCGCGTCCAGCAAAATCGCTGTAATTGCCTTGCGGGAAAAACGGAATACCTCCTGAATATCCCTCAGCGAATACCACTCCCTCTCCATTGATAAAGGCAAACTCCTACCCATAACGGTTCACGGTTCAGTTATAAAATGTGCCTGCAAATAAACCTCTATTGACTTCCTCGAAATACGGATAAACGGACGTCTTCGGTCCGACTTTGATCCATTTTTAAAAGCCATCTCGCTTACCTCCAGAGGAATGCCCTTCTTTTTGGCATCATGGCGGATTAGTTCGAGAGTTTTCCGAGACAAACCGTAAATCTCCTCAATATCGCGGGGACTATACCATTCCCGTTTTTCCGACAGGGAAAGCCTTCTGCTCACGGGAGTTTTTGGAAACGAGGGAGGGGAAACAAATTGAGAATTTTGAATTATTTTTTGAGCATTTGAAAAACACGATTTTTGAATGTAATTTTGTAGGAGATAACGTGCCAGAATTCCCATTAAATGTTCATCAATATGCACGCAAATTTCCTTATTTCGAACACCTTGTTCGCTGTCATGACTGTAAGAATTTGAAGTCATAACGCCTATTCTTCACCCTCCTTGCGCCAGTCGTCAATAGCTCCTGATTATTATCGTTTTCAGACGCATAAAATCTTGAAAAACATATAAGCAAATGCTAAATTCATTATAAAAAATGAATTACCAGATCACACCCAAAACCCTCAAACAATGGCTCAAGGAAAACAATATTAGCCGGATGCAGCTGGCCGATATGCTCATGGTTTCCAAGAACACCATAGACGGCTGGTGTTCAGGGCGCCCCATCGGTCTTCGAAGGAAGGAATCCCTTCGCCTCCTCATGATGGAGAATGAACTCATAAAAAAAACGGCAGCCTCTTCCTCCAAAAATGAAAGCTTCAAAATCACTTCCTCCTTTTTCACCCGTGAACAATGGAAGTGCATTTGCGTGGCTGCCAAGATCAAACACATGACCCCGGCGGCATTCCTCAAAATAAGCATCTTTCAATCCTGCAAAATAATCATGAGAGAACAGCAAAGCGAATAACACGCCCGTTTTTGCACCTCTACTCCATAAGCATCACCTTTCTCGCGCCTGCAGAGCTATTCTTGCCCCGCCATGGACAGGATAATCCTCTTCGTACAAATCCTCCATATCCTCGGCGATCGTGGCCTGGATGTAGGTCAAAGCGACTTGCATGAAGTATTCGAGTCCCTGCTGCCGGGCGTTGACGATGGCCTGGGAGATACGCCCGAGGTACTGGACGTTGAGGATTTCGATTTCAAAGTTTTCCGAGTTGCCCATGTCGAGGATGATGAGTTCCGCCGGTATGTCGTCTACCGGGAATTTACCCTGGCGAAGAGAATGGAAAAGGTGCGGGGCATGAGGACGTTGCAGTCTGAGATAAAGAGGGTCACGGACGGAGAGAAGGAGAGGACACGTTCTTCCTGCCGGGCGTTGATTTCGGTGGCGGTCATTTGCCGTTCTATTTCGGAAAGTGATATAAACATATCAACGAAGAAGGCTTCGCGTATTTTTTTCTTCTTGTCGGCAATTCTGTCTTTGCTGACATCGTATCAACCGGAGGTGTCTCATTCGCGGGAAAGCTGAGCGTTGGTGGCTCCGGGCACCTCCGGCGTGAAGGTTCACCTCCCCTATGCGGGCGGATTTGCTTTTGTCCCGGAGTCCGTTCTGGAAGGAGAACCATAGCTGGTTGCCGGGGATAATGTACATGATGTGTGCTCTGGTGAGGATGCGCAGGGATTTGATGGCGACGGTGGAATGGTGTCGCTTGACACTGGAGCCGGGGTGTTCTTGCCGGTTTGCCGCCGCATGATGTGTTTGCGCAGCCAGTTCCAGTCGCCGTCGTAGCTTGTCATGTCGCTTAACAGGGCTTCGGCGGTATCGGAATATTCTTCGGTTTTACGGGTGTTGAGGCGGATTATATGGATGTACGATTTACGAGGGACGATTTGAGGAGAATGTACGGGGTGCAATTTTTGGAATGTTTGCCGGGCGTTGCCCGGAATGGATGTAGAAGATAGAGCACTCCTCTCTACTTTATTTCGCAGATTCCGGGTCAGAGGGGCTGGTAGATTCCTGTGTGGGAGGAGACGAGCGAGGGTTGTGCATTGGCGGTTTTATGTAGGGGAAGCGGCGGTGGACTTCGGTATTGAGGTTTTGTTCTGTCTGTTATTTGGGGTCGTTTTGAGTTTGCTGCGCGGCGATGTCTGAGGACTGGACGACGGGGTGTTTTTCCATGGAGGCGGCCATTTCTGTCGTCGCCCGTGTTTTGTTTCTTTGATGCTTTGCACTACTGGTGAGACGAGCCGAGGATGACAACATCCATGATGGCGTTTCCGATGCTTGGTCCCATGGTGGTTAAGAGATGAGTGTCCGGGCGTAGTCAAATGCTTCATCACAGCGGCGCAACCAGCCTTTGCCGAAGGTTGGGTATTGGCGGCATGACCTGTAGAAGGCGCGGCGGTGGTCGCGGAGGCTGGAGAGGAATATTCCTTCTCCTTTTCCTGCAAGGAATGACTGGAGAGCTCTGCGGGTGTTTGGGCCAACGATGCCGTCTACGGCGAGTTCCGTTCCGTTGTCAATGAGGGCTCTCTGGAGGATTTTACCGGTGTTTTTACTGCCGGAATTGAAGTAGTGATCGCGCAGGAAGAATTCGGTGGCGGGGTGTTTGTCGGAACCGATCCAGTTGCGTACGGCGGCGGTGTTGTCCATGACGTATTGGAGGCAGGCGTTCCAGGCAGCTTCATTCCGGCCGGAATCCAGCAGTTTTTTGATTTTGTTGAAGACATCGGGTTCGATGCCGTCACAGATGCCGGCTATTTCCCATTTGCCGCCTTTGTCGCAGGAGGGAAGGCGGGTGATGCGGAGGGCGGCCGGGCCGGTGGCGCGGCAGTCTTCATATTTGAGGATGGCCGCGGCCATTTTCTGTTCTGTGGAGTTCATGGTTTTGTGGGTGGAAGATCAGGGTTTCGTGTGTTTGAGTGCGGCGATTTCCGCCTTGAGTTCAGTAAGGACGCGGACGGTTTCGACTTGGGCCCTGGTTTGCTCAATCATGTATTCGCGCATGTCGTGGTAGAGGATGCCGAGGGCGGTGAGCATGACGGCGATCAGGACGGCGAAGACTCCGTCCTTGGTGGCTAGCACGATCTTGAGGGTATTAATGAACCTGAGGAACCAGTCGTAGGGCTGACACATGGTATTGGTGGTTTTTGATTTGAGTCATGAAACGGACCTCGTCCGCGTGGTTATTTGGCATCCGGGTTGACTGGGATGGTGTTTTTTGGCGGTTGGACGCCGTAGGTGATGCGGCCGTCCGTGATGGTAAGGCAGGTGCCGTCCTTACAGATAACGAGGCCGTTTTCCCGTGAGACGTCGATGGTATGACCACACCCGGCAAACCCGAGGGCGGTTAGCCAGGCTGCGGCAGCCAGCACGGCGGCGATGAGGCTCCAGAGGATTTTCTTCCCGGTGGAGGTGGTTTCCCTGAGTTTTCGTTTGGTGTAAGCGGCCAGATCGCCAAGGGCGTGGTGACCGAGGATGGGGAGGAGGTTGCCTGCGATTTTGAGCCAGGCTTGCTGTTCTTGTCCGGGAAGGTCGTCCCAGTCAATATCTGCTTGCGGGGCGATGTCTGTTCGGTACAGGATGTAGAGATCTCTGGCGATGGCTTCGGTATGGCTGCATGTAGTAGTGTCCATGATGTTGATGGTTTGGTGTTTGGTTTGCATCCCCGGAGTGACACGGGAATGTGCTCAGGGGGGCCATGTGTCCGAAAAGGTTCGGGTTACCGAATACGGGATGTTTTCGATGACGGCGAAGTTTTCAGTGGTTCCCGGAAAGTTGAGCATGAGAGCATGCTGAACCTGTTTTGCGGGAGGGGGGTATTCTTGCGGAATGCAGGCGTGGTGGCTGTGGAACGGAGGGGAAGAGATTTACCAGGAACGAAATGGAGGGACGGAAGGGAAGGAGGTCGATTTTCAGAGGTTGGCGCGCTATAGATGGGTGAAGGTGGAATTTAGCGTTGCGGCGGTTCTCCATTTTAAGGAATGGTCGAGCTGTCATGAACAGTATTTCTGATTGCTTCCCGGTTGGATCCGAAAAAAGACGAGTCGCTTTTGCCGATTTTTCTTCCGATTTTGATACCAAGAATAGTATTTTCTCCGATGTCCTGAGGTTTCAGCCCGGAGTCGAATTTACGGATGAGTTAACGAAAGCCGATGTTTTGATCCACTCGGTATTTGGAGCGACGCACCGTTCATTCCAGGGTACGAGGGTTTTTTATACGGGGGAGTCAGTGATGCCCCGCTGGAACGAATGTGATTACGCGCTGACTTTTTTGCGCGAGGAACCGGTTCACCCGGAGAGGCATTTTCGTCTACCATACTGGGTTTTTGCGGATTATATCCGCCGGACAGGGCGGGTGGAGCAGTATTCCACGAATCCTGCGGATGTTTTTGAGAGACACCGGAAGTTTTGCAATTTCATGTATTCCAACGCCAATGCGAAGGAACGGGTTCATTTTTTGCATGCGCTGTCGCGTTACCGCCATGTGGATAGTTCGGGCCGGTTTCTTAACAATACGGGGGGAGCAAGCAAAAACAAGGTGGAGTTCTGCTCGGGGTACAAGTTTACGATTGCCTTTGAAAATTATGCAGCCAAAGGATATGTGACGGAGAAGCTGGCCGATGCTTTCGCTGCCGGGAGTCTGCCTATCTATTGGGGAGCGCCGGATGTGGGATTGGATTTTAATCCGAGGCGATTTGTGAATGCGCGGGATTTCAAGGATTTCCATGAGCTGACGGAGTATATCCGGTATCTGGACGGGGATGACGCCGCGTATCTGGAGTATTTCAAGGGGCCGTTATTCCTGAAGGGACAGAAGTGTGTGGACGATTTCCGGGACGGTTTGGATTTGTTCCTGCGAAAGGCGCTGGCGGAGGGTGTTGTCCGAAATCCCGGGGAATGTTCCGTCTCCGGCTGTTCACAGCATTATGAACGCCCGGACATGCCGGAGTACGACGATGGGAAGCCGTGGAAAAGGGAGGTAAAGGAAGCGGAAGTTTCTCCGGATGTCCTGGGTGCGGCTCCGTTGCGCGTGGCGGTTTGCCTGTCTTCCTACAAGCGGGTGGAGGATTTTATCCGGCAGGTTTTTTGCATGATGAATCAGAGTTATTCCAACCTGCATGTGTTTGCCGCGCTGAAAGGGGTGCCGCGTCCGGTGGCGGAGGCTGTCGTGTTTCCGACGCTGCAACCGTTTCTGGATGCCGGAAGGCTGACATTGCGCCTGTTCCCCAACAAGGACCAGTTTACCAATTTTCTGGATACGGTGAGGGGAGTGGATGTTTCCGGGTATGACCTGTTTGCCAAGATCGACGACGACGATTTTTATCACCGGGATTATTTCCGGAATGTACATGATTTTCACGCAAGACTGCCCGCCGGGTATTCCAGCTGTTATGATGCTCCGGGCAACCAGTTCCGCAAGGTAGACGGTTTTTCCCTGTTGAAGAAGGTTTCTCCGTTGTGCATGGGGCCGGCTCTGGTGATGTCGCGCCGGGTGATGATGGAGATGCTGGAACTGGAAGATTCACCGGAACGGATGCGCGAAGCGCTGAAGGAGTGCCGGAACCAGACCGGATTCAGCTTGATAGGATTTGCGGAGGACCAGTTTTTCAAATTCATGATGCTCAAGTACGGGTGCGGCAATATTGCCCGGTACCTGGAAAAACAGGGCATCAGGCATCATTTAACGATTCAGGCCAGCAATCATTCAGTAACGCGGGGAGGAAGCCTGTCGGAAGACTTCCGCAAGCGCAACTGGGTTATGTCGGACAATCCTGCCAATCATGAGTATGTGGTGAATCTGAAGCATCCGCATTGGGAGGGATATCTGCTCATTTTCAACGGTAGGGCCCGGCGGCTGGATTGCGGAAATGCCGAGGCGACGGTCGTTTTCCTGTCGGATCAGAAGTTGGTATTGAAATGGGACCGGTGGGGACAGGAAATTTTTGTCCGGGAGTCGGAAGGTGTTTACCGCCTCCAACAGCTGGAAGAATTGGCGGAGGTTCCGACTTCCTGTACGGAAAAAGAGGCGGTAGGGGAAGAAACGGTTTGTTTGCGGCATCCTGTCTGGAGGGACAGTCTGCGTATTTGCGGAAATCGCGGACAACGGGTAAAAGCGGAAGAGGGATGCATGATTCCGGAACGAACGGAGCGTGTGCTGGCGCTGGATTGGGATCACTGGGAACAGGAGGAATTCGTACTGCGAAATGACGGGCAATACTGGTTTTCTCCTTATGCCTGCCAGATCCCCGATACGCAGGAGAAGGAGGAGGAATGGATCATTGATCTCTTGGACCGGCCCGGAAAGTCGTGGCTGGGACACACGGGCAGACCGACGCTGCATCTCCGTTATGCGAGTTGGGACATTCTTGCCCGCATGGAACAGGCCAAGCGGGATGTGTTACGCGCTCTTGAGGACAGGCCGGAGGTAAAACGGGTGCTGGTGACGGGGATTTGCAAGGATAGTCTGCCCGCTCTGTATCTCGCGATGGAAATACGAAGGTTTTTCCCCTCTATGCGAGCCGGTGTGCTGGGCTGTCCGTGGACGGGCAACTCGTCTGAGCCGGAGCTGAGAACGGGGTTGTTCTGGCCGCAGGAGATGTTGGAATGCTACAGTAAAGGGGGCTTTGACCTGCTTTTTCATCGTTACGGAGATGCCGTAAAGTTGTGGCAGGAGGAACGGCGGCTGGGGCTGGGCGTCCGGGGGTATGCGTTTCATGCGGAGAGCGACCTGTATCGTCTGGACAGGGGGAGGACCCGGCGAGTGGAGCCTTTCTTGCACAAGGTTTTTACCGTTTTTCTGGGAAGAGAGGCCGTTCATGAAGAAGTGCATCTTCAGGCTCCGACCTTCCTGCGCCGAAGGCCGGAGGCGTTCCGAAAGATGATTGATATGCTTTTTGAGGATCTGCGACAGCCCGGACCTGACGGCGAATGTTGCCGGTACAGGGTTCAGGCGGACGGGATAATCGGGGAAGAGGGATCCTAATCAGTGAATTCAGAAAAAGCTCCGGCGTAAGGAAGGCGCCGGAGCTTTTCGAATTTTTCAGCAGGTGGTTTTTTCCGATGGCCGTGAACGGGACGGGAGCTGTGGTTTCAGGGAATATGTCAGGAACCAGAGCTGGAATTAGAGGTTCAGTTCGAGCCCGGTCTGCCCTGCATCCATGAAGGATGATTGCAGCATGTTCCCACATGTCCGAAACAGGGAAGAGTGTTTGAGGGAAGCCTGGATAACGGGGATAAGTTTCATTTCTTTTTCCGTTTCCATGGTCGTAATGAGAAGAGTTCCCGCGCGTGTTTTTCCGCTTGAGCGAGGTTAGTGACCTGTTCCGGAGAAGTGGTGTAGAGATTCCATTGGTCCTGAAAGGCGTTGATTTTCATGACGACGTCAGGAAGGGTCAGGAAAAGGCCAGGGTAGCTGAAGGAATGTTTAAAGCCGAGGATTTCCACGTGGCTTTTCCATTTTTGTTCTTCCATGAGTTCCAGGCTTGCTTTTTCCGCATAAGGAAACCGGTTTGTGTGATAGTGTCTGAAATTTTACAAGAGGCCATTCTATCTGTTTGAAAGTTAAAAAAGTGTTCTCTTTTTGCCAGGTTTTCCGAATGGGAAACGATGAGATAAATGGAGACTGAAAAAGATGACGGGTTGAGGTTTTGAAGCTTTTACCGGGGCGGAAAAAGGAGAATGGGCCAAAGCGATGGGGCACGGGAAACGATTTCCGGGAGTGGGTGAGCTATAGCACCGTGAATGGAATTTTCACAGTTGCCGGGTGAATGGAATGGTGTGAAGGATGAAGACGTCTCCTCTGCTGCCGATGCTGTGCGGCGGGACGAAAGGAGGCAAAAGGGAGGGGCGCTCCCGGGGGATTTCTGATGATGGATGTTTCTCTCCGAGCGCCTCTCCCGGCACAAAAACAATCATTATTTATTATTTTATGAGCAGAACATTAAAGCGTCTTTTTGTCAATGGGTTCCCCGGTTATTACGGGGGAGCGGGAACGGAACTGCACCACCAGATCATTGTGTGGCGGCAGATGGGAATGGAGGTTCACCTGATTCCTACCGGGGATGGGTTCGGACAGGAAACCATGTTGCTGGAGATGGCGGCGCGCGGCGTGACTGTCCATGCTCCCGGCGACTGGTCGGCCCTGGAAGCGGAGGATGTGATTATCTCCTTCTGCAACGGGGAATTTCTGGAGAACCTGCCCGAAATCAGGAAACGCACGAAGAGGACGGTATTCGTCAACTGCATGACCTGGCTTTTCCAGAAGGAGCGGCAGAGGATGGCGGAGGGGCAGATTGCCCTGTTTTTGTACCAGAACGAGGAGGTCAGGCAGAAGAATATGCCGGTGCTCAAGTCTCTGAATGATGATCCGGCGATCAGGTTCATGACGTTCAAGCCATATTTCCACAACGAATCCTTTCCGTTTATTTACGAACGGGCCGATGAGTTTTTCGGCTGCGGCCGGATTTCGCGTCAGGACGCGGATAAGTTTGCGAGGAATACGCTGCGAATTTATGAGTATTTTGTGGCTCCGGTATTCAAGCGAGCCTTGTTTCTCGGGTTCGGGCAGAGAAGCCGGCAGAAGATCGGCAAGCCGTATTCCTGGATCAGGACGGCGGCCAACCAGAAGGAGGTAAGCCAGCAGGAGTTCTACCGGCACTGCAAGATCGTACTCCAGCCGACGGACACGACGGAGAACTGGCCGCGTGTGGGCTTCGAGGCGATGGCCTCCGGCAGCGTGCTGATTGTGGACAACCGGGGCGGCTGGCGGCAGATGGTGGAACACGGGAAGACGGGATGGCTCTGCGATCATGAGAGGGATTTCATTTTTTATGCCTCCAAGATGGCTTACGAACCCCGCCTGCGCGAGGACATGGCGGAGGCGGCGCGGGAACGCTGCCTGAATCTGGGAGGGCTTGCGGCCTCCATGGAGAGCTGGGAGGAAGTGTTCGAGACAATGGCGAATCTGCCGGAGTAAGCCGGAGTGTTTTTCCCTTCTTATTTTTTATTTTTATGAATCCTTCTATCGAAAACCGTCGTCAGGCAAGCGGGTTATGGGTGGGCGACTCCCTTCCCCTCCTTGCCGAATTGTGCCTTCGTTCCCATGTGGCGAATGGGATTGATTTTCAACTGTTCACCTACTGCCGATACGACAATGTGCCGGAGGGAGTACGGGTGAGGGACGCAAGGGAGATTCTTCCCGCCGAGTGTATATTTACCCATAAGAACGGGAGCATGGCTCCTTTTTCCGACTGGTTCCGTTATGCATGGATGAGCCGGGAAGGCGGCTTCTGGTGTGATCTGGATGTGATTTGCCTGACGCCGAATATGCCTGACACGTTTCCATGGTTTGCGGAGGAAAATCCGGGCGTCATCGGTACGGCAGCCTTCGGATTTCCCGCTGAACATCCGCTCATCATCAATTTGCGGGAATTAGCGCAAGACCCGGCGTCTCCCATGCCCTGGGACAGTGAAGAGACACTTGCCGCAAAGGCAAGATTTCTCAGGGAAATGTCCGATGTACGTGACAGACGCAGGGAAGCGGCCTGGGGAATAGCCGGTCCGGGTGCTTTTTCCCGAGCCATAGCCCACTATGGTTTGACAGGAAAAACGGCTCCGGGCCTGAGCGTTTATCCGCTCCCCTATATGCGATGGACGGATTTTTATGACGGCAGCGTTTCCCTTGGCCAGTTTGACAGGGAGAATACCTGGGGGCTGCACTTATGGTCTGAAATGCTGCGGCGTTATCCGGGCTTGCTGGAACGCCTGCACCCGGAGAGCGTTATTACCCAGCTTATGGAGAAGTATGGCATGAGGCCGGCTCAGAGGGGAAATACCGAACGCAAGAAGGTTCGCATCCTGGTGGGGATTTGCTCTGCACACGGGTATTATGAACGCCGCCGGGCGGTGCGTGAAACCTGGCTGAAGCATTCGCAGGAAGGGGTAGAGTGCCTGTTTTTCCTTGGCGGAGATGTGCCGGAAAGGGAACGGGAAGATACCATAGGGCTTGATGCTCCGGATTCGTATGCCTGTCTTCCGGCGAAGGTGCTGGCGTTTTTCCGCTATGCGCTGGAGCATTACGAGTTTGACTGGCTGTTCAAGTGTGACGAGGACACGTATCTGGATTTGTCCCGTTTGCCGGAACTGGCCGATCCGCAGTACGGAATTGTGGGTGATGCTCTTTTGAAGCGGCGGGGGGCTCCGAGCGGCGGAGCCGGGTATCTTCTCAAACGGGAGATTGTGGAGAAAATCGCAGCCGGAAGGGATGTGCCCCCCACCGGGGCGGAGGACCTGATTTTCGGGAAGCTGGCTCTGGAGGCCGGGGCTGTCCCTCACTCTACGCCCCGGCTCTATATGTCCAACACGCACTACCCCGCACGGGACAATGATATGGTGAGCGCGCACTGGTGCTCTCCGGAGCTGATGCACGCCCTGGAACTGCTGCGCCACAGGAAACCGGATACGGTTTGCCATGCGGAGCATAAGCACTGGAAGGATGAGTTATTTTTTTACAAGGAGGGCATTTTCCGACGCCGCTCGACTCCCTGTTACGGATGGTGGTCTGTGGCTGCCGATGGAATTCTGACTTTGCGCTGGAAGTCATGGGGTGAGGAACAGCTCATACGGAACGGAAGGAGTTTTTCGGGTGCATCCCTTGAAATGGAAATTCCAGAGGAAGGCAGGGACAGCAGTTCAGGCGGGACGGTTTTTGATTTTTGCGGGGATGGTGCGGATAAGAAAAAGGCCGCCATTTTGGCGGACGAACCCGACCGGATGGAACGGCTGCACCTGGGCTGCGGGAGCCGGCTGCTGCCCGGCTGGCTGAATCTCGACCTGCCCCGCTATGACATCACCCGCCCGCTGCCCTGGAAGGACGGTTCAGTCAAATTCTATTATCTGGAGCATGTGGCCGAATACATTTCCCCGACGGCCTTGTACCGGTTCCTGCGCGAAGTGTGGAGAACGCTCCGTCCCGATGGGGCTCTGCGCGTGGCTGTGACCGACCGGGTACGCCATGCCGCCGGAGTGAGTCTGAACTACGAACCGTTCCGCCGACAGCAGACAGGCGTGGACGGCGGTCCGGGATGGGAGCTTGAGGCTCTGACCGGGCATGACGGGGTACAGTCCTTCTGGACTCAGGAATCCTTGTCTCTTTTTCTGAAACTGGCGGGGTTTGACGTGTCGGTCCACGAACCGGGGCAGTCGGATGATCCCGATTTTCAGGGGCTGGAGCGGAAGGAGGCCCCTCCGGAAGATCCTTTCCTGCTTTTGGGGACGGTGTGTCTGGAAGCCAGGAAACCCAGAGGGGTTCCCCTCCTGCCTTGCCTTTCCCTGAAAGCGACGGATTCACGGTCACTGAATTCAGCAGGACACAATCCGGAAAATGAGTGGTATGTTTCTCCGTTTTTTTGCAGTGGATCACGGACGGGCAACCGGCTTTTCCAGATAGCTGCTGCTTACGCCCATGCCCTGCGGCATGGACTGGAATGTCGCGTGCCGTGGCGGAGTGAACCGCAGTCCAGCCGGTTATATGAATTGCTCGGCCCCCATGCCGCCGTCTGCCCGGACGGCGGGTACTCCGACCCGGTCACGTACAACGAACCCCGCTTCTCCTACTCCCCTATTCCGGGAAAAATCAGGCAGGGGAGGCTCAACGGGTATTTCCAGAGCGACAAGTATTTTGACGATTTCTCAGCAGAAATCAGGGCTTTGTATGCCCGTCTGAAGGCTCCCCGAAGGGTGGGCGAGGCCGGCGTCCATGTGCGGATGGGTGACTATCTGGGAAAGTCCCACCAGTTCCGCTCTCCGGATGCCGGATTTCTGGAGAAAGCCTTGGAACGCCTCTCAAAGCATATACGGGTATTGAACGTTTTTTCCGACAATCCCCTTCAGGCTCTCCAACTGGTGCGCGGTCTTCCCGCTGGACGGAGATTTGAGCTGGTACTCAATGAGGAGGATACGCTGGGCGCACTACGCAGTATGAGCGGGATGCAAGAACTTGTCATGTCCTGCTCGTCTTACTCCTGGTGGGCCGCCTATCTGGGAGAACCGGAACAGGTGATTGTGCAGAAGGACTGGTTTGCCGGGGTGATCTCCGATTACCGGGATGTGTACAGAGACCAGTGGACCAAGTTGTAAAGAAGTACGAATCATCATTTTTAAAATTTGCCGGGTGAAAGCTCGGAAGAAGGGGAAATGCCCCGACAGATTTCTTCGGAAGATATGAGTCTTCCGGGAAAAACAAAAAAGGAGCTCAGGCTCCACACAAAACAAAAAACCAGACAATAATAACATGCAAACTGAATTATCAGATGCCCAAGAGGCAGAAGCGATGCTTGCCCAATCCGGGGAAATGTTCAGCTCCAGTCTCCCCTCCTCCAGCGAATCATCGTCAGAGTCCAGTTTCGAGTCGTCCAGTGAATCCTCCAGTGAGTCCTCCAGTGAGTCCTCCAGTGAGTCCTCCAGTGAGTCGTCCAGTGAGTCCTCCAGTGAGTCCTCCAGTGAGTCCTCCAGTGAGTCCTCCAGTGAGTCGTCCAGTGAGTCCTCCAGTGAGTCCTCCAGTGAGTCCTCCAGTG
>ERZ827492.485-NODE-485-length-37904-cov-34.762504_pt1 | contig 37904 bp, 35 predicted proteins | sample MGYA00519704_ERZ827492 | MGnify/ENA primary metagenome ERZ827492 (study PRJEB31778, sample SAMEA3449325) | human gut metagenome | biome: human gut; feature: human-associated habitat; material: faeces | place: United Kingdom | collected 2010/2012 ... | reverse complement strand
TTAACTTTATAAATTAATTATATAAAACACCCCCCCCAGGTTGTCAATATTTTTTGTTAATTTTAACAAACTTTTTAATGGTATTTTATTATAATTTTATTTTATCATAATAATATGAAAATTATTGTTGGTAATTTTTGCCAGTTTAAAAGAAGATACTTTTTATATCTTCTTATATTTATTAAAATAAACTTAATTGACTAGATTCTGGTAGATTTTTTAATACTCCCATTACACGCATTTTTTCAATTACTGTAGTTGAAAGCTTAGCTCTTTTTTGTAAGTCTTCAATACTAATAAATGGTTTTTTTTGTCTTTCTTCAATTATTTTTGTTGCAACAGTATCTCCAAGACCATCTATTGCTCTAAATGGTGGAATAAGTGTATTTTTATCTTCTCCTATTATGAAATATTTTGCATCTGATTTATTTAAATCTATTCCTGAAAACTTAAATTTTCTTGCAGTCATTTCAAGGGCAACTTCTAAAGTTGCAATAGTATCGCTTTCTTTTGGAGATAAACCGAATTTTTTAAGTTGCATTTCTTCAAGTCTTTGTTTTATTTTATTATATCCTGCTTCCATACTTTCAAGGTCAAATGATAATCCTTTTATACTAAACCATGCTGCGTAATAATAAATTGGTTTATAAACTTTAAACCATGCTATTTTCCAAGCTGCTGAAATATATGCTGTTGCATGTGCTTTAGGGAACATGTATTTTATTTTTCCACAGCTTTCAATAAACCAATCTGGAATTTTAGCATCTTTTAAATCTTTTACAAATTCTTGCCATTTAGCAGGATCTTTACTAGCTTTACCTTTACGAACAAATTCCATTATTTTAAATGATTTTAATGGTTCAACACCATGATTCATAAGATATACCATAATATCATCACGACATCCAATTACTTCTTTAAAAGGAACAATTCCTTCTTTAACAATGTCTTGTGCGTTGCCATTCCATACATCTGTACCATGTGATAAACCACTTATTTTAACAAGTTCTGCAAAAGTAGTTGGTTTTGTTTCATTTACAATGCCTATTACAAATTTTGTAAATTCAGGTAAAGCAAGTGCTCCTGTTTCACAATTAATTTGTTCTGGAGTTACTCCTAGAGCAGTTGTTGAAGTAAACAAACTCATAACTTTTTTATCATCCATAGGAATATCTTTCATAAGTATTCCTGTATTATCTTCAAGATATTTAAATATTGTAGGATTATCGTGTCCTAGTATATCTAATTTTAATAAGCATGACTCTATATCATGATAATTAAAATGTGTTGTAGCCCAAGCACTTGTTGGATCATCTGCAGGATATTGATATGGTGTAAAGTCAAAAATATCTTTATAATCAGGAACAACTACTATTCCTCCAGGATGTTGTCCTGTTGTTCTTTTAACTCCAGTTACGCCAATTGCAAGACGTTCAACTTCAAGATTTTTTACATCTGGTATTCCTTTATCTTCATAATATCCTTTTACATAACCAAAGGCTGTTTTATCTGCTACTGTACCTATTGTTCCTGCACGATAAACATAATCTTCTCCAAATAATACTTTTGTATATTCATGAGCTTTAGCTTGATAATCTCCTGAAAAGTTAAGGTCAATATCAGGAACTTTGTCAGCATTAAATCCTAAGAATGTGGCAAATGGCATATCTTGCCCATCTTTATTCATCATTGTTCCACACTCACATTTTCTATCAGGCAAATCATATCCTGAAGCATAATCAAGATTATACATGCGATTATTTTCATCAGTAAAGATTGTTTTTTTACAATTAGGACAAACATAATGAGCTGGAAGTGGATTAACTTCAGTTATTCCAAGCATTGTAGCAGCAAAAGAAGAACCAACACTACCTCTACTTCCAACATAATAACCATCATCATTACTATGTTTAACAAGTTTTTGAGCGATTAAATATATCGCATCGAATCCTCCGTTTATAATACCATTAAGTTCAGTATCTAATCTTTCTTTAACGATATCAGGTAAGTCTTCTCCATATATTTCATGTGCTTTTTTATAACTTATATCTTTAATAATTTCTTTACTATTTTCAAATATAGGTGAAAATGGTATTCCTTTAGTATCAGGTATTATTTCAAACTCTTCAACCATATCAGCAATTTTATTTGTATTTTCAACAACTATTTTTTTAGCCTCATCTTCATTTAAAAAACTAAAATCATCAAGCATTTCTCTTGTAGTTCTAAAATGTTGTGATGGAATATCTTTAATTGAAGATTTATTAAGTGGATGAAATCCTCCCCCTGGTACTTTTTGATTAATAATAATTTGTCTATATAATTTATCTTTTTTTGTTAAGTGATGAACATCTCCAGTTGCTACGACTATTTTATCTTTATTATTAGCTACTCTTATTATTTTATTAACATTTTCTTTTATTTCATCATAATCTTTAAAATCTTCAGTATCAATTAAATAACTATAAACATCAAGTGGTTGTATCTCAATATAATCATAAAAATCCATAAGATTAGCAAGTTCATCATCACTTTTACTTCTTGCTAAACTAAATATTTCTCCATTAGAGCATGAAGATCCTACTAAAATACCTTCCCTTAATTCATTAATTACACTTCTAAGTATTCTTGGTGTTTTATATAAATATTTAGTATTCGCATAACTTACTATTTTAAATAAATTTTTTAAACCCTTTTTATTTTTTACAAGTAAATTTACATGATATAAATTACCAAATTTATGAATATCATCTTTTGCTACTAAATCATTTATTTGATTCATTTTTTCTATTTTTCTTGTTGATAAATATTCAAGCATTTTATAAAAAATTAAAGCCGTTGCTTCTGCATCGTAATCTCCACGATGATGACTTTCTTCATCCCATGGTATATCATATCTTTTAACTAAAGCACTCAAACTATGTCTTGCGGCAGTTGGTTCAATTGCTCTTGATAATTCTAAAGTATCTAAAAGAGGATTAGTATATTCTCCTAAATTATATTTTTTATAAGCCATAGTTAAAAATGATGCATCAAATTTAGCATTATGAGCAACCATTGGAAGATTTCCAGTCCACTTTATAAACTCTTTAACAGCTTCTTCTTCCGTTGGAGCATCTTTTAACATAAAATCTGTTATTCCCGTAAGTTCTGAAATATGTGGACTTAAAGGTTTTCCTGGATTAATAAGCATATCAAATTTATCAATTATTTCCCCATTTTTAAGTTTAACTGCCCCAATTTCAATAATTGAATCTTTACCACCTGCATTAAATCCTGTTGTTTCAAAGTCAAATACTACATAAGTATTATCAAGTAAAACACTATCATCACTTCTAAAAACTAAATCTAAATCATCATCAATCATTGAAAGTTCTACACCATAAAGTATTTTTATTTCATCTTTATGATGGTAACACTCTGGAAATGTTTGAATAGAATTATGATCTGTTATAGCAATAGCTTTATGTCCCCATTTACAAGCTTGTTTAATTAAATCTTTAACTTCTACTACTCCATCCATTTGACTCATTTTAGTATGTGCATGAAGTTCTACTCTTTTTTCTTCTTCTAAATCTTTTATTTCTTCTAATTTACTATCTATTTTTTCTATATTTCTAGCATTTAATACAAAATCATTATAAAAAGGATTATTCTTAACATAACCATTTACTCTAATCCACATATTTTCTTTAAACTTAGCAATTAATTCATTATACTCTTCTTCTGTTTTTGCATATATTCTTACATACATACTTGTTGTTAAATCAGAAAATTTTAAAGTAAAACTATTAAACCCTTTTTTAGTCGAAGGCATAATTCCAAATACATAACCCTCAACAGTAACATTATCCATTTCATAAGATATATCACTTAATTTAGTTACTTCATCTTTAACACTATAACCTAAAATACAATTTTCATTAACTTCTTTTTTTACATTATTTCTATATGTTTTTTCTTTATTAAATGATTTTTGTTCTTCAATCTTTTTATTATAATCTTTTTTAGTTTCAAATATATTATTATTAAACTTATTAGATTCTTCTATTTCTTTTTGTATTTCATCTCTTTTATTTTCATTAAGTTTAATATCTAAACTTGTCTTAAAACCAAACTTTTTAAAATAAGAATTTATTTCTTCTAATTTACTTTTAATTGTTTCATGTTCTACTTTATTATAAACTTCAATAAAATAATTACTATCTTCTTTTATTAATCTATCTCCAAACATATTAAAATATAAATTATGATTATTTATAAGTATTAATATATTTTTATAATAATCATCAAAAAGACTTAAATCTTCATCATTACTTTCAATAGTTAATTCATATTTATATTTTTTATTTACATAATTACTTAATTTATCTATAAACTCTTTTAAAATGTCAAATCTAATTGTATTTAAACAATTTAAATGTATATTCCAAATATTTTTATCTTCACTTACTACTATTTTATTTATTTTAACATCATTAAAATATTTATAATTATCACTATTATAATTAATTTTATCTAATAAATCTTTTATTTTTTTGTCCATAACTTACTCCCCTTAAAAAGATATATTATAATGTTTCTACATAATTATCAAATACACCTTCATTTGTTTTATTTAATATTTCTTTTTTATTTTTATTTAAATATGTCATAAAACTAAATATATCATAGTTTTTTAATTTTTTATTATAAGGATAATCTTTTATATTAAAGAAAATATTATCCCTAACCATATATTTTTCAAAGTCTTTTTCTTCTACACCTAAATACATTAAAAAATATGGATAAATTTGTTGTTTTAATTTTTTTAGTTCACTTTTTCCAATATTATATTTAGATTCTTTTGATACTCTTGTAAAAAGTTCATTAACACAAATAAGTTCTAACATTGTTGTTAAAATATTATCATCTATTTTTACATCTTTAAATTCATTTTTTAATATTTTATAAAATAAATATGTTAAAAAACTATCTTTATCTTTATTATCTATTTTTTTACCGATACTTATTATATTTAAGTTAAAATCTGTTTCTACAACACCTAAATTAGGATGTAACACAAGTACTTTATAATTCTCTTCTAAATCATATTTTAAAATATTAGCTAATTCTTTTTTATAAAGTTTACTATTTAAATCCCATAGTTGTAATAAAGACATACGATATTTATTTGTTTCTTTTATTACTTTTTTATAAGATGGTGATGTTTCAAATATATTAAAAATAAAATCATCATCTGGTATATAATTATCTAGATCATTTAATATTTTATCTTTTTCTTTATATAAAGTACTATACTCTTTTTTATAATCTTTCCATAACACTTGTTTAATATTATGTATTTCTTCACTAACACTTGATTCATATAGTAAGTGCCACATAAGTAAATAATCATTTAAAATAAAGTCTAATTTCATAACATCACATCCTTGTTATAATTGTATCATTTTTAATGATGAAAAAAAAGAATAATTATTAAATTTATAGTTTTTTCCATTTCTATAATTATTCTTTTACAAGCAACTAAAAGAGTTATTTAAGTATCAGTCTAACTCTTATAATTGATTAAAAATATACTAATATTCATAACCATCTGTTGAACAAGTTGCATCACTACCACAATCTAAAAAGTTGCAATCTTTTATTTTATCATTACATTTTGATGCATAACACCAGGTACAATTATTATTACAATTACGGTTTGTAGTAAGTCAAGCAGTTTTTGAAGTAACAATATTATCATCTAAAATATTAATTACATATTTTAAAATAATTTTATTAGTAACTTCATCTTTTACTTTTTCTTTTAATATACCTCCGTTTTTTTCTATAACTTTCGATGAAAAAGCATTATCTTCATAACAAGTAACTAAAATTTTACTTATAAATTTTTTTGCATATTTTTGTTTTGCTAAAGCCAAAGCTTTAGTTGCATAACCTTTATTTCTTTCGCTTGGTTTTATATAATAAGCAATATGTCCAAGTCTTTCATAATAACTTTTATTTAACTTATGTCTTAAATCTATTGTACCAACAATTTTGTTTTTTTCTATAATCCAATATACAGTAGCTGGCACATCAGACTTTGATATGTTTAATCCTCGTCTTCTATTTTTTAATCTATTAAGCATCGTATTAAAAGTTTCTCCATTTTTAATTTGTGCATTACCTAGTTCACTTATTTCTCCATTTAACTCGGCCATTTTTATCAATTCATAATAACTATTTTTATACTTTTCACACGGTAAAACTAACTTCATACTTTATCATTTCTACTCCATTCTCCAAATATATTTATTAAAAATTCAAAAAAAGAATAACTTTAAATTATTCTTCCATATTATGGTATACATCTTGTACATCATCTAAATCTTCAAGTGTTTCTATTAAATTATATATTTTTTCTTTTTCTTCATCATTTAATGAAATATAATTTTGTGGTATATATCTTGTTTCATTCATAATAAATTCTGTTATATTATTTTCATTTAAAACATTATTCATTTTAATAAAATCTTCATAACTTGTATATATTTCATAAGAATCATCATTTACAACAAAGTCTAAACAATCATTATCTAATGCTAAAGTCATAAGCATATCTTCATCATATGTTTTAGGTAAAACAATTATACCCTTTCTATCAAACATATAACTTACACTTCCATCAGTACCTAAGTTTCCTCCTCTTTTAGTAAATGTACTTCTTACATCTCCTGCTGTTCTATTTTTATTATCTGTTAAACAATCAACCATAACAGCAACACCATGAGGAGCATAACCTTCATATCTTACAAATTCATAATTTTCACTATTTCCTGAAGAATGTGCTTTATCAATTGCAGCTTGAATTCTATCTTTTGGCATATTTTCTGCTTTTGCTTTATCAACAACCATTCTTAAAGCAGGATTATTTAATGGGTCTTTATCTCCCCCTTTAGCAGCAACATAAAGCTCTTTAGCAAGTTTTTGAAAAACTTTACTTCTTGCAGCATCTATTTCCCCTTTTTTTCTTTTAATTGTTGACCATTTTGAATGTCCACTCATAAATATCCTCCTAACTTAATAACTTAATAATTAATGGTGAAAGTAAAATTAGAAATAAAAGTGGTATAAAAAATATAACGGATACAATACTTATTTTTATAGGCATTTTATTTATTTTTGCTTTTGCTTCCAACACTCTTTTTTGTCTTATGTAATCTACCTGTTCGAAAACAGTATTAACAATATCATTACCAAATATATTAGCTTCTTTTATATTTAATATTATATTGTTAATTGTATCACTAGGTATACGATATTTTAAATCTTCTAACGCATCGTTTAAATCTTTTCCAAAAGAAATATCACTAAGTAATTTTTTAAATTCTTTACTAAGACTTGAATCTACACTACTACAAGTAACTTCAATTGAAGTTTTAATATTTCTTCCAGCATCAAGTGATAATGCTAATATTTCAAAAAAGTATAAAGCATCTTTTTCTAACTCTTTTCTTCTTTTTTCTATTTTAGGATTAAAATAAAAGTTAAAAAATAATGTGTAATAAATAATTATTACTACTGGTGCGATAAAATATCCAAAATCTAAAAAATATAATAACACAAAAAATATTATTATGGAAGAAAATAATCTAAAATTAAGTAAATTTATTTCATCTAACTTACAATCTACTCCTAGTAACATTATTTTAGATTTTACACTTTCTATTTGATTTTTACTATAAATCTTACTTGTTAATCTTTTCATAAACCCACCTAATCCTTTAATTTAGTTATCTTTTTAACCACAATAATATAAGATATATATATAATTATACATAAAACTAAAATTATTTTTCCAATTAATGTTGTAAACAATGGTACAAAATAAGTTCTATCAATGATAAAAATAACTAAAAAGATAAATATAGGAATAAATACTAATATTTTAAATACTAATTCACTTACTGCAATAGCACTTGAAAGTTCATCTTTAAGTTTTTTTCTATCAAAGAAACTCTTTTCAATAGTAGTAAATATTTTTGAAATATTACCACCTGTTTTATTTAAAATAATTAAAGATGTAGACATGTAATAAGCTTCTTCAATATTTAATCTTTTAGCAAATCTATTAAAAACAACATCATAATCAAGACCATAATTTAAATCTACTTTAATCTTTTTAAATTCTTCTTTTATTCTTCCCTCTGACTCTAGAATAACAAGTTCGATTGCTTGAACTATACTTCTTCCTGACTTAAAAGCATTACTCATAATAATAACAGCTTTTAATAAATCATTTTCCAATTTACGATATTTATTTTTCTTTTCAAAAATTAAAAATACATCATAGATAAAAAATCCTAAAACAAATGCCAAAGAAAGTTGTGGTAAATAAATATATTGCACTCTTATTACATCACTTATTATTGTTATAAAAACACATAAAAAACTTACGAAAAACTTTATTGATATAAAATTTATTGCTTCACTTTTAACAAAAGATGTCTTATCAACATATATTTCATATTTTTTACTATAATTAGTAAGTATTTTACTCTTTTTAAATATTTTTGATAAATAATTAATAATTTTATAATAAAAATTTAATAATTTATCAGTAAAAGAAGGTTGTTTAGTATTAATACCATTAATAGAAAATCTAGTTAATCTTTGTTCTTTTTCATATGCAATACTAACAGTTATAATATAAAAGAATAAACATATTCCAATTATTATTAGAATAACTTCAATTATTAAATTAACATATAATGGCATAATAACACCTCCTTTTTTATTTGTTTTCTATTTCATTAAAAATATCATCTACAAGATTTATTCCTTTACTTTTAATTATTTCATATACTTTTGGTATATATTTATAAAGGATAAAAGACCCATTTACTTCTTTATTAGCTGTTAAACCTTTTTGTTTAAAAGCAAATATTTCTTTTAATTTTATTTCATTATCTTTAAATCCTGTTACTTCGCATATGCTAGTTACTTTTCTTTTACCATCAGATAATCTTTCAACATTAACAACTATATTAATGGCATTTAAAATATATTCACGAACTGCTAAAACAGGTATTTCTATTCCTCCCATTAAAACCATTGTTTCAAGCCTATTTAAAGCATCTCTTGGTCCATTAGCATGTAATGTTGACATACTACCATCATGTCCTGTATTCATTGCTTGTAACATGTCAAAAGCTTCTTTTCCACGAACTTCTCCGACAATTATACGATCTGGTCTCATACGAAGAGCATTAATAACTAAATCTCTTATTGTAATTTCTTTTTCTTGTTCGTAATTTGTATTTCTTGTTTCAAGAGTAATAACATGTTCTTGTTTTAATTTAAGTTCAGCTGCATCTTCAATTGTAATAATTCTTTCATCATCATTAATAAATGAAGATAATACATTTAAAATAGTTGTTTTACCACTACCTGTACCACCACATACTAAAATATTTAATTTAGCTTTAACACAAGCATCTAAAAATCTAGCCATATAAGGAGTAAGTGTTCCATTTCTAATTAAATCTTCAATATTATTTAAATTTCTTTTAAATTTTCTTATTGTAATAATTGGTCCATTTAAACTAAGTGGTGGAATAACAGCATTAATTCTTGAACCATCTTTAAGTCTAGAATCCACCATTGGTGTAGATAAATCTATTGTTCTTCCTAAAGGTTGAATCATCCTTTGAATTGTTCTTAAAATATGTTCTTCATTAATAAATGATACAGTATCATCCTTTATTATTTTACCATCAAGCTCAATATATATTTCACTTGGACCATTAACCATAATTTCTGTTATATTAGGATCATCTAAAAGTTCTGTTAAAGGTCCATATCCATTTATTTCATTTTCAATTAAATTAAATATATGATTTCTTTCTAAAGAAGATAAATCATAACCTTCAAGCGTTTTATCTATTTCTTCATTTATATATGTATTTAAATTCTTATTATTAGGTATATTATTATCAATTGCACTTTGTACTATTTTATTTCTTAAAGTATCAAGAAGTGCTTTATCACTAAATACTTCATAATCTGGAATATCTATTAAATTATTATTTTCTTCTTTTAAATCAAATACTTCTTTTAGTGTCTTTTTCATTATTTCTTCTCCTTATCTTTAATTAAGGTTAAGGCAAGTTCAAGATACTTTTTATAATCTTTTTTATCTTTAAAAGAAAGATTAGGATTAAGTAAAAGTATTTCCCCTTCCATAATATATTTATCTATATTTTTTATATACATATTTTTAGAAATAGTAAAATCAATATTATTTTTAATAATAGTTCTAATATCATACTTAGAAAAATATGTTTTATCTTTAAAAATAGATTCATTTAAAACAGTATAAAAATTATTAAATCCAGCATCTTTTAAAATTGTTAAAAAACTCTTAGTATTTTTAAGATCAAAACTATCATTAGTAAATAAATATAAAATAATATCACTCATATCAAGAGTATAAATATTTATTTCATTTAAAATATGTGTTGTATCAATTAAAATAACATCATATTTATAAACAACATTATTTAAAATAATAGGAATATATTTACTATCCATTTTATTAGCAAATCTAGGGTCTTTAGGGGCACTTAAAATAGATATATATTCATTATGGTTATATATATAGTCATCAATATTTTTATATTTATTATTTGATAAATCTGTTATTAAATTAAATATAGTTTTATCATTTTTAGAGTTAAGATATGTTGCTACTGCTCCCCCATAAAGGTCAAAATCAATTACTAAAACTTTCTTTTTAAGGTTACTAAAAACACCTGCTAAATTTAATGTTGTAATAGTTTTTCCAACACCACCTTTAGTAGAAGTAACTGTTATTATTTTCCCCTTATTCCTTTCCATAAATTGTCCCCTCTTCTTTACTTTTTATTTGTGCATACTTTTATTTGATAAGTATTTTTATTTATTATTTTACCAAAATTACTTGGTACTTTTTTTGTTATACATATTTCATTAGAATTAATTACAACTTCATTAGAAGATATATCATTTTTATTAAGGAAAGAATCTAACTCTTCTTCTTTATAAGTGTTTTCTTTTAAATAATATATATAATCTTCTTCAATATGTTTAATCTTTAATTTTTCATTTAATACTTTTGATAAATCAAAAAGCATCCCTATTATTAAAAAGATAATAGGCAAAAGTAATATGAAAAACACAAGTGATTGTCCCTTATTATTCATATAGTATTACCCTTTTTGTTGATATATTATAATCATTTTTAAAAAATATATTAGAAAAAGGTGTGATAAATTTGACTTTAGAGGTTAACTCTACCGTAGCATAAGAGCCTGATTTTGATATAGAATATTTTGTATTATTATCTAAAATATTATTTATATCATTTTCTTTATTATTTCTAATTAAATAAATTACATCATCTAATTTATTTTCAAGTTTATTTTCACTTACAAAAACATTTGAAAAATCAATTATAATACAAAGTATTAAAACTATAATTGGAAATATAAGAATAAACTCTACAAGAGCTTGACCTTTATTATTTGTCAACACAAACCCCTTCACCTGGTTTTTCTCCTTTTTTGTATGTTTGTCCCACTATTTCACACGATGACTTTGTCATTGAATCTTTTAAATAGCCTCCAAGTAAACTAACTAAAGATATAGCAAGTACACTTATAAGTGCTATTATAAGAACATATTCAACTAGTGCTTGACCTTTGTTATTAATTTTCATGACAATCAACCTCATTTCTCAACCCTATTTTCTATATTAATTTTATTATTTTTTTAATACATTGTCAAGCAATCAAACATAATAAAAAGGATAATTTACTATTTTTAATTATCCTTTTATTAACTATTTTTCTTTTCCTGTATTATATTCTTCTTTTGTTATGCCATATAATACTAAATCTTGTATACCACCATAATAATAAAAGATTCCATCTTTTCTTACTCCTTCATATTTAAGACCTATATGTTCCATTACTTTTAATGTTCCAGGATTAGATTTAGCACCACTTGATTCTATTCTATTAATATTTAATTTATTAAAAGCAAATTCTAAAACGCATTTAGATGCCTCAGTAGCATATCCTTTGTTCCAAGAATCTTCTCTTATAAAATAATCTATTCCATAACTTCTTGCTTTTTCATCATGAACGTTTAAATAAATACATCCAAGAAGTTTATTTGTATCTTTTTCTACAATACTCCATCTGTAAAAATCTAAATTATCATACTTACTAAAATCAAAATAATTTCTATTATCATTCAAAGAAGTTCCAACCTTATGAATACCTAAATACCTTCTTAAATTAGGGTTAAGTTCAATATAAAATAGTTCATCTATATCTTCTTTTATTGTTTTTCGAAGTATTAATCTTTCTGTTTCTAAAGTTACACTTCCTAAATGATTTATTTTTTCATAATCCTTTTTTACAAGATTAATCTTTTCATTTTCTATCTCATAATAATCTCCGATAAACATTTCTTTATTATTTTCAATTCTTATAAATGAAGAATTTGGTAATGCTACTAATTTTGTTATTTTACTTATTTTAAATATTTCTTTTAAATAATCAATATTTAAAAAATCTAAATGTGGATAAATACTTATATTAGTAAATCCTAATCCTTCATAGTCTTTAATATCATTATAATCTTGATAAATTACTCTTTTAGTTTGATTAAGACTACCTGCAGATACTCCAATAATAAAGGATTTTTCTTTTATTAAAGGTTTTAATTCATATTCATCTAAACTATTATTTTGTAAATATGTATCTCCTCCCATAAGATAAATAATATTTGCTTTTTTTATAAAATCTTTAGCTTTTTCTTTAGTTACATTATTATCTATTAAATAATTTTCTTTAAAAGTTATATTTATCTTAGAAAAAAACTCTAATGTTTTATTTTTATACATTATATTTTGTTCGTGATTATCAAATGTTGATGCGATAAATGTTATTATTTGATTTTCTTTTATATCTTGTTTTAAATACTTACTTTGTACATCATAAAAACCTTTTTCTTTATCTATCCCACTAAATAAATAATTAGTTTTCATAATACTCCTCCTTTATTATATTTTTTCTTTTATGAATTTAAAGATTCTTTTTTGTATAGATTTTTATAAATTTCATTTGTTTTTAATAATTTGCTATGTGTAGATGATGTTACTATTTTTCCTTTATCTATAATATGTATAACATCAGCATCCTTTATTGTAGATAGTCTATGAGCTACAATTATTACAGTATGATTTTTTACTAAATTATCTATTGCTTTTTTTACATACTCTTGTGACTCATTATCAAGAGCGCTCGTGGCTTCATCAAAAAGAATTATTTTACTTTTTTTAGATAATGTTCTTGCAATAGATAGTCTTTGTTTTTGTCCACCTGATAAATTTACGCCACCTTCTCCTAAAATTGTATTATATTTTTTAGGAAGAGACATAATATAATCATCAATATATGCTTCTTTACAATATTTTCTTATTTCTTTTAAAGTTATATTTTTATTAACTATTTTAAAATTATCTTTAATTGTTCTATTAAAAATAAATGGTTCTTGTCTTATTATAGATATATTATTTCTTAAAGATTTTTCACTTAATTTTCTTATATCTACTCCATCAATAGTTATACTTCCATCACTAACATCAAATATTCTTGTAAGTAAATTAAATATTGTAGATTTACCTTGTCCTGATTTTCCTACGATAGCTATTTTCTTATTAGGTAAAATTGTTAAACTAAAATTATCTAATACTTTTTCTTCATTAGGATAAGCAAAATTAACATTGTCAAATTTAATTATGCCTTTTATATTTTTTAATGATTTTACTCCAAATTTTTCATCTTCATATAAAGTATTAATTAATATTTCATTTACTCTTTTTAGTGATACGATAGTTTTTTGATATACTTTTGTTAAATCATTAACATCATCAATTAACCAAGTATACCTATATATATAATAAGTCATAGCTATAAAGAAAGTTAATGTAATTTTATTATAATATAATAAGAAAATACAACTTATAAATACTCCAACTTCTAATATTGATTTTATAAATTTTGTAATAATATCAAACTCTTTTTGAATATCTATCTCATTTTTAGATTTGTTAAATATTTGTTTTATTATATTTAATGTTTCTTTTATTAAATTGTTTTTTATTCCTAATGTTTTAATTTCTCTTATACCTCTAATGGACTCTGTCACTAAAGATGTAAATTTATCTTGATAGCTTTTTCTTTGACTATGAATATCTTTTAACTTTGGATTATATTTTTTAATTACAATAAAAAGTAAACCAACAAAAATAACTATTTCTGTTCCTATAACATATGAATTTATATAAATATAAATAATTATAATTAAAGTTGCTATTAAAGAAGAAACCATTTTTAATAATTTTTCAAATGAAAAACTAAGTGTGTCTGCATCATTTGTTATTCTGTTTATTATTTCGCCAGATGATTTTTCTTCATACGCTAAGGCGGGTAAATTTAACGCTTTTTTATAGGCTTTAAATCCTAGTTTTCTTGTTAATGAACTTTCTACTTTTCTTAGCATAGAGCTTGCAATTGTTTTTAATATTCCATCAAAAGTTATTTCAATAGTAAAATATATAAGAAGTGCAAGTAATGCTTCTTTTATTTCTCCTTTTGTAATTTTTTCTACTGCTAATCCATTTAAAAAACCAGTAAATATTTCTGCAATTCCAGATAAAAATAATATTATACTTGCAATAATAAGATTTTTTATATCTTTTTTTGACATCAATTTTATTAGAGGCTTTATTTGTTTTAAATCTTTCATAAATACCTCCATAAAAAAACTACATATTATGTAGTCATATTAATATAAATCGTTTTAAAGAGCTAGAAAACAAAGAAGTTTCTCCTCTTTATAAACAATATTTTTAAAAGCCACATAATTATTATTAAAAACATTTAATTTTTTGAATCTAAACTTCTTCATTTTTTCACTCCTTTCTCTTTAAATTCTAGTTAAAGATTAACATATCATTATTTGTTTGTCAACCATTTTTGTTGACAAATATAATTTATTTTTCATTTTTTAATATTTCCATAAAATATTCATCATACCATTTACCATTTAAATAATAATCTTCTGTTCTTTTTCCAAAGACTTTGAATCCAATTTTTTCATATGATTTTATAGCTCTTTTATTAAAAGAGAATACCTTTAACATAATATTTTTTAAATTTAAATAATTAAATCCATACTCAACAAGTAAACTTAATGCTTCAGTACCATAACCTTTTGATCTATTCTCTTCTTCTCCGATAAATAACCCTACTTCTCCTCTTTGATGTAAATGATTAATATCAACAAAACCACAATTACCAATAAGTTCATCTGTTTCTTTTAATACGATAGCAAATTGTTGTTCTTTTTTATCCATATTATTAATAAGCCAAGATCTTTCACTTTCAAAAGTAGTTACTCTAGTAGAACTTCCAAGTCCATCAGTTGTACTAAAATCATTCATCCATTTAACATATTTTTCAATATCTTCTAAATTCATTGGTGATAAATAAACTTTTTCTCCTTCAATTTTTTTAAAATATTTCATAATTCTTCCTCCTCATTTTTATATAATAAAAGCACGAAATCTTCCTTATTATATAGGTGACTCCGTGCATAAAGCTCGTGTAGGTTTTATCCCGAGATAGCTAACTATTAGTTTATATCTCCTCACTTGTTTTTAATTATACTATTAAAATTTATTTTGTCAAATATTTTAAATCCTATTTTTATTTCTTCTTTACTAATATTCATAATCTTACCTCCTTAACTACCTACCCCAGAATATTTTTTTACTCCTTTATAAAAAATAATGATGCATGGTATTAAATATATAATTGTAATAAGTGGTGAAATCACATACAAATTAGATGTTTTCTTTCCTAAAATATATAAAAGTGGATAATAATTAACAAAACCATATGGAATTATAAAAGTAAAGATAATAACAATTCCTTTTCTAAAAATACCAACTGGATATTGAGCCATATGTTTACCACCATCTGTAAATACATTTCTTACTTCAAGTCCTTTTATTGTAGCAAAGCAATATGCTGCCATTAGAATAAATAATCCTAAAAATATTAATATGTCAATATAAATTTTTAAAATTATTAAAAAAGATAAAGTTTTCTTTATCCTTTTAAATATTTATCTAATTTTTTTATTTCTTCATTTATATTACTTAGTAATAAATAATCAGTAAATCCATCTTTTATATAATGTTCTTTTATACTTTCTTTTGATTTGTCTAAAAGCACCACTGTCGGAATTTTAAATCCTCTTTTTTTCTTTAAACTTTTAAGTACTTCTAATCCACTTGGTTCCATTTCATCAAAAAGTATTATTAAACTATACTTTTCATGTTTTTTTATTTGTTCTTTTAATACATCTTTATCTAAAAATGTTTTTACTTCATAATCTTTTAATATATCTCTTATTTTATTTATTTCTTTTGTTTTATTTCCTAAAATTGCTATTTTTGTATTATTTAGATAATTACCTTTTTCTAGTATTTTATTATAATCTTCTTCTTTTATTCTTTCATCTATTATTACTGTTATTTTAGTTCCCTTATTTTCTTCACTTTTTATTACTAATATACCACCCATTTCTATTACTAGTTTATTTGCTAGTTTTATTCCTATATTAATTTTTTCTAAATTATTTAATTCTTCTTTACTAAATTCTTTATTGTTATTTAATATATCATTTACTTTATCTATACTCATTCCACATCCTGTATCTTCTACTGTGATGATTAATCTTGCTATATCATATTTATTTATATTTGTTACTTTTAAATCAACATATCCTTCTTTTGTATATTTAAAAGCATTTGTTAATACTGTATTTACTATTTGTTTTATTTTTACTGAATCACCATATAATTCTTTTGGCATACTTTCAGGAATTGAATAACTAAATGTTATTCTGTTATTATTCTCTTCTTTAAATTTCATTACTAGTTTTTTAAATAATGATTCAGGATTATATGTTTCTTCATATATTTGCATGTTTTTTCTACTTGTTATTGATATATCTAAAATATCGTTTACTAATAAAGACATATCATTTGCTTTTTCATTTATTTCTTTTAAACTTTCTTGTAACTCTTCTACACTATTTGTATTTTTATAACTATAACTTATTTCATTAATCTTTTTTAATGGTTCTCTTACTTCGTGTGATAACTCAAATAAAAGATTTGATTTTTCTTCGATATTTCTATCAATTAATTTTCTATTTTTTTCTAATTCTTCAACCATTTTCATATCAGGATTTTCTATTGTAAAATACATAATGAAAGTTGTTAAAAAAAGTGTAACTGATATTACTAAAAATCCAGGATTATTTATTCTTATTAATAAAGCAATTAAAACACAGCCAATTAAGGAGAAAAGTGGAATATATTTTTTCCATTCAATATTATTTTTATTAGATACAATTGATATTACCCAAAAAATAATACAACATAAAGCCAAAAATGATAAATAATTAGTACTTGCTCCATATGAATAGACAATATCATTTTCATAATAATAATTTAATGGTAATACTAAAAGTAAAATTACACTTATAAAATATAAAACTAATAAAAATCTTTTAATATGACTATACATTTTACCAATATTTTTTCTAAAGGAAATATTTACTATGTAAACTGTAAATAAAAATAACCAATTAGAAATATGTAAAAGCCATAATCTATTAACTAATATTGTAAGAAAACTAAATTTTTCTTGATTAGCTACCGTTATACAACATAAAATTTCAATTATTAAACCAATAAAACTAAGAACTAAAAGGTAGTTATATAATTTTGTTTCCTTACCATTTATTCTTTTTTTAGAAAAGTAAATAATTAATAATATTATTCCAAATAATACACATGTTCCTATACTAGCAATCCCCATTTGCATAAGATACACCACCTATCATATAGTTTAAGTATATCATAATAATAAAAAAAATAAATGCTTTTTAAACATTTATTTTCTTTTTCTAACTAAAGCAGCTTTATCATATTGTTCTTGTTTTAATTTAAATGAATCTATTTTACCAATTGATGTTAATGGTAATTCATCTTTTATAATAAATTCAACTGGTTGTTCATATTCTGCTAATTTAACACGACATATTTCTTTAAGCTCATTTATAATTTCTTCTTTATTTTTAGAATGATTATGTTTTAATGTGAAATAAACAACTGGTAATTCTCCTTGCGCTTCAGTTAAGTCAGGAGTTGCAACAGCAACAGAATTGTCTATTTGATCGCATAAATTTACAGCCTGTTCAATTTTTGATGAAAAAACTTTAAAACCATCCGCTCTTATTATAACTCTTTTTAATCTTTCAAGAATAAATAGTCTTCCATTTTCATCCATATGGCCAATATCCCCTGTATGAATCCAGTTATCATCATCTATCATCGCTTTTGTTTCTTCCAAATTATCATCATAACCAAGCATAGTATTAGGACCTTTTATATAAACTTCTCCAAGTAATCCCTTACCATATGGAAGTTCTTTGCCAGTTTCAACATCTACAATTTTTTCATTTGTTTGCGCAAAAGGTATTCCTACACTACCTTCTTTATTAGTACCATTAGTTTCAGTACAAACATTACTTGCAGCAGAATACTCACTAAGACCATATCCTTTTTTTACTGTTCTTGAACCATGTGCTAGTAAAAATCTATTTACTTCACGTTCAAGTTCTATTTTCATACCGTCACCACCAACAATTGGCGTTTTTAAAAATGCCAAAGAAGCATTTTGCAACTTTTTATCATCTAGCAAATGTCCATAATGAGATGGAACCCCTGTTACGTGATTTGGTTTGTGCTTTAATAATATTTCTCCAAACTTTTTAGGGTTAAAACTTGGAATAATTATTACCTTCATTCCCATAGAAAGTGGTAAATGAAATCCATTTCCAAGTCCATAAGCAATAAATGGAGGCATTATATTTAACCATGAGTCTTTAAATTTAAAATCTAGACCACACAATTCACATTGTTTAGCTGAAGAATTTAAATTATAATTAGAAAGCATAACTCCTTTTGGTACACCTGTTGTGCCACCAGTATGAACTATAGCAACTGGTCTTTTTGAATCATATATAGCAGGAATTGTATTACCACTTGCCTTTTTAAATAAATCATCCCATTTTTGTAATTTTTTATTTTTTAAATTTGTAGATAAATTCATAACATTATAAGCTATCTTAAGTTTTTTAGGAAATGATGCTGCGGCATTTAAGACAACAACATTACTAACAATTTTATTTGAAATAAAATCTTTTGCTTTTGAAGCAACCTTATCTATAACAATAAATAAATTTGAATTTGCTTCCAAACAATACTCTTCCATTTCCTTAGCACTTTTTCTTGGGTCAACCATATTAGAAATAGCCCCAAGTTTAGATAAAGCATAAAATATATAAGCTGTTTCTGGAGTTGTTGGTGAAGATATTGTCACTTTATCATTTTCTTTAACTCCTAAAGACTTTAATACAACAGAAGCTTTATCAATATTTTTGAAAAACTCTCTATAAGTTATTTCTTTTCCAAAATAATCAATTGCTATTTCATCTAAATTATTTTTATTTCTTTCATATAAATAATCATACATATTCATATCAGGCATAATAGCATTTTTTGCTTCTTCACTATGAAATTTAAGCCATGGTTTATCAATTGAAGCATAACCTGTTATTTTTGGACTTTCTTTTATTAAATCGTATTTTTTTTCTTTTATATTGCCATATATTTCTAGATTTTCCATACAAAATCCCCCTTTAACTACGAACATGAGTGTATTGTATCATACTTTTAACAGTTTTTCAATTTAAAAGGATAAAGTTTTCTTTATCCTTTTAGGTATTTATCTAATTTTTTTACTTCTTCATTTATGTTACTTAGTAATAAATAAGCACTAAATCCATCTTCTATATAATGTTCTTTTATACTTATTTTATTATCTTCTAAAAGTACTACTGTTGGTGTCTTATACCCCTTTATTTCTTTTAAACTTTTTAATACTTCTATTCCACTTGGTTTCATATCATCAAATAATATTATTAAATCATATTTTTCATGTTTTTTTATTTGTTCTATTAATTCATCTTTTTCTAAGTATGTTTTTACTTCATAATCTTTTAATATATCTCTTATTTTATTTATTTTTCTTGTCTTATCTCCTAAAATTGCTATTTTAATATTTTTTAAATAATTATCTTCCTCAAGCATTTTATTATAATTATCTTCTTTTATTCTTTCATCTATTATTATTGTTACTTTTGTTCCTTTATTCTCTTCACTTTTTATTACTAATATGCCGCCCATTTCTATTACTAGTTTATTTGCTAGTTTTATTCCTACATTTATTTTTTCTAAATTATTTAATTCTTCTTTACTAAATTCTTTATTGTTATTTAATATATCATTTACTTTATCTATACTCATTCCACATCCTGTATCTTCTACTGTGATGATTAATCTTGCTATATCATATTTATTTATATTTGTTACTTTTAAATCAACATATCCTTCTTTTGTATATTTAAAAGCATTTGTTAATACTGTATTTACTATTTGTTTTATTTTTACTGAATCACCATATAATTCTTTTGGCATACTTTCAGGAATTGAATAACTAAATGTTATTCTGTTATTATTCTCTTCTTTAAATTTCATTACTAGTTTTTTAAATAATGATTCAGGATTATATGTTTCTTCATATATTTGCATGTTTTTTCTACTTGTTATTGATATATCTAAAATATCGTTTACTAATAAAGACATATCATTTGCTTTTTCATTTATTTCTTTTAAACTTTCTTGTAACTCTTCTACACTATTTGTATTTTTATAACTATAACTTATTTCATTAATCTTTTTTAATGGTTCTCTTACTTCGTGTGATAACTCAAATAAAAGATTTGATTTTTCTTCGATATTTCTATCAATTAATTTTCTATTTTTTTCTAATTCTTCAACCATTTTCATATCAGGATTTTCTATTGTAAAATACATAATAAAAGTTATATAAGCATGAACTGGTACAGCAAGTAAAAGTCCTGGTTCTTTAAATTGTATAAACGAACAAAAACCACCAAGAACTAAAAAGATTAACATCGGTAAAAACTTTTTATTTCTTATATTTTCCCTATTCCATATTAAACATGCTAATCCTACAAAGGAAAAGACAAAGGAAAATATATAAACTAGATTAACTCCTGGACCTGTTGTAAAACCAGCTTGCTTTACATAAACAAAGTCAATTGGTAAGATAAATATTGCTATCATATTTACAAAGAACACTATATAAAATATTCTTTTTATTTTTTTAAATTTATCTTGTTTTCCTTTCATATCTAAAGATATCATAACTATATATGAGCAAAGTGTTGTAATCCACATAAGAAGTAAAACACAAAATAACTTTGCAACAAAAACACTTAAAAATCCAAGGGTTTGATATCTTGGCCCGACAATATCAAGAAAAAGTTCTGTAAAAAGTTCCAAAATTGCAACGATTATTAAAAATGAATAAACTTTATTGTCTTTCGTTTTTAATCTAGGTTTATTAAAATAAATAATCATTAATAAAACCATATAAAATATTGCTTCAAGTAGAAAGAATAATCCAGTTCCAACACCTTTTTCCATATGTAACACCAACCTTTATTTTATTACAATTAGATTATATCATAAAAAAATAAGATTTTAAATAAAAAAATTAGAAATTACTTTCTAGTTCTTTCTAATTTTTCTAATTCATATTCTTCTTCTGCTAAAGCATCAAGTACTTGATAATCTATTTTATCAGATGTTTCTTTTCTTGGTAATTCATCTAAGAATGTAATACTTGTTGGTATTTCATAAGGTTCAAGTTGAACTGTTTCACCTTTTTGATTAACAAATTGCTTTTCACATTCACTAATAATATAATTTTTTGTTTCTTCTGTTTTAGGAACATTTGGTTTTAAAACAATAAACGCTTTACCCGTAAACAACATATCATCATCAGTTTTTCCTACAAAACATGCATTTTCTACAACATCTATTAAAGATATAATACTTTGAACTTTATCACAATATACTTTATTTAATGTTGAAATTATATAATATCTTGATGCCCTACCTGTTAAAGTAAAGAATCCATCTTCATCTAATGTACCAAGAGTTCCTGTTTTAAAGTATTCTTTACCTTTATACATAAATTTAGCTTTTTTTGTTTGTTCTTCATTTTTATAATATTCTTTAAAAATATGTTTTCCAGTTACACAAAGTTCTCCTTCTTCATTATATTTAAGTTCTTTACCATTTTCATCAATAATAATGGCATCACTACCTACAAGAAGTTTACCTACTGTTCCTTGTTTTGGATTTTTTACATAAGAACTTGTAAGGGTTCCAAGACCTTCAGCATTACCACTACCTTCATAAATTCCTATATTTGAATTATGGTTTTTAAAAAATTCGATACCCTCTTTTCTATTTTTAGGAAATAAGAAATCTCCTCCTGTTATAAAATCTTTACATGATGATAAATCAACACCATCACTAACATTTCTTTTTATAAGTTCAAGAAGTGCAGGACTACCAAAAATAATATTAGGATTTTTCTTCATAAAATATTCAATATTATCTTTTGATAAATCAGGTGCTAAAATAGCTGTTCTTCCACATAATAAACTCATTAATACAGATGTTGCAAAACCATATGGATAACAAAATGGTACACAAACTAAACAACTTTCATCTGCAGTTGGTTTTATTTCACATGTGTTTTTAGTATAAATACCTGATGCTAAAATATTTTTATTAGTTATTAAAACAGATTTTGGTTCTCCTGTTGTTCCACTTGTAAATAAAATTAAAGCATCTTGATTTCCATTAAAATTAGTTTTAAAATAACCTTTTTGAAAATCACTAACTAAACCTAAATCACTAAATGTAACAAGATCATCATAACCAATTAATTTACCATTTATTCTATTAAAATCTTTTCTATTTAAATCATCTTTACCTAAAGTAATTATATTTCTAACTTTTGTTTTTTCCTTTATTTCTTTATTATGTTCTTTATCTTTATTATAATTAATAAAGATTGGAGATTCAAAATAATTTAAATATTTAATTGTTTCTTCTTTTTTAGCAAAAGAATTAATAAATGACACCGTAACTCCTATTTTATTAGCAGCTAAAAAGATTTCTACTGCTTGAGCATAATTTGGCATACATATTGTTATTATTTCTCCTGGTTTTACTCCAAGTTCAATAAGTGATTTAGCTATTACATTAGAATTTTTAATCATTTCTTTATAGTTTAATTTTAAATCTAAACAGTCAATAGCAATATTATTCATATAAGGTATATTCATTAATTTAATACTATTATATACACTTATATTAGGTATAAAAGGATGTAATTTAAAATTACTTATTCCTTGTAAATGTGTTTTATCAATTGATGGATAATTTGTTTTTTCTTTCATAAATCTTTCCCCCGATAACGTAATACGTAAGTATTATAACATAGTTTATGAATTTTAGCAAATTATTTTTTTGAAGATAAAGTTAAAATATCATATAAAGCAGTATGCTTAGAATTAAAATTATCCATACTTAAAATTAATGAATTATATATTTTTTCATTATTATTTTCTATTTTATTAAAATATTCATAATATAAATAATTTAGTTTTTCAAAATCATTATTTTTATATAGAAAGTTTATTGTTTTTAATAAATTATTTTTTATATCTTTTTCTTTTCTTGTTAAATTATCATCTATTTTATTATTAATATTGCATATTTCATAATTTATATTATATAAACTTAATCTATTTGCTATTGTAAGTATTTCTTTTTCTTCTTCAATAAGAAGTCTTGATAAATATAAAACATTACCAATTTCATTAAATACAACTCCAATTATTATTTTATTATTTGTAAATAAACAACAATATTTAAAATTATTATTTTGATTATCAAATAATGTTTTATCTTTTATATTATTTAAAAAATTACTTTCTATTTTTATTTCATTATTAACTAAATTATATAAAAAATCATCACTTACTTTATATATAGGAATTTTTTTAATATATTTAATTAAATCATTTTCTTCCCATTCAAAAAACTCAATTAAAGAAGTATTAAAATTAAGTAATATATCATATATATAAATCATATTAGTCACCCTATAAATTATTATATACAATATTTTTTTTAATATTTATTTAAAATATTAATATATTTTATTAGGTGAAACTTATGTTAGATAAATTAAAATATATAATTCTTGGCATTATTCAAGGATTAACTGAACCTTTACCAATTAGTTCAAGTGGGCATTTAGTTATTTTTAAAAATTTATTTAATTTAGATTCTTTAAATGATTTAAACTTTGAAATAATAGTTAACTTTGCTTCTTTTTTAGCAATAAGTTTTATATATAGAAAAGATATAATAAAGTTAATTAAAGATAGTATTAATTATTTAAAAACTAAAAATTATAAATATTATTATAGTTTTAAATACATTTTATTAATTATTTTAGCATGTATTCCTGCGGGAATATTAGGTCTTTTATTTAAAGATAAAATTGATCTTATTTCAACAAATGTTAAATATATTGGTATAGCTTTATTAATAACATCTTTAGCACTTTTTATAGTTAGAAAAATAGATGGAAAAAAGCATGATAATGACATTACTTATAAGGATAGTATTATAATTGGTTTATTTCAAGGAATTGCACTTCTTCCTGGTATTTCAAGAAGTGGTTCTACACTTACCGGAGGATTACTAAGAAATATAAAAAAAGAAGATGCAGTTAAATTTTCTTTTATGCTTTACCTTCCAATAAGTATAGCTAGTTTTGTCTTAGGAATAAAAGATTTTACTACTAGTAATAATTTTAATAATTTATATATTTCTTATATTTTAAGTTTCATTTTTTCTTTTATTACAACTTATTTTGCTACAAAATGGTTTATTAATATAATAAAAAAGAAAAAATTAATTTATTTTTCCATTTATTGTTTTATCGTGGGGTTACTTGTATTAATTTTTATGTAATTCTAAAGTTTTTTTATTATCAATTATTAAAAAAACAATAAACAAATTGACTTTTATTAAAAAAAATGGTATAATTTAGCATCAAATGGAGGTATATATGGAAGAAGCAATGAAACTAATGACCAAATTTATTAATTCGGGACTTGATCCAATGTTTTTTATAAAAGAATCTTTTCTTGGATATAAATACAGAAAAAGTAAAAATAAATTATATTCAAACGATGCAGAAATACCTACAACACTTATAAAAGCTTATTATTTAATAAATTGGGATACAATTGAATTTGATAAAATCAAAACTGCTTTTGTTAATAAATATATAAAAAATGAAAGTGAAATTGAAGAAGTAAATAAAAACGATATTCATGGAAAAGTTGAAATTGAAGGACTTAAATACATGTATGAATATATCCATTCAAGTGAAATTAATTATATGTTTGATGTTTATACTTTACTAGATTTACACAGAATGCTATTTAAAACTAGTCCTCATCCTGAATGTGCAGGAACTTTTAGAAATTTTGATGTTTATTTACCAGGTACAGGAACAGATCTTGCTGAATGGAGTATGATAAGACCAAAACTAGAAGAAATAAATAAAGAAATTTTAGTATTAATAAATAGTTCTAAAAATGTTAGAGAAAGTAAAAATCCTAATATTTTACTTGATTACTTAGACAAGTGTATTGAAATCAAGTGTAAACTTATAAAAGTTCATCCCTTTAGTGATGGTAATGGTCGTGTAATAAGAGGTTTTATTAATAAATTAATCGAAGATGTTAATTTACCTCCAATATATATTAAGATAAATGAAAGAACTGAATATCATAAAGCTATGAATAAAGCAAATAATGAAAACGATTATACCGATATTAAAAATTTTTATAGATATAAAATATGTGATTCAATAATTGAGCTTGATATAAATAATAAAGTACGTGAAGAAAAAGATATTACAAGAACAAAACAAAAAAGAGATTAAATTTCTCTTTTTTGTTAATATAAATCACAAATATTTTAAAAAAATTTATAAAACAATTGATTTTTTATTAATCTTTTGATAAGATAATAATTGTTATTGCAGATGTGGTTCAATGGTTAGAACATGGCCTTGCCAAGGCTAGGATGCGGGTTCGATTCCCGTCATTTGCTCCATAGTGAAATCTGCTCGAACTTTTCGAGTTTTGATAAATAACTAATCTAGAAATGGATTAGTTTTTTTGTGTTTTAGAAAACTATCCTACTATGAAAAAGAAAGGATGGAAACTATGGTAAATATTATTAAAGAAGAAATAATATTAGATGAATCATTAAAAAAGAAACTTAAATTTATTTGTGATTTTGCTAAAGTAAAACCTACTATTATTAATGAAAATATTAGAAGAATTGATAAAACTAATTTAACCTATATTGAACCACATAGAATTATTATCAATAATACTACATTTCTTGCTTTTAATTATTCTAATGAAATATTTATAGAGAATTTATCTAATAAGATTAAGTTATCAGAATTAGAAGATTATTTAAAATCGATCTAAATGCTACTCTAGTAATAAATCAAAAAATATGATAAAATACAAACTCTATCTAGTACCTTAATTAATGCTAATGAAGAAGTAGAAAATAAAGATAAACAAATTAATATGCTTGTCGAAAATAATAAAGCACTTAACCTAAGAGTTAATACCTTAAACAAGACAATTAAAGAAAAAGATAATGAAATATCATATTTAAAATCTAGATTAGATGATTTAAAAAATACATTAGAGTATTTAAAGATAAATTTGGCATATTAATATCTTTCTTACATAGAAAACTTCTTAGTTGGTATGATAAAGATGATAAATATATTGATGTCGTTAACGAAATGTATCATGATAATCTACTAGATGATGATGACATTAAAGAATTAGATTTAATTAAAGAAAAAGATGACTTTGAAAGATAAGTCATCTTTGCACGTTATAATAGATATTATCTTTTTTTGGTACCAGAAAGATATTTTTTTGTATCATTAATTCTATTTAACAAATCTTCATATTTATCTGATAATTCTTGATAATCAAAAAAACTTGTTTCCATTTCAATATTATTTAGTTTTTCTATTCTTTTAGTTAATAAATCTTCAATATAAGTAATATTAACACTTTCAAATATGTTTCTAAAATCATTTTCATTAAATGTATATATTTGATGTATAATGTCTTCATCAATACTTAGTAAATCTAAATTTGATGCAAGAATAAGTGATTCCTTAACAGAAAAATAATTTAATAATACTAATACCGCTGGATTACTTATAATACTTGATATTATCTCATTGTCGCCCAAATCTGTACGTATTTTTTTCTGATTTTTTTTGACTTCGAACAAGTATTCAATTCTATCTATTAATTCAATATATAATGGTTCAAAGTTATTATGGAATCCGGGAAAAAATGCTACAGTTTCATTAGGAAGTTCTTCTTTTAATCTTTTATATGCTTTAACACGTAGTGAAGGAATTTCATTGCTTATTAAATTTTCAATATATTCGTCATCTAGTGAATATACTTTTTTTATTTCTTCAAGTGGAACTTCAATTTGTCTTAAATATGATGCAATAATTAAAGTATCTTTAATATCTTTTTTCATATTCCTATAAATAAACCAAAAGCATTCATCAAATGGTACCTCTGATAAACTATCATATTCACCAAATTTTTGCATTTCTTCTTTAAACTCTTTATATGCATCTCTATTGTCAGTATTCTCTAAGTTATTAGCTTCCTTTTTCTTTTTAAAATTAAACATAAAAAATCACCTCTAAATACATATTTATTATAACATAATTTTACCATATTTTTTAGTTATAAACTATATTTTCTAATTTGTTTTTAAAATTTATTTATTATTTTTCAAAAATATGCTATTATTATTTTAGTGATTAGTTGTTTATCAACTTTTACTATTAGGATTTTCAAATAACCTATGTTATTGCTCCATAATAAAATCAACTTACAAACTTAAAAGTTCGTAAGTTTTTATTTTATATAAAACTTTAAAAGTTCTCCTATCACAGAAAGAAGAACTTTTTTATTCATTTGAAATTTTTAATTATATGTTAAATTTTCTATACAATTTATTATTTATGAAAATATAAATTTAATTGTTTTTCAATATCCATTTTTAACTTTTTAATTGTGCCATCATTATGAATTTCATCCATATCTTTTCTTACACTTCTTGGAAATATGTTTTTCATATCTTCAGCATAATAGACTCCATCTCTTGGTATTCTTGAATCAGTAACTTTATATTTATCATTAGTATGTTCTACTACAAACATATAAGGAATAGAAGAACTACTATCTTGTTTTATCTTGTTATTCTCCAAATAATATTTTTCTTCTAAAACCCATGCATAAACATTATAAAGTTTATGCTTGTTTTTTTCTTCAATTAAATAAGTTCTAATACTAACAAACGACTTTTCATTTTCATGATGCTTAGGTTCATTATCCGATTTTTCTAGCAAGTAATTTTCTACTCCACTTATAATTTCTTCTTCATGAAGATCAACCAAAGGAGCATATTTAAATCCCCATGTACTAAATACCACAGGATCATTGTTATTCATTCTATTAACATCTACAAAAAACATTAGTCCAACTATTAAAACAATTGTTATAATTGTTCCGACTACTATTTTAAATATCTTATTCTTATTTGCGATTTTTTTATTTGTATAATCAATCGTTTTAAAAATGTTTTCTTCTAGTTTGCTTTGATAATCTTCCTTTTCAATTTGTTCTCCACTAATTAATTCATTTATTGTTATACCTAATTCCTTACACAATGGCATCATTAATGATAAATCAGGAAGGCCTCTACCATTTTCCCATTTTGATATTGCTCTATCTGTAACACCAATTCTATCAGCTAATTCTTGCTGTGTCATATTTTTTTCTCTACGCAGTTTTAATATAAATTTTCCTATTTTTTCTTGATTCATAATTTTTCTCCTTTCGTAAATACATTATAGTACAAAGGTTATTAAAACACACCAAACTAACCGTAGAGTTTAATAAATTATAAGTTGTCGTTACTTTTTAAAAAACAATGAATCTATAATAAAATCACCAACACTTTGCCATTCTTTTTGTAATTCAGTAGTACAGTTAAATGTAACAATTACTAATTTATCATTATATGAAAAGAAAATCATATTATTATAAATACTTGTATCTTGTGCATTACTAATTAATTTTATTTTACCAATGTTATGCCCACTTACTTCATATAAATCACTAGATATTATTTCACTATTATTTTTAAGTAAATTTTCCATAGCTTCTTTATATGACTTTATTTGTGTATTACTCATTTTATCATCTGTTAAACTAACTGCCACATTTATTGTTGTTTCATCATTAGAAAATACAATATTAGGAACATTACCATTATATTTTTTTGTAATAGTTTCATAATCTAATTGTTTAAAACTTTTGGGAATTTTTAAATAAAATTTACTATTATCAAAACTATAATATTCTGTTTCTATTTCAACACCACTTTCAGTTTTAATAGTTAGTATTTCTAATTTTTCTTTTTCTTTTTGTAACTTTTTATCTTCGTTTTTAATAACAAATTGTATTATTAAACAAACTCCTATTATTACTGCACATATTATACCAAAAATAACTGTTCCTATTTTTTTCTTATCTTTCATATTTTTAATCCTTTCTACAAATTACTATTTTATTTTCTATTTCAAATAGATTATATCATTTAATTTGAAAAATATATATACATTAATCAAAATTAACTGAAATTTTATATATAATATTTTTATAATTTAATTCTATTTAAAATTTTTATAAATTACTATTTTCTTATTTCTTCTTTATTATACTTATGTATCTAATTCATAATAGTAAATAATATTTTTATCTACATCCAAAAGTGCTAAAGTAAAATTCCAAGAAAACCTATTATTTAAATCAGAACTATCATACCTATCTTTAGATTCACTATGCCTATCTAAAAAATAATAATATCCATTTTTTATATCTGGTATTTCATATCTTTCATAAACATTTTTACACTCATCATCAGTACATTGAATCATTTCCATAGCAGTATTTAGCTCATCATTTAATGGCAATTTTTTCCAGTTTTTTGAAAGTTTTTCACTATTTAAATCAAAGCACTTCATCATTACAAAATAAGATTTATCGCCAAGAAAACCTCTATGTGTATTAATCTTTTTTTGTAATTCACAATTTAAACCTTCTAATTCTATTTTTTTTAAAATATTATTTTTTGTTGAAAATACACATCCGGTAATTCCTACACCAATTACTATAATTAATAAAAATATTAATATTTTTTTCATAACATTAACTCCTGAAAATTTATTATTTGTTTTTAATATCTATATACAATTATATCATAATATAAATAATAAATAAAAATATTTATTTATTACAATTTATGCTATAATTATATATAGAAAGAATTAATATTTTATTATTTAAAAATGGAGGTAATTTATGAAAAAAGTTTATATAATAACCGGAGCAAATGGTTTTTTAGGAAATAATATTATAAGAAAGTTACAACAAAACAAAGATAATGAAATAAGAGCACTTGTTTTAAAAAATTCTTCAATTGAGTCATTAGAAAACTTAAATTGTAAAATTTATTATGGAGATGTAACAAAAAAAGATAGTTTATCTGATGTTTTTGAAAATATTAATGATAAACAAGTTTTTGTAATTCATTGTGCTGCAGTTGTATATATTAAATCTAAATTTAATCCTACTATCTATAATATTAATGTTAATGGTACTAAAAATATTATAGATAAAGTTTTAGAAAAAAATGCTAAACTTATTTATATTAGTAGTGTACATGCTATTTATGAAAAGCCTAATAATGAATTAATGACAGAAGAAACTGATTTTGATGAAAACAAAGTAAAAGGGTTATATGCAAAAACTAAAGCAGAAACTACGAAATATATTATGGATAAAGTTAAAAATGAAAATTTAAATGCCTGTATTATTATGCCTTCAGGAATTATCGGACCATATGATTTTGGAAATAGTCACTTAACACAATTAATAAAACAAGTTGCAAATAATAAACTTTTTGCTACTGTTAAAGGTGGTTATGACTTCGTAGATGTTAGAGATGTTGCAGATGGTATCATAAGTGCTTGTGAAAAAGATAATAAAAATGAATGTTATATATTATCTAATAAATATATTACAATTAAAGATTTAACTGACTTAATTTGTGATTTACAAAATAAAAAAAGAATAAAACTAGTATTACCTATTTTTTTAGCAAAATTAGTTGCACCTTTTTTTGAATTATATTACAACATAAAAAAAGAAACACCATTATTTACAAAATATTCTTTATATACTCTATCTTCTAATGCTAATTTTAGTAATGCTAAAGCAAAAAAAGAATTAGGTTTTAAAAACAAAGATATTAAAGAAACAATTAAAGATACTTTAACTTGGTTAAAAGAAAAAAATTATATAAAATAACAACTTAATATTATAAAAATATACTTAAAATATTAGTATATTTTTTTTATTTTTACTAAAACTAACAATAGAAAGGAATTGATAATATGGAAAAACCACCAGTAATAATATCTACAAAAGATTTATCTTATATTTGTGACATTTTTAACTGGAACTATACAACATGTAAACTTGCTTATGACATTAGTTTAAAAGTTAATGATCCTGAAATAAAAGATTTTATTTGTGATATTTATAAAATGCATAAAGATATATGTGAAGATTTAATAAGTATGATTTATTTGGAGGAAAATTATGAATAATAAAGTTAATAATCCTGAAGTAAATGTTAGTAAAACTATAAATATGAATGAAAAAAATTATTTAGAAGTTATCTTAGAAAATGAAAAAAATATGTCTAATAATTTAAGTATTGCTATTGATGAAGCAAGTAATGATTTATTATTTGATAAATTTTATGACATTTTTGATGATGTTAAATGTGCTGCAAGAGATGCCTTTAATCTTATGTTTAAAAATGGATGGTACACTTTAGAAAAAGCACAAGATAATAAAAGAAAAGAAGAAAATAATAAATTAAATGATAAACTAAATGAACTTAATACAAAATAAAAATAATAGACTAACCTATTATTTTTTTTATATTTAAACTAGCATTATAAATATCTTTTTTACTAAAAGATGTTTCTTTATTTAATTTATCAACTGCTTCTTTCATTGAAAGATTATTTTTAATAATTATATCAATAAGTAATGCTTCGATAGAATAATTAATTTCTTGTTCTTCTTCTATTTCTTCTTTTTCTATAATAAAAGTATACTCTCCTAATTCACTTTTTGAATTATCTTTTATTTCTTCTAAAACTTTATTTATATTTCCATAATATACTTTTTCATGTAACTTAGTTAAATCAGAACATACACAAATATTAAAATTAACAAGTTCTTCTTTTAAAAATTCCAAAGTATCAATTAACCTTTTAGGAGATTCATAAAAAACAAATACTTTAATTAAACTTTGTTTTATTTCTTTAATAATTCTTTTCTTAGTTTTATTTTCTCTAGGAAAAAAGCCATAAAAACTAAAATTTTTAGTATCAAGACCACTTATAGATAAAGCTGTTGTAACAGCACTTATTCCTCCTACTCCTATTACTTCAATATTATTTTCTCTTGCTTGTTTTACTAAAATATAACCAGGATCTGATATACATGGCATTCCAGCATCTGTTATTAAAGCAATATTTTTATTATTTTTTATTATTTCATCTATTAAATACGGAGATTTTTCTTTTTCATTAAATTTATGATATGAAATAAGTTTATTTTTTATTTTATAAAAATTAAGTAATTTTAAACTATGTCTTGTATCTTCACAAAGGATAATATCTACATTTTCTAAAGTTTCAAGTTGACGCTTTGTTACATCATTTAAATTACCTATTGGTGTTCCTACGATAAATAATTTTCCCATAAAAACCTCCTTATTTTTTATTTAATACTTCTTTTTTTAATTCATCTAAAATATTTAAAGCCTCAAGTGGTGTTATTTCTAAAGGATTAATTTCAAGAAGTTTTTTTTCTACTTCACTTTCTTTTTCTTCATTAAAATCAAAAGATAGTGAAGTTTGTTCGTATATTTCTTTTTTACTTTTTTTATTTTCATATAAATCAAGTATTTCACTTGCCCTTGTTATTATTTCTTTAGGAAGATTAACTAAACTAGCAACATGAATACCATAACTTTTATCTACTGCACCAGGTTTTATCTTATGCAAAAATGTAATTGTACCATTTTCTTCTTTAGCAGAAACATGAACGTTTTTCAAATATCTCAAATTTTTTTCTAAACTTGTTAATTCATGATAATGAGTAGAAAAAAGTGTTTTAGCTTTTACTTTATCATGGATATACTCTAATATACTTTGAGCTAAACTCATTCCATCATAAGTTGCTGTTCCACGACCTAATTCATCAAATAAAATTAAACTATTTTTCGTAGCATTACTAACTGCATTATTAGCTTCTTTCATTTCAACCATAAAAGTAGATTCACCACTTACTAAATCATCACTTGCTCCGATACGTGTAAATATTTTATCAAATATAGGAATACTAGCTTCTTTACAAGGAACAAAACTACCAAGTTGAGCCATTATTATAATTATTGCAAGTGTTCTCATATAAGTAGATTTACCACTCATATTAGGCCCTGTTATTAATAAGATATTTGTTTTTTCATCCATCAATATATCATTTGGCACATAATCTTTTTGTGATACTTTTTCAACAACTGGATGTCTTGCATCTTTAATATAAACATTTCTTTCATCTACTAATTTAGGTCTTACATAATTATTCTCTTCTGCTACAACTGCTAAAGAACATAAAACATCTATTTCACTAATTATATTAGATATATTTTGAAGTTTAGGAATATAAGTTCTAACTTTATCTCTTATTTCAATAAATAAATCATATTCCATAGCCATACTTTTTTCTTCAGCATTTAATATTAAATCTTCTTTTTCTTTTAACTCAGGAGTTATATATCTTTCACAATTAGAAAGAGTTTGTTTTCTTGTATAATTATATTCATCTTTTATTAAAGATTTTTGACCGTTTGGAACTTCAATAAAATAACCAAATACTTTATTAAAACCTACTTTTAAATTCTTAATTCCTGTTTTTTCCTTTTCTTTTTGTTCAAGAGCAAGAATAAAATCTTTCCCTCCAGAAGACATACTTTTTAATTCATCAAGATCTTTATTATACCCTTTTTTTATTATATTTCCTTCTTTAATACTAACAGGACTATCTTCATTAATACTAATATCAAGTAAATTATATAAATCTTCTAAAGTTTCAAGCCTTTTATCAAACTTAATTTCATCTAAAATATTTTTAATATGAGGAAGCATTTTAATTGAATTTTTTAATTGAATTAAATCTCTTGCATTTAAATTACCATAACTAATTCTTCCACATAATCTTTCTAAATCATATACATTATTTAAAAGTTCTCTTAATTCTTCTTTTAAAATAAATTCTGTAAGTAAAGTAGATATATAATCATATCTTCTTTCTATTTCATGTTTATCTACTAAAGGATTTTCAATATATGTTTTTAGTGTTCTAGAACCCATCGCAGTTTTAGTTTTATCAAGTAACCAAAGTAAAGAATAAGTTCTTTCTTTTAATCTTAAAGTTTCTACAAGTTCAAGATTTCTTTTAGAATAAATATCTAATTCAAGATATTTATTTTTATCTATTACTTTTACTTTTTGTAAATGACTAAGATTACCCATTTTAGTTTCATTTAAATAATTAAGTAAATGTTTTACGGAATTAACAATTCTTATATCTTTTATATCTTCATATATATATTTATAAGTATCATTTTCTAATAAATTATTACTTATTGTAATTAAAATATTATAATTTTCTCTTAAAGTATTTATTATTTTTCTATCTATTATATCATTTACAATTAATTCTTTTATATCAAGTCTTATTATTTCATTAATAAGTTTATCTATATCATAACTAAATAATTCTGTATAAAAATTTCCTGTTGTTACATCAGTATAACTTATCGCATAACAATGATTATAATCATAAATACTGCCAACATAATTATTAGTTTTTTCATCAATACTGCTTGCTTCCATTAAAGTCCCTTTAGTAACAACTTGTATAACACCACGTTCAACCATACCTTTTAGTTTTGGATCTGTTAATTGTTCGCAAATAGCCACTTTATGTCCGTTGTTAACAAGTTTTTCAAGATAAGGTAAATATGAATGAAAAGGAACACCACACATAGGAACTCTTTCTTCTAAGCCACAATTTTTACCTGTTAAAGTTAACTCAAGTTCATGAGATGCTAAAATTGCATCTTCAAAAAACATTTCATAAAAATCTCCAAGTCTAAAAAAGATAATCGCATCTTCATACTTATCTTTTATATCCATATATTGAACCATCATTGGCGATAACTTGCTTTTATCTACTTCATTTCTTTTCATGCACTTCACTCCTAAACTCAATTAATATTATATCAAAAAAACTATTATTTTTCGAGTAAAATTATTAGATTTTAAAGATTTTTATATACCAGTAATAAATATAAATAATAATTATAAATTTAATAAGAAATACTATAACAATTTTTAATGTTTTTTATTACTATTTATTCATATAATTATTTAGGTGAAATAAATGAAAGAAAGATTTATAAAAAAAGCATTAATTTTAGCATTAGGAGGATTTATTACTAAAATTCTTAGTATGGTTATAAGAATTATTACAACACGTGTAATTGGTGTAGATGGTTTAGGTCTTTATATGTTAGTTTTACCAACATTTAATTTATTTATTACAATTGCTACGTTAAGTTTACCTACTGCTATTAGTAAACTTGTCGCAGAAGGAACAAGAAATAATAAAAAATTAGTTTTAGGTTTTCTTCCCATAGCTATTATTTTTAATATATTTTTAATTATTATTATAATTATTTTATCACCCTTTATAGCTAATAATTTACTCCATAATGAAATACTTTATTATCCAATCATATCTATTGGTATAACACTTCCTTTTATAACAACATCAAGTATTATAAAAGGATACTTCTTTGGTAAAGAAAAAATGTTTCCAAATGTAGTATCCAACATGATAGAACAAATAACAAGAATAATATCCATTATATTTATAATACCCTATTTATTAAAAATAAACATTAGTTATGCCGTATCAGGACTTGTATTTATAAATTGTTTAAGTGAATGTTTAAGTATTGTAACACTTCTTTTATTTATGCCTAATAAAACAAAAATAAATAAAAATGACATAAAACCTGATTTAAATAATATTAAAGATATATTTTCTATATCTATTCCCACGACAACATCAAGATTAATATCATCAATTGGTTTATTTTTAGAACCCATTATTATTACATTTGTTTTTCTAAAACTAGGATATCAAACAACTTATATAACTAAAGAATATGGAATAATATCAGGTTATGTTTTACCAATGGTTATGATGCCAAATTTTTTAAGTGGTGCAATATCAAATGCTTTACTTCCTGCTGTTACAAAAAGCTATGCAAATAAAAAATATAAAGAAACAAAAAGAAAACTACTTCTTGCATGTAATTTATCATTAATTATAGGTGCTATTTTCACTATAATATTATTTATATTCCCTAAAGAATGCTTAAAACTATTATTTAATACTACCCTAGGATCAAATTATTTAAAAATAACATCAATTATCTTTTTAATATCTTATATCTTAAACCCTTTATCAATATGCATGCAAGCTATGGATAAATCAAAAGAATTAATGAAAATTAATATAATTGCTGTTATTATAAAAACAAGTTTATTATTTACCTTAACATACCTTAATATAAACATGTGGCCTTTAATAATATCATATGGTATCCAATATATTTATATAACAATTAAAATAATTAATATAATAAGAAAAAACTTATGATAAATAATACATATCAAGTATTTTATATAAATTTATTAAAAAAATTAAAAAAAATTACTTCAAAAACTTTCGTGAATTAATCACTTAAGTTTTTGAAGTATCACTTTCTATCACTATTTCATAAATTTATTTAATTTTTACTTCTTTCATTTTGGTTTTTTTAGTTCTTTTCCAATAAATACCCCTACAGGGCTATTCATTGGAAATTACAAGACGCGAAGAGCTGTGAGAGCTCGAAATACCATCGTGGATGCTGAAGTTAAACACCCCTGCGTTCGTACCAATGCTATAGACGCCACCACGTTCGAACCACGGGCTACCCATGCCAACGAAGTTAGGGATATCACTATACCAGCCAGCTGTTTCTGTTAATGCATGTCCTGTATAAGATGATCCTGTATAGTTATTATAATATTTAGTATCTGGTAAACTACTAAATCCTGAATTACTTATTGTTTTATTATATACTCCCATAACATATTCCCATGCTCCGCCACTCATATCATATATTCCATATATATTTCCTGTTGTTGAAGCATCTTTTCCAAGTGTTGTATTATATGTTCCATTTGTTGCAGAATCATTACTTCCTGCTGGTGCCCCATATCCTGTTATATAACTTTTGTTATTATTTATTCCTACTTCTGTACATGTTGTACTATTTGTACATCTTCCATATA
>ERZ827492.482-NODE-482-length-38111-cov-11.690167_pt1 | contig 38111 bp, 41 predicted proteins | sample MGYA00519704_ERZ827492 | MGnify/ENA primary metagenome ERZ827492 (study PRJEB31778, sample SAMEA3449325) | human gut metagenome | biome: human gut; feature: human-associated habitat; material: faeces | place: United Kingdom | collected 2010/2012 ... | reverse complement strand
GATGCCGCTGAGCAGCGTTACCGCCGCCGTGATGTACCAGTTGGTGGTGCGGAAGTGCCCTTGCGCCCCATCGACAATGATTGTCAAATCCTCGTCAGGTGCTACGAGCTGCGGGTCAAAGCTCACTTCGCCTTCACCATCGATAAGAACAGTGCCACCCTGAAAATTGTTCGCAATCGTGTCCATATAGTACATGCCGGAGGAACAGAGCAGCAGATTCATGGAAATACAGGTAACTCCGATGAGCAGGACGCTCATCAGCGTGATGCGCCACTGCAAAGAAAGGCGCTTCATGCTTCCTCGCCTCCCATCAGATAGCCTTCGCCGATGCGGTTGCGGATGGGGTCATAGCCCAGTGCGGCACGCAGTTTTTTGCGCAGAGCGGAGATATGTACCCGGATGGAGTTGCTGAAGCTGTCCACGCTGTTGTCCCAGACATGATCCATCAGCTCCTCCTGACTCACCGGTCGCCCCTGATGTACCATTAAATATTCCAATATCCCCGTTTCCTTGCGGGTCAGCGTCAGGGCCTGAGCATTGACGGAAGCGGTGCGGGAGCGCGTGTCGAAGGCTAAATCCCCACAGGTCAGCAGTACGTCCTGCTGCGTGAACTGCCGCAGGGTCAGGCTGCGGATACGGGCTTCCAGCTCGGCTAAGTGAAAAGGCTTTGCCAGATAGTCATTGGCACCCGCGTCCAGTCCCTCCACCTTGTCCTCTACCTCGCTGCGGGCGGAGAGAATCAGGACTCTCGTCTCCCGGTCGGTCTGCCGCAGGGTGCGCAGCACCGTCATGCCGTCCTTGCCCGGCAGGTTCAGATCCAGAAGCACCAGATCGTAGCGCTCCACGCCAAGAAGCTCCAGTGCCTTCTCCCCGTCGTAGCAGCAGTCTACACTGTATGCCAAACGCCGCAGGCTGCGGACGATGGTCTCGCACAGAGCGCGTTCGTCTTCAATAACCAAAAGATGCATGAAAGCCCTCCTTTATAAGCTTCATTCATTCGATTGTCTTCAGTATAGCAGAAACAGATAAAGTTTGTGTTAAGTTTCTGTTCTTAACAGGGACTTTAACTCTCCCGTGCTATGATGGAAACACAAAACGGAAAGGGTGATGAAACTTGAGTCACGGAAAGAAGGCGGCGGCGCAGATCACGCTTCTGCTCGCCGGAGCCGCCATGCTGTGCTTTGGCGTATGGCGGGGCGAGGCGGCGACGGTGCTGAGCAAAGCAATCAAATTATGTCTGGAGTGTGTGGGCATTGGGTAAGAAGTTTTCAGGCGTTTCACAGACCATGTCCCGCTTCCGGGGCTGGATCCAGGCGGGAGCGACGCTGCTGACCAACCTGCATCTGCCGAATTTCCTCAAGGGCGGACTGTATCAGGGCGCGGGGAAGACCGTCTGCGTGCCGGGGCTCAACTGCTACTCCTGCCCGGCGGCGTCCGGGGCCTGCCCCATCGGGGCGTTTCAGGCAGTGGTGGGCTCATCGAAGTTCAGCTTTTCCTACTATATCACGGGCTTTCTTATTCTGCTGGGAGTCCTGCTTGGACGCTTCATCTGCGGCTTCCTCTGTCCCTTCGGCTGGTTTCAGGAGCTGCTGCATAAGATCCCGACAAAGAAGTTCTCCACAAAGAAGCTCAAACCCCTGCGATATCTGAAATATGCCGTTTTGCTGGTGATGGTATTCCTGCTGCCGGCGTTCCTTGTGAACGATGTGGGCATGGGAGATCCCTTCTTCTGCAAGTACCTCTGCCCCCAGGGCGTGCTGGAGGGGGCTATCCCGCTCTCCCTTGCCAATTCCGGCATCCGGGCGGCGTTGGGCAGCCTGTTTACATGGAAATTCGGCATTCTGCTGGCGGTGATCGTACTGAGCGTGCTGTTCTACCGTCCCTTCTGCAAGTGGCTGTGCCCGTTGGGGGCGTTCTACGCCCTGTTCAACCGGGTATCCCTGTTTCAGATGAAGGTGGACAAGAACAAGTGCGTCTCCTGCGGGAAATGCACCAGAGCCTGCAAGATGGATGTAGATGTAACGAAGACACCCAACCATACCGAGTGCATCCGCTGTGGGATGTGTATTCGTGCCTGTCCCACAAACGCCGTGTGCTTCCGCTGCGGCTTTGGTAACGGGAAAGAAAATACAACAAAAATAAATACGGAGGAATCATCAAAATGAAGTTTAAAAAGTTTACTGCGCTGCTGCTGGCGGCCCTGCTGGTGCTGTCTTTGGCGGCCTGCGGCACAAAGGACAACGATAAAAAAGCGGATATGAGCAGCAATGACTCTGCCATGACCGGCGAGCCGAAAAACGCCGAGGAGGCACTTGCCCTGCACAAAAAGCTGATGGAACAGGAGAACACGATCCTGTCGCAGAATACTGCGCTCTGGGAAAAGGTCTTCATGGAGGCCGACAAGGGCATGGCCATGGTGGAGGATGGAAAAAACTATGGTGATTTCCTGCTGGATACCATCGAGAGCGCCAAAGACCAGTTCACCGACGAAGAATATAAGATGTTGAAGGAATCGGCCACGGAGATCAGCAATATCGAGAACAAGCTGACTGAACTGGAGGAAAAGTACCCTGAAACCGCGCAGATGTCCATGGACAGCGATATGAGCATGCCCGCAGGCAGCGACACGAGCAACCCTCCCGACGACGGCAGCATGCAGAAGTTCCCCGCCTTTGAGGGTAAAGACCTGGATGGCAACACGGTGAAGAGCGACGAGCTGTTCTCCGGCAATGCTGTCACCGTGGTGAATTTCTGGTTCACCACCTGCAATCCCTGCGTGGGAGAGCTTGCCGAGCTGGACGCGCTGAACAAGGAGCTTGCGGAGAAGGGCGGCGCGCTCATCGGCGTCAACACCTTCACGCTGGACGGCGACGAAGCGGCAATCTCGGAGGCGAAGGATGTACTGGCCAAGAAGGGCGCGACCTATCAGAACGTGTATTTCGCTTCCGACGGCGAGGCCGGAAAATTCACGACCAACATCTTCGCCTATCCCACCACCTATGTGGTGGACCGCAACGGCAACATCGTGGGTGACCCCATCGTAGGTGCCATCACGGAAAAAAAGCAGGCGGAGACGTTGCAGAAACTCATCGACCAGACCCTTGCCGCCGACATGGGCTGACAAACGGTTTCGTCAGCGGTTACGCAAAAGATGTTTTCTGATCAGATAAACAGCGCACCCGGACGCGAAGGCCGGGTGCGCTGCCTGTCTGAAGGATCATCGGAAGGTGGAAAGGCCATAGCTGTTCGCCAGCGCGTCAATTCGCTGCCCGGCTTTGCACATTCGGCACTCGCCGGTTGGATAGGTCTCATAGCCCGGGATATCGGCAGGCGTGAACAGGCTCAACACTGGGATGCCGTCCAGGTCAGGAATTGCGCTGAAAACCGCTGCAATGCCCTGCGTTTTGCCGCCATAGTATTGGATACAATCAAGGGCGCGCCGCGCAGTTTTTCCGGAATTGACTGTCGAGATCAATAGAAGCATGTTTCTGCCATGGATCATGGAAACCAGATTTTCACGGAAAAGAAGTTGGCCGTTGGTGTCATATTCCGGTGTGACGACACAGATGCTCTTGTTATTGTTGACAGAGAACAAAATTTTCTGCGTCAGCTGTCGGGCCAGGAACGCGCCGATGACCTCGCTGCCATCCATGCAGATGATGGTGTCGATCGACTTTTCGTAGATGTAATGGTTTGCGAGCGCAAGCGCAGTGTCGTGCGCCAGACTGTATTCGTGCTTCAGCCGTGTGATGTCAAGGTAATGACTGTTATGGGAATGCCGGGTCGCAAAATGACCATGGAATGCAATGAGTTCGAGATTAGGATTCTCTCTGGAACGGATGGCTTGTGTACTCATAGACAATACCTCCTTGCATATTCACGTCGGAATGGCGGCGGGTGCAGGCGGGGCAAAGCTGCTTTCCTATGGGTTTCCTGTGGTGGTTATATTATAATAGATACCGAGTCCTGATAGCAAGCGATTTATAAAAAACAGTAGTATTGCTCCGCCTGATCATGGTTCCTGCTCCTTTGCAGCAGCCTCGGCGGCAGCCTTTTTTGCTTTAGGAATCGTCCTCGGCGTAGGCAAAATCAGTGGCCGCAGGGGTCATGGACGCGTTTTTGCCCGCGGCACAGCTGGATAAAAAAATCAGAACCAGCAGGGCGGCAAGCAGAATTACAAGTTGGCGATCCTTTTTCATAGTGTAATCTCCTTTCGTTTGTCGCTCTGTTTATAGACGGGAAAACAGAGGCTCCGTTGCAGGATTTGTTCCGGAACTTCGGTTTCTTTCCTCTATTTTAAGTATATCTGATTCAGTTTCGTTTGACAAGAGGGGGAAACGATAGGAAATCTGCTGCCAAAAACCGCAATTACTGGAATGTTGACAGCCGATATATTTTGCGGTACAATTCATATATCTGCTCATGGATAAGGGCGGAAAGTCCGGATTTTTCATGGCAGACGATGAAATTGAATGATATGAGGGCAGGCGGAAGCAAGATGCAGTACCGAAACACACGGCAGCGTAAAATTGTTCTGGAAGCGGTACAGGAACACCATGACCATCCGAGCGCAGACCAGATCTATCTGGAGATCCGTGCAAAAGACCCGAGAATCAGCCGCGGAACGGTTTATCGGAATCTGAATATCCTTTCTGGGGAGGGGCAGATCACGCATGTAAAGGTCCCCGGAGCGGATCGGTATGACTGCAGGACAGACTTTCACTATCACCTGATCTGCACGGGCTGCGGCGCAGTCTGCGATGCTCCGTTTTCATACGACCCAACGCTGGACAAAACGCTTGCGGCGGAATCCGGGTATCGGATCACGCGGCACAGGTTGATCTTTGAAGGCGTCTGCCCAGCGTGTCAGAAGGCTGAGCGTGAGAAATAAGCGCTGCACAGAAACTTGGAACGTGCAGGATTTGAGCGGGATCCGCTCAAATCCTGCACGTTTTTGTTGAGGTATGCGGAGCAGCACTAAATTAAACTGAGACTTCGTATTATTAGCATTGCGGATCTGCCAATTTTCCTGTATAATATAAAAACAGAAAACACAGCATGACAAGAAAAATATTTGTTGAAAGGAGGCGCGGCATATGATTTTGGGGATTTTGCGTGAGACGAAGAAGGGTGAAAACCGAGTGATCTGTACGCCAAAAGAGGTGGAGACCATCACGACCGCAGGACACACTGTTTATGCACAGCGCGGCTGCGGAGAACGAGCCGGTTTTTCGGATGAAGCGTATGAATCTGCGGGAGCGCTTCTGACAGACTCCGTGCAGGAGCTGTTCAAGGTCTGCGATATGGTTGCCAAGGTCAAGGAGTTTACGCCGGAGGAATGGCCGTTGATCCGGACAGGCCAGCTGCTTCTCGGTTGCCTGCATCCGGCGGCAAATCCGGAGGAGGTCGACGCGCTGATGAAAAGCGGCTGCATTGCATTTACGGCGGAGGATTCCCATCGATATGGCTCCCCGAACTGTGAGGCAGCGGGGAAGCAGGGGGCGCTGTTCGGGCTGGAATCGCTGCTGACCATCCACGGCGGAAAGGGAAAATATGTCGGCGGCCTTGCGGGGGAGCCGGGCATCCATGCGCTGATTCTCGGAAGCGGAAAAGTCGGCAGAGGCGCGCTGCAGGTCTTACAGGCGCTCGGCGCCAACTGTACGGTCATGGCCAGAAATATGCACAGGCTCCGTGCGCTCTCAGCACAGTATAATGGACGAGTCCGCGTTAGGCGCTGCTCACGGGCGCATATTGCGGAAGAATTGCCGAAAATGGATATTGTGCTCAACTGTGTCAAATGGCAGAAGGAGAACAAAGAGTTCCTCATCACCCGAAACATGCTTTCCCTCATGGAAAAGGGCTCAGTGATCGTGGATATTTCCAACGACGAGCCGGGCGCGATCGAGACCAGCCGCGCGACCACGCATGAAGATCCGCGGTACATTGTAGACGGCATTGTGCATTACTGTGTTGCAAATATTCCGGGCGCGGTTGCACAATCTGCGTCTGTTGCCTACGCAGCACAGATGCTGCCGCTGATCCTGCACCTGCTGAATGACGGCGAGGAGGAGACCTGCATCCGCGACGGCTATTACCGGCGGGCACTGACGATCTACCGGGGGCTTCTGACGCATGAGGAAACGAGCGCCGTACAGGGAAAACCCTGGGTTCGCCCGGAAGAGGCGCTCGGGATCTCCGGCTTCCGCCTCGACCCTGCACCGCTGGCGTCGGATACGCACTCGACCCATTTTTATTCCTGGGCAGAAGACGGCGGAACCCAAACTGAACACAGTTCATAAGGATGACACAAAGATCTATACCGAGCAAAACGTACAGGCTGAATAAACAAAACGAGCAGCGGCGCAAAACAACGCCACTGCTCCGGCGCGTATCAGGGCTGCCTCCGGCTTTTGAAATGGGACATATCAAATTACGAATAGACGGTCCGCAAAAGAAGAATGAACGGTTTGATAAGATTTTATCGATAAGTATTGACCGGTATCCGGTGGATATGCTATGATTTTTTTGGATTAAAAAATGCTGTTTATATCAAAAAATAGAACAAAAAGATCAGAAAAGCAGAAGGAGGGAGCCAGCCTTGAGCAGATTGGATATCAAAACCGCAAGCAAGGCCCAGACGGTCGTTGACCGCCTCTACAAGGACATGGAACGCAGGATCGCGTCCAGTCCTCCGGGCCTGTGTCCGATCGATATGTCGCTGACATTTTTGCAGCTGTGCCACGCGCAGTCGTGCGGCAAATGCGTGCCCTGCCGCATTGGACTTGGCCAGCTGAGCATATTGATGGGGCAGGTGCTCGACGGTACTGGTACGATGCTGACCATCGACACCATCGAAAAAACGGCGCGCGCCATCGTCGCCTCTGCCGACTGCGCCATCGGCCGCGACGCGGCGCAGCTGGTCCTGAGCGGCTTTGAGGGCTTCCGGGACGATTACGTGAACCACGTTCAGCACCACCGGTGCCTCGCGTCGCTGCAGAACCCCGTGCCCTGCGTTTCGCTCTGTCCTGCGGGCGTGGACGTGCCGGGCTATGTTGCGCTGGTGCGCGAGGGGCGGTACGCAGACGCCGTGCGCCTGATTCGCAAGGATAACCCCATGCCGACCGCCTGTGCGTATATCTGCGAGCATCCGTGTGAAGCGCGCTGCCGCCGCAATATGGTCGACGCGCCCGTCAATATCCGGGGCCTCAAGCGCTATGCAGTCGACCACGCAGGGGATGTTCCGAATCCTGCCTGTGGGAAGTCGACCGGCAAGCGCGTCGCCATCATCGGCGGCGGCCCGAGCGGCCTTTCCTGCGCGTATTATCTGCGCCTCATGGGGCACAGCGTTACAATTTTTGAGGAAAAGAAGCAGCTCGGCGGTATGCTCCGCTACGGCATCCCGGCTTACCGCTTCCCGCGCGAAAAGCTGGACGCGGAAATTACCTCCATTCTGTCCACCGGAGTGGAAGTACATACCGAAGTGACCGTCGGCAAGGACATCTCCTTCGAGCAGCTGCATAAAGACTACGACTGCCTGTATGTCGCCATCGGCGCGCATACGGACAAAAAAACCGGCATTCCCGGCGAGGACAGCAAAAATGTCATGTCCGCCGTCGAAATGCTGCGCGCCATCGGTGATGATGTGATGCCGGACTTCACCGGCAAGCGCGTTGTGGTCATCGGCGGCGGCAACGTCGCAATGGACGTGACAAGAAGCTCTGTCCGTCTGGGTGCTTCGAGCGTCACCTGCGTCTATCGCCGCAGAATTGCGGACATGACCGCGCTTCCCGACGAGGTGCAGGGCGCAATTGCCGAGGGTGCGGAGATCCGCGAGCTTTCTGCGCCGGTGCGCATCGAGGCAAACGAAGCGTGCGAGGCCGCCGCTCTCTGGGTGCAGCCGCAGATCATCGGCCTTGCCGACAAGTCCGGACGGCCTCGCCCGGACGCGGCAGACCAGCCAGAAGAACGCATTCCGGCGGACATCATCGTCGTCGCCATCGGGCAGGGCGTGGAGATCGCGGGTTTTGAGCAGGCCGGCATCCCCATCAAAAGGGGAACGCTTATGGCCGAAAGCTCCAGCCAGATCGACAACATGGAAAACGTCTTTGCCGGCGGCGACTGCGTGACCGGCCCGGCCACCGCCATCCGCGCCATCGCGGCAGGCAAGGTCGCGGCGGCCAATATCGACGAGCAGCTCGGCTTCCACCATGAGATCCGTACCGATGTGCAGATCCCTGCGCCGCATCTGGACGTCTGCCCCGCGCGCGGCCGCGTCAACACCAAAGAGCGTGAGGCAGCCCAGCGCAAATGTGATTTTGAAGACATTGAATGCGGCATGACGCACGAAGAGGCCTGCGCGGAGAGCGGACGCTGCCTGCGCTGCGACCACTTCGGCTACGGCATCTTCAAGGGAGGGAGAATCGAAAGATGGTAACACTCACGATCAACGGCAAAACCGTCTGCGTGCCAGAGGGAACCAGCATTCTGGACGCCGCGCGCGCGGCCAATATCGACATCCCGACGCTCTGCTATCTCAAGGATCTCAACGAGATCGGTGCCTGCCGCATCTGCATGGTCGAGGTCGAGGGACAGGAAACGCTTGTCGCCGCGTGCGACAACGAGGTGCATGCGGGCATGGTCATCCACACGAACTCTCAGAAGGTGCGCATGACGCGCCGCGTCAATCTGCAGCTTCTTCTCAGCCAGCACGAGGTAAACTGCGTCAAGTGTACGCGCAGTGGCAACTGCAAGCTGCAAAAGCTCGCCAACGACTATAATCTGCTCGGCGCGCCCTATCAGAAAAAGCTGCGTCCGGCGCCGGTCGACTACTCCGCGCCCATTTTGCGCTTTGAAAACCGCTGCGTCAAGTGCATGCGCTGCGTGCAGGTGTGCGATAAGGTGCAGGGCGTGCATATCTGGGATCTGGTTGGCACCGGCTCCCGAACGACCGTCGGTACGGCAAAGGCGGACAGCCTTTCCCAGTCCCTCTGCACCTATTGCGGCCAGTGTGTGACCCACTGTCCGGTCGGTGCATTGGAGGAGCGCGACGATACCGACCACGTCTACCGCATGCTCGCCGATCCCACCCTCACGACCGTCGTACAGGTTGCACCTGCTGTCCGCACGGCGTGGACAGAATATTTTGGTCTCTCACCCGAACAGGCCGCGCCGGGCGTTCTGGCTTCCGCACTGCGGGAGCTGGGCTTTGATTATGTATTCGACACCAATTTCGGCGCCGACCTCACCATCATGGAAGAGGGCAGCGAGTTCATCGAGCGCTTTACGCACAGGGATGTGTATTCCTGGCCGATGTTTACCTCCTGCTGTCCCGGTTGGGTGCGGTTCGTAAAGGGGCAGTTCCCGCAGTTTGCAAAGAACCTCTCTACCGCGAAATCGCCGCAGCAGATGTTCGGTGCGGTGGCCAAAAGCTATTTCGCAGAGAAGATCGGCGTCGACCCCAAGAACCTTCGCGTGATCTCCGTCATGCCGTGCACGTCCAAAAAGGCGGAGGCGGCGCTTCCCACGATGAAAGACGCCTGCGGCGGCCCCGATGTCGACGTGGTCATCACCACGCGCGAGCTCGTGCGGATGCTCCGCTGCTCGATGATCGACCCAGCGTCCTTGGAGGAGAGCAGCTTCGATTCGCCGCTCGGCTCCGGTACGGGCGCGGCGGTGATCTTCGGCGCGACCGGCGGCGTCATGGACGCGGCGCTTCGCAGCGCGTACTATCTTGTGACCGGTGAAAATCCGGACCCCGATGCCTTTACTGCTGTGCGCGGCATGCAGGGCTGGAAGGAAGCGAGTTTCGACATTCCCGGTGCAGGCACGGTCCGCACGGCGGTGGTCAGTGGACTCGGCAACACCAGGAAGCTCATGGAGGCGATTGCCTCCGGCCACGTGCAGTATGACTTCGTTGAGGTCATGGCCTGCCCCGGCGGCTGCGTAGGTGGCGGCGGCCAGCCGATTCACGACGGCGAGGAGTGCGCCGAGGCGCGCGGAAATGTCCTGTGGAGACTTGACTACAAGATGCCCCTTCGTTTCTCGCATGAAAACCCCGATGTGCAGGCGCTTTACAAAGAGTATCTCGGAAAGCCGCTGTCCGAACGTTCTCACCATCTGCTGCATACCGATATCGAAGCCTGGCAGATGCCGCAGGAGCTTTGATTGGCGCTGCTTTCAAGGGCACAGCACAAATACGAATATGCGGGACAAGCTTGCCTTGTCTCGTATGTTTTATGTTGGTATTACCGCTTCAGCCACTGCACAAATTTCCTCTGTGAGATCTTGGCCGCTCTCGCACTTCTCTTTTTCCTTCTGCGCTTCCTTACTCCACGCGGAACATACTTTCTGCTAAATTTTTCCTACGCGAATCCACGCGAAGCGGCGCATGTACTCACGACGATAGATTTTGAGCAACTCGTCCTGTGCGTGACTTTGCACATACTGCCGCATAGCGCCGACCTCCTTGCAGGTGCGGCCACGGCTATCGAACACGCGGCTACAATATTCCGTGCTGCCGTGAACCGTGAGCGCAAAATATCTGCCGCAGCTTTGCAGATGCGCATGGAAATTCTTTGTCAGACGCACCCGCGCAGGGAAAAGTCGACATCAGTCATGCTTGCATCCAGCGCCGTCTGGAGCAGGCGTTTGGATTTGCTGATGCATAGTCGCCAAATTGCCTGGAACGTGCGCCAATTCCCTGTGTGGCAGAAGCTTCATTGGATTTTTTGCAATCCGGTGTCGCCAGTTTTAATCTATCGCTCCATTCCAGCCACAGATAGAAGAAATACGGATGCATGTCCTTCGAAATCATCCAGAAGTTTCTGCACTAGGGTGTATCTGAAAACAAAAAGCCGATAAAGAAGAACGGCACAGCAGAAAGAATCAGGAAGCACAGCGCTCGAAAGAGGAACTGTCCTCGTTGGAAAAGGCAAAACAGGAATACGATCTCTGGGTGCTGGCAGAAGAATATGAGGAATATGAGCGGTAAACCTTTATTTGTCCATGAAAAGGCTCCATCCAACTGAACTATGTCTCAAAGGAGAAAATTTGACCAGTTTATATAAAAACGCCGTGAAATCATACGATTTCACGGCATTTTGGTACGCCCGACACGATTCGAACCTGCGACCTACAGAGTCGGAGTTTTCAGGCGTATCCTGATAAAATGCTGTGTTTTCAAGGGTTGTGCGGTTTTTACCGACAACACCCGGTTTCTCTGGATTTCCAGAAAACCATTGAAAACACTAGGAAAACTAGCTTTTTCGATTTCTTCAGCGATAGTAGTCAAACAGTAGTCACCATCATGTGACGGCTTCCTGATTTGCCGCTCTTACGCAGGAATTGCACCGCCCGCAAGCGGCTTGCCGCTGCACATGCAGTTACAAATACCCGGCAGCAGTCGAGTGACTGCTGCCGGGTATTTTTGAGGGATTCTGCATTTCAGAGATACTGCAAAGCTAAAATTATCGCCGCTCAGCCGTTGATATCCAGATCGGCTGTGACCTGATAGTAGTCGCAGGCGTGGGCGGTATAGCCGGTGACGGTACTCTTGGAGATCATGTTCATCTGGAGGAACGAGCAGAACACATAGGCGTTATCGTCCAGAATCGTCTGCTGGAGATTAACGGCCAGCTCGCCGCGCTTTTCGGTGTCAAACTCTGTTGCCAGTTCGTCGATCATGGCGTTCACGTCCGTGTTTTCATATGCGCCAAAGTTATAGCTCATGCCGGGTACACAGCAGGATGTGAAGAAATACTGCGGGTCGCCGGACGGCGCTGTGACCATCGCAGAAGCGTAAATATCCCAGCTTGTCATATCAGCGAGGAACTCGCGGCGATTCGCTGTGCAGTTGATATCAACGTCAATTCCGATGTCCTTGAGCGTTGCCTGTGCGGATTCTGCCAGCAGCGGCAGTTCCTGACGGCTGGGGTAGGTCAGCCAGCGGATTGTCAGCTTCACGCCGTCCTTTTCGCGGATGCCGTCACCATCGGAGTCAATCCAGCCGCCAGATTCCAGCACTGCTTTCGCGCCTTCGGGGTCATAGGTTTCGGTCGTCACGTTCTCGCCACCAAACGTTGCAAACCCGTCCGGGAACGCACCGTTGCCGGGAACGCCGTGACTGTCCAGCAGCGCGGAGACAAAGCCCTGCTTGTCAATCCCCATGGCAATGGCCTTACGAACGGCCGCATCTTGGATGATGGGGCTTGTCATGTTCATGGAGGCAAAGAACGCGCGGGAGGTCTGGATGCTGGAGAACTGATAATTACCGTTTTCAAAGTTCGGATATGCCTCATACGCCATGCCGTAAGCTGCGTCAATATCGCCGGCCTGCAAAGCCGCCGAGAGGGTATCGCCGTTGGAAAGCGTGCGGATGGTCAGCTCGTCGATTTTCGGCGTACCGTTCCAGTAATTTTCGTTCTTTGTCAGCGTCAGATGATCGTCCGTGACCATGTCTGTCACAACATAAGGACCGGTACCGGCGACAATGCCGGCATCAAAATCGCTGGCATCCACGTCAATGATGCAGCCGTAAGGGTCGCCCAGATAGTTCATAAGTGCCGGGTTCGGCTCGCTGGTGGTGATGGTCAGGACCTGACCGTCCGCCTGCATGTCGGCAATTTTGGTGTCGCCGGGTGCGCGGTCGTGGTTTTCCAGCAGATGCTCAAAGCACTGCTTTACGGCTTCCGCGTCCATCTCTCGCCCGCTGGAGAACGTAACATTGTCCTGAAGCGTGATCGTCCACGTGAGGTTGCCGTCGTTTTCCCATGATTTTGCCAGCCACGGCTCAAGCTCCATGCTGTCAGTATAGTGTACCAGCGTTTCGCCGATGCCATAGCGGATGCAGGCCCAGCCGTTGTAGGTACGGTGGGGGTCAACGGTCTCTTCCCAGTTTTCCGAGTTGAACGTCGTATCGCCGATGACCATCGTCTTCTTGGCGGCGGGTTCGGATTCGCCCTGCGACGCATCCGTCTGGGGCGCGGCCGTTTCTTGTGCGGCAGGCGGTTCGCTTGATGGCTGGCTGGCGTTGCCGCTGCACCCGGCAAGCAGCGTGATCGCAAGACATACGATCAAAAGAAGAGATACTGCTTTTTTCATCTTTTTGTTCCTTTCAGATTTCAAATATTGTTCCAGTCGAACTGGTTGTGTATTGTCTTCTTACAAAACGCTGTCGATCAGGCGCTTTGTATAATCATTCTGCGGATGATAAATTACCGCATCCGGTGCTCCCTGTTCCACGATGTCCCCATGGTACATAACCAGTACCCGGTCGCAGAACTGCTGCACCAGAGAGATGTCATGGCAGATGAACAGGATAGAGAGCTTAGTACCCTGCTCGCTGCGAAGCGTATGCAGCAGTTCCAGAATTTCTTTCTGCACTGTCACATCCAGTGCGGAGGTTGCTTCGTCGCAAATCAGCACCTTCGGCTTTACAGCAAGGGCGCGGGCAATCGCTGCGCGCTGGCACTGTCCGCCGCTGACCTCATGCGGATATCGCCCAGCAAATGCGGCAGGCAGTCCGCACCGTTCCAGAAGCCGCGCTGCCTGCGCGTCTGCGTCATGCCGGGTCATCCCGCAGTTTCGCAGGCTTTCCCCAATGCCGTCACCCAATGTGCGGCGTGGGTCAAAGGAATCTGTCGGTGTCTGAAAAACCATCTGCATTTTCCGATAGATCATGCGGAGTGATTTTCCCGTTTTCAGCGTAATGTCCTCGCCATCCAGAAAAATCTTTCCTTCTGTTGCATCCAGAAGCCGCGTGATCAGATTCACCGCCGTTGTCTTGCCGCTGCCGCTTTCGCCGATGATGCCGAGACATTCGCCGGGCAGCAGGTCAAAGCTGATGCCATTTACAGCGGTCAAATTGCTCTGTCCGCTGCGGGTAAAGGTTTTTGTCAGATTTTGAACGCGCAGAATCGGCTCCATCTCACGCCCTCCTTAACCGCGGCACGGCAGACAGCAGCATGCGCGTATAGCTTGCCTGCGGATCATGCAGGACCGTCTGCGTTTCTCCGTACTCTACGGTTCTTCCATCCTGCATGACCAGCACCCGGTCTGCCATCGCACCGATGACGCCGATGTTATGCGCAACCAGTACAATTGCGGTTCCGTAGGTCTTGCGCAGCAGGAGCAGCTCTTCTAAAACCTGTTTCTGCACGGAAACATCCAGCGCGGCTGTCGGTTCATCGGCAAACAGAACGCCGGGACGCAGAAGCATCGCCGCCGCAATGCCGACACGCTGCTGCATTCCGCCGGACAGTTCAAAAGGATAGCTGCGCAAAATACGTCTGCCGTCTTCAAAGCCGAGCTTTTCGAGAAGCTCCAATGCGCAGTTCTCAAATTCCTTTTTTGTCGCAGAGCCGTGCTGCGTCATGATTTCGTAAAGCTGTGCACCCACCGTGCGGATCGGGCAGAAGGAGATGCCTGCGCTCTGAAAGATCATGCCAAGCTCCGGCCCGTTCAGCTTCCGCAGCGCTCTTGCAGGCAGATCCGGAAGGTTCCTCCCTTTATACCAGATGTCGCCCCGTGTCACCATGCCGCTGCTTCCGAGCAGCCCCATGGCAGCTTTCAGCAGCGTGGATTTCCCGCAGCCGCTTTCTCCGACAATTCCGAGAATCTCGCCGGGGCGCAGCGTAAAGCTCACATCCTGTACTGCCGGAATTCCGTTGTAGGAAATGTCCACATGGTCATATCGCAGTAATTCTTCCATTGGCTCACCTCCCACGGCTTTTGGGATCCGCGTAGTCCCGAATCGTATCGCCCAGCAGATTAAAGACCATGACAGATATAAAAATTGCAATGCCGGGAGAAAACGTGATCCACGGCGAAGTGGTCATCAGACTGCGCGTATCGCTCATCATACTGCCCCATTCGGCTGTAGGAGGCTTCGCGCCAAGGCCAAGAAAGCTCAGCGCCGCCAGCTCCATCATCATCGTGCCGATATCCAGCATGGCCGTCACCAGAATCGGACCGATGATATTCGGCAGAATGTGTTTGAAAATCAGCTTGCCGGAGCTGCTTCCCGACAGCTTCGCTGCCTTCATCCAGACGGTTTCCTTCTGCGCAAGCGTCTGACTGCGGGCAATACGGGCATATTTCGGCCACGAGATCGCTGCCAGCGCAAGAATTGCGTTTTGAAGTCCTCCGCCCAGAGAACCGGCCACGGCCAATGCGAACACCAGTCCCGGAAAGGCGAGAAACATATCCGAGATGCGCATCAGCACCGTGTCCATCCAGCGCCCGTTCCAGCCGCAAAATACACCGACGGCGGTTCCTAACACGGTAATGACCGCCACGAGCAGAAGGGTAGAAAAAATACTGGTTCTGCTGCCCACAATGACGCGGGAGAGCATATCCCGTCCATAGCGGTCTGTACCCAGCAGATGTTCTGCCGAGGGCGGGGCTTTGGCATTGCTCAGATCCTGCAAATAGGGATCGTATGGAGTAAGCTGTTCTGAAAATACAGAAAACAGGATCAGCAGCACAGCAAGCGTTCCAAATACGATCAGTCGGACTTTGACGCTGCTGCGCCGGATTCTCTGTTTGCGGATCGTCGGCTGACTCATACCTCGCTCACCCCCAGTCTGATTCTCGGGTCAAGCGCGTGGTAAAGAAGATCGGTGATTAAGTTTACCATCACATAGATGATTGCCATCCAGACCACATACGCCTGAATGAGTGGATAATCGCGCATCGTGATCGCGTCCACTGCCAGCTTGCCGACGCCGTCCCACATAAAGATGCTTTCAATGATCGCCGTGCCGCCGAGAAGACTTCCAATGGACAGCGCCAGCAGCGTAATAATTGTCAGCATGGAGGATTTCAGAACACTTTTCCAGAGAATCACCCGTCCGCGCACACCGCGCGCTTTTGCGCCCTCCACATAGTCCTTGTTCAGCTCCTCCAGCACAGTGGCGCGCACCTGCCGCATATACTTGGCAGACATGGAAACGGCAAGCGTCAGCGTCGGCAGTACGGCGTTCTGCACAGTCGTCCCGTTTGAGATCACAGGGAAGATGCTCCAGTGGATAGAGAACACCTGCATCAGAAGCAGCGCCACAAAAAAGTTGGGCAGGGAGTTCCCGATAAAGCTGAAAACGCGCAGAAAATAGTCCGTGAATTTATCGTGCCGCACGGCCGCCAAAACGCCCAGCGGAATAGAGATGATAACTGTTGCACAAATTGCCAGAACCGTCAGCAGAAGCGTCGCCGGGAGCTTGGACACAAAGGTCTGAAACACGTCGCGCCCGGAAATATAGCTGATGCCCATGTCTCCGGTCAGTATCCCGCCAACCCATGCCAGATACTGCGTCAAAAACGGCTGATCGAGTCCAAGCTCTGCGCGCTTGGCATCGATGATCTCCTGCGCTACCGCGCCCTTGTCACCGTAAAGCTCGGTGATCGCGTCGCTGCCCGCGATTCGCATCATGGCGAAGGACAAAAACGTGATACCGATGAGGACCGGAATGAGCTGTAAAAATCGTTTGAGAATGTATTTTTTCAAAGTGTCTCCTTACTGGAGCAGCGGACATTTCCGCCCTTCCACCAGAAACATTGGTGTTGAGGCGTTGTTGATGCGCTCTTCCTTTGTCCAGACCTGCTTCCAGATCTCCGTATCCGCGGCAGCCTGCATCCCGAGTCCGCGCAGCACCCGCAAATCCCATGCAGGACGCTGGTGCGCGGAAAGCGGTGCCTGCCGTGCGATCGCTTCCATCGCGGAAACATCTGTTCCCGCCGTTTCATCCCGAACATCAGCGCTTTGCAGATTTTCTCTGTCCTGCGCGTGGGCAAGCTGTGCGCCCTCATCCCACAGATAGCGATACCAGTTCGCGTCAAAGTTCAGAAGCACGCCGCCCGGTTTCAAGACGCGCATCCATTGAGCGTAGGCTTTTTCCGGATCATGCAGGTTCCATGTAACATTTCTCGTGACCAGTACATCAAAGGACGCCGTCTGAAAGGCAAGCTTTTCCGCGTTCATCTGCTGAAAGTGAATATGCTTTGCCAGCGCACCGGCATTGTGCCGCGCTTCTTCCAGCATCGACGCCGTATAGTCTACCGCTGTGACCTGATAGCCGAGCTCTGCCAGAATGATCGCGAAAAAGCCCGGCCCGGTGCCAACATCCAGCACCCGGATTTCCTCCGGGCATCTATCCGGGAATCGTGCAGCAATTCTGCCGGAGATTACACCGCGCCAGACTGTTTTCTGGTCAGAGGCAAGTTCTTCCTGATTGACTGTGGAATAACCGGAAGCGCGGTTCGTCCAGTAGTGAATATTTTCTTCCTCATAGGTTGCAAACTGTTTCATGGTATCATCCTCTCTCGTGCGGCGTTATGCTTTCCTTGCCCAAATGCCGAACATCGGCGCGTGCGTCAAATCCAACGCTCCAAGGATTCGCTGCCCGACTGTTGCATCTGACCGGCAGTCGGAAAAACCGATCCTGCGCAAAACACGCATATCCCACGCGGGGCGCAGCTGCCCAATGTCCATGGTCAAGGTGATCTCGTCGTTTTCCTGCTGCAAGGCGTCGGTCATGCCGATATGTCCATACGGGCTGTCCGGCGCGACCTTGCAGTTTTGCATACTGTGGCTGCGCACATTCGCGGCGTAGTCCGCGTCAAAGTTCAGGAGCCAGCCGCCAGGCTTCAAAACCCGGAACCATTCCCGGTAGGCCTTCTCCGGTTCCGGAAGCGTCCATGTGAGATTGCGGCTGAGAACCACATCAAAGCTTTCCTCCGCATAGGAAAGCGCCTGCGCGTCCATCTCCCGGAATACAATATCGAGATTTCGCTGTGCGGCAAGCGATCTGGCTTCCTCCAGCATGGCAGGCGTCAGATCAATGCCCTCTACCTGATGCCCCGCCTGTGCCAGCAGCACCGCAAAAAAGCCGGTTCCTGTGCCGACGTCCAGAATCCGCAAATGCTCCTTCTCCGGCAGAAGCCTTTCTATCTCACGGAGCCATTTTTGCCCCATTTCATTTTCAAGCTCATTTTTTCGCACTGCCCCGAAGTCGTGTGAGCGAAGCGTCCAATAGTGCCGGACGCGCTGCTCCATTGCAGAAATCATTGTCATACTTCCTTTTCCAATTCTCCATATGCGATCATGGGCGCGCCTGTCTCGATTCCAAGAGACGCTGTCTGATACAGCACCACGCCGTCAGTTTCCGCGTGAATCCTGCAAAGCGGCTCGCTGAAAATGTTCCGGATCTCGCCCAGAAGTTCTCCTTTTTGGATTTGATCGCCGGGCTTTTTCCTCGGATACCAGCAGCCGCTTGCCGGTGCATCCAGATACCGGCCGTTCTGCACCATCGTGTGGGAATACGATATGGCGGGCGCATCCTTCAGAAATCCAAGTCCACGCAGGATATTTTTCACATCCGCAATGTCCGCCAGAACCTCATCCTCCAAAAGCAGCCCGCAGCCGCCGCGTTCCAGAATGATCGCGGGAACGCCGCACTGACCTGCGTGGCTGTAAAAACCGTTTCTTGCTTCGGAACGGACCAGATATTTCGCTTCGGTCCATCTTGCCATGCGACAGGACGCCGCGCAGACCTCCGGCTTGGCTGCACCGTGGTAATATGCGTGCGGAATCAGGTTCTCACAAAAACCGCCGGAATGTAAATCCACCAGACAATCCGTATTTCGGATGATCTCCGTTTCCAGAAACGCAGCAAGCCTCTGTGTCTGTGTGCCGTCGACTGTCCCCGGAAATTCCCGGTTCAGATTTTTGCCGTCATGGGGTACAACGTCTGCGCTGCGCGAGAGAAAGCCATCATAATTGCAGCAATGCAGCAGTAAAATCGTTCCCTGTACATTTTCGGGTGTCAGCTCCTGCGCCAAGCGGATCAATGCTTCTATGCCAATGTACTCCCGGCTGTGAACGCCTGCGGAAACTGTAATCGTTTTGCCGGTTTCCCTGCCGCAGATCAACGTGGCAGGGATCGTCATGCCCGTTTGCGGCACATGCAGGAGGATTTTCTCTTTGGTATGTTTTTCGTATTTCATGCTTGTTTCCGTCAGTCCACTTCCTCCGCGTCCACAAACAGGTTTGTGATCTGCACGGGGATCGGCAGGCGGCTCTGTTTGACGGCGCGAAGCACCATGTCCTTGAGTTCGGCGCAGCAGGGCTTGTCCATCGTGACGATGGTGACGCTTGCAACGTCGTTGAGGCTGAAGATGTCCGCCAGCTTCACCGTAATATCAAAGTCGTTTTCCGGACAGCAAATCAGCGGAACACGGCCCTTGGACAGGGCGTCATGGAAGCCCGGATAGGAAAACGCAGAACAGTCCGCCGCAATGAGCAGGTGCCCGTGATGATAGTAAGGCGAGAGCTTCGGCGCTTTGTAGAGCTTGATCGGCCACTGCACCAGGTCGCTGCTTTCCTGAAGCAGCGCTTCGGGGTTGAACTCACGAACTCGTTTCCATGGGTCAAAATTCTTGTCGATCATAGCGTTCCTCCTCAGCGAATGTAGCGGTCAATGGCCTTTTTGAAATCGTCAAGCGTCTGTGTATCGCCGGACTGCACTGCGTCGACAACGCAGTGGTCGAGATGGTCTTTCAAAATCACCTTGGCAATGGATTGCAGCGCGCCGATCACGGCAGAAAGCTGCATCAGAACGTCTGAGCAGTCTTCTCCGCTGTCTACCATCGCGCGGACGTGCTGCAAATGTCCGGAGGCTCTCGCCAGCCGGTTCTGAACATATTTCGTGTTTTCATGATGGTGCGGATGCTTGTGTCCGTCCGCATGGTCATGCTCGTGCGGATGCGCATGGTCATGCGTGTGTTCATGTTCATGAAAATGCTCCTGTTCCAGTTCGTCCACATACACCACCGCCTTTCAATCTTTTGTATTTTACAAAATTTCGCGCTGGCTCGTAAGCCTCCCCGGGGGATGAAATTTTGTGCGCGGCACAGAAATCAGAACCCCCTCCGGGGGTAAAATGCGGAATGAGCGCGTTTTTTGGATCGTGTTCAATGAAACGGCGACCTGAATCGTGAGAATTGCGAAAACCCACTGATTATTTTTTGTGCAAAATGTTCAAAGTGAAAAACAATATCCGGTACAGGGGATGTAAAACGCCCTCCGCGCAACTGGCGCGGAGGGCGTTTGGAATGGGATCCGCTTTATTTTGCCATCAGGCGATACAAAATGGTGACGACCTGTGCACGGGTCGCGGTAGCGGTCGGATTCAGATTGCTGCCGCTGCCCTTGACAAGTCCCTCGGAAACGGCCCAGATCATTGCATCAGACGCCCAGGATGCAACTGCAGATGCGTCGGAGAACTTGGCAAGATCGCCGGACACGGCCGGTTTTCCGGCGTTGCGGTAAAGCATGGTGACAAGCTCCTGCCGCGTGATGCTGCCGTTCGGATTCGTTCCGTCGGAAATGCCCTCGGTCTTTGCCCACTCCAGTGCTTTCTGGTACCACGGGCTGCCGCCGTCAACATCTGCGCCTGCTGCGCGGCCAAGCACTGCCCACAGCGCTGCGCGGGTCATGTTAGCGTCCGGACCGAAGGTTTCCTTGCCGGTGCCGTTGACGATGCTGTTCTCTCTTGCCCATTTCACGGCGTCGGCGTAATAGGCCACCGCCTTGACATCGTGGAACACTTCGTCCGTTTTTTCCAGTGAAATGCGTCCCTGCGCACTGGCGTAGCTGCTGCCGATCACGCCGTTCAGCTGCTTCTGGATGTACTGCGCGACAGCGTCGCGGACCTTTACGCCATTGCCGTTGTTGGCGTAGGCTGCGCCGGCTTCCTTGGCTTCCTTCAGCGTGTAGTAGGTGTCATTGCCATTGATCAGGAAATTGTCGCAGACAACGGCGTAGGTTGCCTTGCTGTCAAATGCCTTGCCGTTTACGGAGGTGATGGTCACGCGGCTGACGGAGTCTGCACGGAAGAACTTGCCGTAGGCCTCGCCCGCGTCATATTCTCTGCCTGTGTCAAGCGAGTAGGTCAGACCAGAAACCTGCGCGAAGCCCGGGCAGTTTTCCCGCTGCGATGCGGCCTCCAGCATTTCCAGAAGCTGTGCGCCGGTCAGTTCAATGACACCGATCCCCATCGGGGAGAACGGGAGTGCCTTTAGCAGATCTGTTTCGGTGATCTCGCCGGAATACAGGAAGTTGTCGCAGTTGCCGCCGTTCTGGATGGCGATCAGCGGGAGCTTCTTATTGTAGCCGTCGATGTAGTTCTGTGCATACCAGCGCAGTGCGTCCGTCGTCAGATCGCCGAGATTCGTCTCGCCGTTCCAGTTCGCGGAATCCGCGCCGGTCAGGATAACATCGGAGCGGCCGACCGTTTTACCGGCAGCTGCCTTCAGCGCGGCGGCGCTTTTGGCGATCTCCGTGTCGCTGCCGCTCAGATCCGGCGTGAGCGAGGTCACGGTTTTGCTGGAATTGTCAATGACATACGCGCCGACCGTTTCCGCATTGCCCGCATCAATGACAAGATCGCCGTATTCGCTGCCGCTGACACCGGCGTTGGACAGGCAGATCGTCACGTCCGCGTTCAGCTTTACGGGCTTCGGCTCGGAAACGCGCAGGCAGCCGTCCTGCACATTCGCTGCTGCGGAAGTAGCGGTCAGGCCATAAAAGCCGACCTTCAGGCCGCTCTTTGTAGTAAGGACCGTACTGGCTTCAAAGGAATAGTATTCCGTATCGGAGGTTGCGTTGGCAGAAAGAACCGTGAATGTCGCAGCCGCTTTCTCCGCGCGGTCCGCCGTGACCTCGCCCTTCATGTCCTTGTTGTAGGTCAGAGCCTCTGCACCATTCTGCAGTTCAGCCTGTGTGTAGTATTTCGTGATGTTCTTGTGGTAACCGTAGCCGGTCGTGGCGTCGGCGTATCCAAATTCCGCAAGCCCCATCGCCGCAACGTCATAGCCAGCCGCGTCCATCAGGTTGTAAACGCCCAGACCGCGGTCGCTGTTCGCCGCAGCTGTGCCCTGCAGGAAGTTGCCGGCATCGGCCAGAATCACGTCCGCACCCGCGTTTTCGTAGGCCGTCTTTGCAGCGGCGACCTTCGCATATACGTCCACATCGCCGCGGACGTTGGCGGTATAAAGGATCACGGTCTTGCCGGTGTAGTTCTCCGCCGCGAAAGCGGTGACAGAGCACAGGCTGAGAACCATGACCAATACCAGAAGAAGACTCAGTGTTTTTTTCATATTGTTTGATTCCTCTCTTTCACTCTGGAGTGTATCTGCGCAGATTTCTGCGTTTTTACCAATATAGCAAACCGCTTTGTCTGCCGCAAGCTCCCCCGGGGGTTCTGAAAAATCATTTTTGCGAAAAAACTTCCGGCGTTGCCGAAGCACAGCCGAAAGTTTTTTTATTATGAAAAGCTGATGGGGTACGAATCAATGTTCAGCTCCTGCGCGGCCTTTGCAAGATCAACGTCCGTGTACCAGTCGCCGTAAAGCTGCTTGGCAAGCGCCAGCTTTGTGTATAGCATGGTCGCCTCGTCGCCCCAGAGCGCCGAGGGAGAAACCAGAATGATCTGCTGCTCCGGGAAGCGCGCCTGCGCCGAGGCACGGATGGAAGCCGCCTGCGACAGATCCGCGCATTTGAGGACGACCTGAGGCTTTTTCGCCTGTACCCAATCGTCCGTAACGTTGGGATCGTCCCGGTTTTCCGCAATATTGAACGAGCCGGTCGCTGTGATCAGATCGCAATATTGCTGGGTCACGCCGTCGGTTTCCGTTTCAAAATAGATGGAGATCTGCTGGCAGAGATAGATCTGCTGCGTCTTGTTTTGCAGTGTGAAGGTCCAGAACGCCAGCGGATCATACGTCCAATGCGCGTAGACAGTTTGGTCGTCCGTGCCGGAAAATACGGTTTCCGGCAGGATCTGTTCGCCACCCTCTATCTGCGTCCACCAGCCGTTAAAGTCATATCCCTCCCGCAGCGGAATAGGAAGCGCGCCGTAGCAGTCGCCGTCGCTGAGCGCCAGCGTCGCCTCCTTAGACTTGATCCTGCCGCCGTTCGGGTCGAGGGTCAGCGTCGCGGCGTCTCTGTGCTGCCAGTGCGCATAGAGCGTATGCGCCTGCACATCGGAAACGATCGTTTCCGGCAAAATCTGCTCTCCGCCGTCCGGCAGCGTCCACCAGCCGACAAATGCATATCCGCGCCGGACGGCCTCCGGCTGCACGCCGTAGGGCTGACCGGGCGTAACGCTTGCGGACACGGTTGCGCTGTCGCCGCCGTTCGGATCATAGGTCACGGTAACGCCGGCTGCCAGCTGCTCGGTGTAGACTGCTGTGCCGGTCTGTGCCACAGATACGGAGGTATCCGGCTGTTCCGCCTGCGCGGTTTCATCCGGCTGCGGCGGCGTATCGGGCGGGGTCTCCTCCGCAGGAGGCTCCTCTTCCGACTCTTGCTCCGGTGGTTCAGGCTCTTCCTGCGCGGGCGGCTGCGGTTCTTCTTCCTGCGGCGGCTGCGCTTCCTGCTGCGCCTGCAGGATCGTGTCGGCCTGCGCCGGGTCTGCGATCAGGCGCACCCGGCAGGCGCACAGCGTGCCAAGGAGCGTCAGGCACAGAAAGATCAAAAATATTCGTTTCATTAAAATTCCTCGCTCTTTCACAGTGCAAGCCAGTACGTTGTCCAAAGCCGCTGCTTTTTGGAGAGCTTCTTCCAGACAAGCGACACAGCAGTCTGCAAAAACACGCGCATTTGCGTACGCTGCTGCTCGGTCATCTCGTGCGTGCTGTAAGCGGCCTCCTGCCACAGCGGGAGGATCTGCAAATACTGCGCGGCGATCTCAGGTCCCAAAATCGTTTCGATTTTCTCCGAATAGCTTGCGAACGGCACATTTTCCGGCTCCAGACCGGCAAGCCGCAGCCAGCGCAGCACATAGCGGAAGCTGGCACAGATACACACGCGCGCATCCGCGTCCGAAAGTCCTGCCCGGTTTCGCGCCCGCTTCTTTTTCAGTCGGTCCAGATAAACAGACGGCACAAAAAGCATCAGCAGCAACAAAAAAATCACCAGCGCTGCGCGAATGGGACGGGAAAGCGGTTTCCGGCCGCCATCCAGCGTGCTTTGCATGGGCTCCTGCCGGAACGTCGGCGGTTCGCTCTGCGGCGTTTGCTCCGCAGGCACATCCTGCTGTGCCGGAAGTTCGCCGTAGGCAGCCGTCTGAACGGCAAGCGAGTCCCGCGCACGTTCCTCCCACGCCGAAAGCCGCGCGTTCTCCGTTTCCGGCAGAAGCAGGCAGCCCGCAGCCAGAAGGACAAATGCCGCGGCGATCGGAAGAAGCCGCCACGGATGCAGTCCGCTATCCTGCGGCAAAAGCGTCAGCAGCAGGCAGCCTGCAAGCGCGATCAGCCAGCCGCGCTCCGGCAAAACGCCGAGATACGCCATCACACCGCACAGTGCGGCCAGTACAAACGTCCGGCTGAAGCGCCCGGGCAGCGTCAGAAGCTGTGCAAGCAGCAATCCAAGCAAAATTGCCGCCGTCTGTAAGCAGCCGGTCTGTTCCGCCTGCGGCGCGTAAACGGGCAGCTTTTCATAGAGATAAGCCTGCTGCAGCTCACTTGCGGCGAACAGTCGGTTCAGGAAAAGGCAAACGCCGTCGCGCGCAGACTCCAACAAAACCCACACCGCAGCACCAAGCAGCAGAAAGAGAGAAAGCCGGACGATATTTTGAATCTTTGCTTGCTCCGGCAGAAAACAGAGCGCCAACAGCAGCACCGTGCCAGCTCCCCATGCGCCGAGCAGCGTCCGGCCAAGCCCTGCCATGCTGCAGAGCGCGCCCACGCTTGTGAGATAGACGGCGGTACAGCCGATCGCGTGGAATATGCGGTTTTCCTGTTTTGCCTGCGGCGGTCTGGTGTCAACGATCTGCATGGATCATCCTCACAATTCAAAATGGAGCGTCCCGGCGCGCAGCGCATCCGCGCGGAACGCATGAACGCGGACGCGGCCTGCTTCAGCGATCTCCGGCAAAGCACCGGCATCCGGGAAAAGAATGCTCACACAGCCGGTTTGCGCGAGATCCTCCGCCGCAGGGACGGCACTTGCTGCAATCAGTGCGATATGCGCGTAGGAAAGCGTAGGGTGCTCCTGCAGGAACGCTGCGGTACGTTCGATCTCCGGCGCACGGTGCAGCAGTGTATGCACCGTCTGCGCCAGCGCGGGCATATCAGCAATATCATGCAGTTCGCCGGCGCAAAGCAGCGTGTGCGGAAGCTCCTGCCGCAAAAGCTCCGATGAAACAGAAACCATCGTATCCAGCATAGCGTCCAGCTGTTCCGGCGAAAGTGATTTATCTGGTAAAAAGACAAGCAGCAACTGGTTTTCCGCCGGCAGACCAAACTCGCGCACCATCAGCGTCCCCATTTTCTCGGACAGCTTCCAGTGGATCTGCCGGATCGGGTCTCCCGGCACATACTCGCGGATACGGAACGTCTCGCCGGGATCATTTCCTGCTTTCTGTGCGGAATAGCTCTCGCTGTCCAGTAAAACCTCCGCCGCCTGATTCAGACAGACGGACACCGGGAAGGTCTGCGGTGGAAGCAGGACCTCGGCTTGCGCAGTGCATATCCGTTTCCGGGAAAACAGGCCGAAGCTGTCAAACTCACGGACGCTCGTGCAGGAAAGGCGTACGACACCGCTGTGCGTTTCGGCAAGCTGCCACGACAGCGATGCCGGCTTTTTCCCAACGGAAAGTGGCATGACCCGTGTAGAATATTCACCGGTAAAGCTGTTTTCAGCTTCAACCGTAAGTTCAAACTGTGCCGGTATCCCGGATGAGGAAACAGTAAGCGTGCATGTCATCTGCTCACCGCGCCCCACTGTTTCCGGCGCAGAAAGCGTAAGCGTGATCTGCCGCGGAAGCAGCAGCGATACGGCGGACAGCAGTGGCAGCGCGGCGGCAAGCAGCACACAGAGCGTTCCCGCGCTGTTTGCAAACAGATACAGCCCAAGCGCGCCAGCCAGCAGAATGCCCCAGAGAACTCTACGACCTGCCATACTCAAAATGCCGCGTCCGGCAGCGCAACTTCCCGCAGAAGCGCCTGCATGACGTCCTGCGCGGTGCTCTGCTGCGTCTTTGCCTGCTGGGAAAGCAGCACTCTGTGTGCGCAGACATCCGCAAAGATCTCCTGCACATCCTCCGGCAGCGTATAGTCGCGCCCATGCAGGTATGCGCAGGCCTTTGCCATTCTGGACACCGCCAGCGCACCGCGCGGGCTGATCCCGAGCCGGAGCAGCGGATGCTCGCGCGAGGCCATTGCCAGCCGCGTGATATAGGCGATGATCTTATCGTCCATCGCCACCCGGCGAACCTCCTGCTGCATGGAAACAAGCGCCGCTGCGTCCGCAGCCTGCTGTACCTGCTCCATGGGATTTTCCAGCTGCCGGTCGCGGATAAGCGTCATCTGGCTCTCGTAATCGGGATAACCAATCGTGAGCTGCACCAGAAAGCGGTCCATCTGCGCGTTTGGGAGCGGCTGTGTACCGGCCGTGCCGACCTGGTTCTGCGTAGCAATGACGCAGAACGGATCGGGCAGCGGATAGCAGATCCCGTCCACAGTGACCTGCTTTTCCTCCATGGCCTCCAAAAGCGCAGACTGCGTCTTGCTGGAGGTACGGTTGATCTCATCGCCCAGCAGCAGGTTGGTATCCGATACGATGCCCGGCACATAGCGGAACGCATTCTGCTGCTTGTCGTACATGGAAAAGCCAACAATGTCCGACGGCAGAACGTCAGGGGTAAACTGGATCCGGCGGTAGCGCAGCCCAAGCGCTTTGCTGAACGCGACGGCAAGTGTCGTTTTTCCTACGCCCGGCACATCATCCAGCAGAATATGCCCGCCGCAGAGCATCGCCATCAGCACCTTTTCTACAATAGCCTGCTTGCCGGTCAATGCCTTTTGCACTTCCCGGCAGATCGCATCCAGTTTCTGATTCATTGCAGCTACATCCTTTTCGGTCGATTTTTTATATAGTAGCAAAAGATTTCTGCCTGAACAACCCCGGGGGGAGGTTGTTCAGGCAGAGAATTTCCATTACAATGAATAGCCGGGGTGATAAAATGGAGTTGTCTTCTGTCAAGCGTGCGTGCATCTGTGCGCTTTGTACAGCGCTGTGCTATGTGCTGCCGCTGGCGTTTCACGCGCTCGGCATGGGAAGCACGCTTTTGCCGATGCACCTGCCGGTTTTACTGTGCGGTCTGATCTGCGGCGCGGGCTACGGCGCGTTCTGCGGTATAGCCGGTCCGGTCATTTCGTGCGTGCTGTCCGGTATGCCGACGGCGCTGCAGCTTGCGTCCATGGCACCGGAGCTGTGTGCCTACGGACTTTTGTGCGGGCTGCTTTACCGGCACATCCGTACCGGGAAGATCTATCCGGATCTGTATTGCGCACTGCTTCCGGCCATGCTGCTCGGCAGAGTGCTCGGCGGTCTTTGCAAAATGCTGGTTTACCTTGCCACGGCAAGGGATGGCTTTACCATGACGGTGTGGCTTACGACTTATTTCGTGCAGACACTTCCGGGAACCGTTTTGCAGCTGCTTGTCATTCCAACAATCGTATTTGCACTGACACGCGCCGGTCTGATCCCGGCGAGATACCCAAGACAAAAAAGAACAGGAGAACCGACACCATGAATAAAGCGGATGTGATCGCTTTTTTTGACCGCTGTGCCCCGGAATGGGATGCCGATATGATCCGTAACGAACCTGTTATTCAGACAATTCTGGACAACGCCGGCGTCTGCGCCGGTATCGATGTGCTGGACGTTGCCTGTGGAACGGGCGTGCTGATCCCGGATTATCTGAAGCGATCGGTCCGCAGTGTGACCGGCATTGATATTTCGCCGGAAATGATCCGCATTGCAAAGAAGAAATTTCCGCAGGAATCTGTGAAGCTGATCTGCGGCGATGTAGAATCGGTGCAGCTTAACAGGCAGTTCGACTGCGTCATGGTCTATAATGCGTTCCCGCACTTCCCGAATCCAAAAGGGCTGATCGACCATTTGGCAGAGCTCGTACAGTCTGGCGGCAGACTCAGCATTGCGCACGGGATGAGCCGTGCCATGCTGACGCGCCACCATTCCGGCAGCGCCAGCCGCGTGTCGATCGAGCTGCCGGAGGCGGAAGCCGTTGCGCAGATGATGGACGAGGCATTCCGCGTGGACGTTGTCATTTCTGACGACACGATGTATCAGGTCTGCGGAATCAAAAAATGAGTTATAAATGGGAATGCCCGATGCAACCGCATCGGGCATTTGTACCTATTTCTTTTTCAGCAGCGACGCCTTTACCGCGCCTTTCGGGTCTTTGACGAGCAGGATTACAAGCCAGATGATGAGACCCAGCGCAGCCACGGACAAGCCGAGATAGAAGTCGTTGAGCATATCGATTGGTTCCGGCGTGAAGAATGCCTCATGCAGCTCGGCATATTCAAAAATCGCATCACCGAGCCACATAAGCGACGCGCCCCAGTACATGAGACTCAGTGTACCGAGCCGCATGGTGTTATCCGACGCGTGCTTGTACCATAAAATCGAGCAGATGATCGCCGCAAACACACAGGTCAGAAGTGTCATTGCATCTCCTCCTTATCGAACGGCAGGTTCCACGCCGGACTCGCGCTTGACGATCTTATCCGCGGCGAGCGCAATGCAGCCCCACGCAGCCGTGACCAGAAGCGCCATCGCCACGCCGACGGTCGCCATCTCGTGCAGCATAACTGCCGCATCCTCCGGATTTGCCGCAGCCGTCAAAAACGGGAACCAGGGTACAACTTCGCCATGCCAGACATGCTCATACGCCAGCAGCGCTGCGCCGCCCCAGAGCATATTCTTGAGCCACTTGAGCTTGCGGGAGAACGGGATCTTGCCCTCCACTGCAGCTTCATTTTTCTTCTCTACCTTGGAAACCACACCCGTGACGATGGCTTCCGCAGTCGGAACCAGGAAACATGCCATTGGTTGTTCCTCCTCTTTTTTGGCGATTTTCGCCGTTTCAGGATACCATCAGTGTAGCGCGACGCATCGGAAAGAAAAAGCTCCCGGGGAGGTTCAAGTCAAAATGATTGTAGAAACTGTAAAACTTGCAGCCTTTATATTGTGCATTTTAGAGAAATATGACACGATACGGAACCCCGTGGGGAGGTTCAGTTTTTTGAAAAACAGTGCGTTTTTCCGCGCAAAACCCCATGTGGGGATATGAAAACACGCGATGTGCGTACAAAAAACATCCCCCGGGGGAGCTTCCGAATGGGCTTGCGGTCTGCTACAATACAGCCATCGGTTAATACGCTCAACCCAATCCAATTCTAAAACAAAAGCGCGGCGTTTCTTGGGGAAGAAAACGCCGTGTTTTTGTTTGGAACGTAATAGCAGGAGCGCTATCCGCATTTACGGATAGCGCTCCTGTTTTTTCTATCATTCTGCGTTGAGCGCCTCGGCAATCTCATGCGCGATGCGCTGCCGTTCCTCCTCATTCTCTGCCCGCGCATATCGTTCCAGCGCAGCATCCCGCAGATCTGCCGCCTGTCTGGACCACACCTCAAACTTGCCCTTGGTCATCAGTCCGCTTCTGATACGGGCAAAATATTTTTTGTACGCCCGCTGGTGAACCTTCCAGACATCATTGTTTTCCACCTTGCTTCGGAAGCTGCTGCTCGCGCCGATCTTACGGCAGGTCTTGCCGTCCTGCTCCGGCGCAGGGTCGGTACAATAGGCGTAGGTTGCTCCGGGCGTCTGCAAAAACCAGCGCCCGCAGTTGGCGCAGCGCTTCGGCACAAATCCCTTTTGCAGTCCCTTCATAAACTCCACATAGACAAAATCCAGCAGCCGGTCAAAGTACATTTTTTCGACGATCTCAGCATTTTCTTTCTCGCCGCGGATGCGGTACTGTGTCTTCACCGACGGCGCGTCTGTCTCAGGGTTTTCACCGAGACTGATGCCGCTGATAAAAGCTTCATATCCGCGCGAACAGATCATCGGCGCCAGAGGAATTTTCCTCTGGCCCTTTTTCTTTTCAAATACCGCGTCGGCAAAAACACCATCGAGGAACCACGCATACCGTTCCTGAATCAAACGAATGTCATTGATCTGCTGCTGCATGAATGCGGGCAGATCGTTATCTTCCTGCATCACGAACTCCGCAAAAGCATCCTGTGCTTCTCCAACCACAAATGCCTTGACCGGCATATCGCCGAAGACTCGAAAGTCCTCCAGATACAGCCGGTAGAGCGGCAGAGAAGCAAGCCCCTTTTTCATGTCCATGTAAGCGCGCAGCACATCACCACTTTTTTCTTGAACGGCTGTGTTCAGCTGATCCAGCAATTCCTGAAACGGCGCGACAGCAAGGTTCAATATTTCCGTTAACACCGTTCCATACGGCTGCGGCTTCAGTCTATCCTCCACCCAATAAGCCGATACGCCGAACTCGACCTTGGTGTTTGTCTGTGGCCGATGTAGATCAAATAAGTCTATACGCAAATGACTACCAGAACATCGGTTTGCTCAAGAAACTTGCGGACAAGCGGCACATCGCAATTTTGCTGATCCACCATCTGAGAAAACTCCACGATGACGATCCGATGAACATGATCTCTGGCTCGACGGGCTTAAGCGGCGCGGCGGATTCAACCTTCGTCCTGCAAAAAAGCTCACGCCTAGCCAACATTGCTTCTCTGCATTGTACCGGGCGCGACATCCCAGACCGAACTTTGAAACTGGAATTTGGCGAGGAAGATCACATCTGGAAACTGCTTGAGGACAGCAAAACTTGCAGCACGACTTCTAAGATTTCGATGCTTCAGATTGAAAATCTTCTCTCTGAATTGCTCCGTGCCGATCCTACATACCTCGGCTCACCATCGGCACTGTCCGCAAAGATCGACCCTGACGGCAGCCTCGGTATCACACCGAAAAAGGTCACGCGGTTGGTGCGGGAAAGCGTTGCGGCTCTAAGAGAAAAAGGGATTCTGGCGGATACCTACCGCAGCAACGGCAAACGGTGGATTTCCCTTAAACGTGCCGATAGTGCCGATTTTCTGCCCGTGAAAACAATCGGCACAATCGCCCCTGTGGGTGCGCCGAGCGCCTGCACCGCGCCGTGAGGCGCGTGTCGCCGCTGTGTGCGGCTTTTTGCCCCGACTGCGAATGTGTGCGCGACAGCACAGCAAAAGCCCACGTTGCGCCGACGTGCGAAAATAACAAAATCGCAATCCAGCAACGCGATTGCGATTTTGAGAGGAGGCGCAGCGGAATGGACGAGACCTGCCGCTTGCGGCGGGGCGAGGGATATGGAGCTTGTGCCGACGAAAGAGCCAGCATCGCATTTGGCTAGTCGCCGGTGTCCCGGCTCCCCGCCAAATGCTGTTTGCGGGCAGAAGCCCACACCCACTACTTCGTCACAAAGTCCGCTGCGCGTGTAACGCCCTGCGGGAGAGGGCATTCCACGCTCCGCTCCCTTGCTCCTCAGTTCCAAACAAAACCCGCTTCGCTGGGCTTTTGTTTGGTAGAGGGAAACGAAAGATACGGAGGAAAATATGCGAAAAAATAAACAATTCAGCATCCGAATCTCGGAACAGGATTTAGAGGCAATCCGCCGAAAAGCAGCACAAGCCCATATGAGTCAGAGTGATTATGTGACCGCCTGCTGTCTTGGAAAACGCATTGTGATTCTGGATGGCTTGAAGGAAGTCCTGCGGCAGCAGAAGACCATCGGCAACAACCTCAACCAGCTGACGGTACTGGCGAACATGGGCAAGGTACAGTTCGCCAATCTGGATTCTGCTGTGTAAATTCCAGGCAGGAACGACCCATCAATATTTACGATTGTAATACCAGTAGCACCCGGTATAAATGAGCGATTGAATACAAGTCAGCACGCAGAGAACTTTTCCAATGAGCGGCTGATGGAAAATCAGAATTGCTGCGAGGACGGCAAGCAGCTGCGCGTAAATGCAAATAAAAAACGTCAGACTGTGCGCCTTATTTGCAACATATGCTGTTCGCTCGTCCTGAAGCGAAGCATCATAATCAGCCGCCTGATCGGGATCACGGCTGAGCCGGGCTGCGCGCAGCAGTCGGACAAGCCCAAGCACGCAAACGCCGCCGCCAAACGATGCAAGCCAGCTGTTTTTTATAAAATATCCTGCGATCGCCAAAACGGCTCCAAGTATGAAATACAGCATACCAAGTTTTTTCTGTTCCTTCAGTTTCATATATCTTCCTCCCCGAAAATAAAAATATCCTCAATTCGCGCATCAAATATCTGTGCAATTTTGTGCGCCAGAAGAATGGACGGATTGTATTTGTCGTTTTCCAGTGAAATAATCGTCTGCCGCGTTACACCAAGCAGGCTTGCAAGTTGCTGCTGCGTCAGCCCGCGTGCTTTACGTTTTTCCGCAATGCAGTTTTTCATGTATACACCTCTTTTCAAAAAGTCAAGCTTGCTTTACATCAACATTATAACGCCAGCGCCGTAAATGTCAAGCTAATTTTACATTTACGTTTTAAATTTTATGGCAAAGCAGTTGGACGCGGACCTGAAAAAGCTCCTGACGAAGCAGGACGCGCAGGAAGTCCTGACCGAGATGCAGATGAGTGCAGAGGAATTTTCGAGACAGGCTGGGAGCCTGAACGAGAAGTATTCTTCCGGCTGCAAGGCGCTGACCGAGACTACGAAGCTCTCCCTAACCGCGATCCTGAACGATACGAAGAAGCAGCTTTCGAATACGGTGCAGGAGACGCGGAAGAAAATCCGGACGTGCGCGTGGATCTCGATTACGGCGGTGATCTTGTGCACGGCGCTGTGCGCCTTGGCCGTGCTGTGGAGCAGATGACGGACGATGCACCGACACGTGACGGAACAACCACGCCACCGCACATCGACAGTAAGCGCAGGAAGAAGCTCAGGCAAAAGAAAACCGCCCTCGGTCATGCCGAGGACGATCATGAAAATTGGGATATGGAATAACACATGCAGGATTCTATGGCAAGTATGAGCGACAGTCTGTTCGCAGTGAACAGCATGGATTTGCGAGCTTCCTGACGCACCATATCAGTCGTTGAATAGAGAAAAAATATGTGATATAGTTTGTTCAATAAATCGGGCTATGGGGAGGCATCATGAGATTACTATTTGAGATGGATAAGAAAGATTACGGAAAATGTACACACGCATTTGTTCGCAATTCTGCCAGAAGTATTATCATTGTAAACAACAAGATTGCTATGATACACAGCTTGAAATATGACTACTATAAGTTCCCCGGCGGCGGGATAGAAAGCGGTGAGAAGCCCATAGATGCTATGATACGGGAAACCCGTGAGGAATCAGGGCTGGTAGTTAAAACCGAAACGATAAAAGAATATGGGTATGTCCACCGCATTCAGAAGAGTGATTTGGATGAGACGGAATGCTTTGTTCAGGATAATTATTATTATCTTTGCGAAGCAGAGGATTGTGTGGTTGCGCAAGATTTAGATGAGTATGAATTTACAGAAACATATACTTTGGAATTTGTCGATCCCGAAACTGCGATAAGAAAGAATCGCAATGTAACACAAACCCCTTATAATCATGCCATGTTTGAGAGAGAAGCAAGAGTTCTTGAGTTATTGATGACCGAAGGGTTATTAGATTGATCACTTCCAGTCTGCTGAAACATCACCGATACCATTGTCGTTTTTGTAGAATTTTCAAAATCTACTCGCTATTCCCGTTTTTTCTGGTATTGTTGCTGTTACAAAATCTCAGCCGTGCTGAGCGAAACAGGAGGAATCACAACATGGCAAGTATCAGAAAACGTGGGAATAGCTACCTGCTCGTCGTCTCGATGGGCTACACGCCCGACGGGCGGCGGCGGAATCCGCAGCAGAAGACGGTCAAGCCGCCAACAGGGCTTACGCCGAAGCAGACGGAGAAGTGGTTACAGGAGCAGGCGATGCTGTTCGAGATGAGCTGTAAAAAGCTAAATCCGGACATTGACCGGTCAATCACGCTCGAAAAATACACCGAGATCTGGCTGCAAGCCATTGCTCCTGACAAATTGGCAAAGTCTACACTCGTGCGCGAGAAGCAGGATATTGAACGCTTCAAACCGTATCTCGGCAGCTACAAGCTCGTCGATCTGCGGCCGGAACACTTCCGCAGTCTCTATGCAAAGCTGCGGAAGCAGAAAAATAAAGCGACAGGAAAGCTGCTCTCTGAAGCGACGGTCGAGGGTGTCCACAGCTGTCTGTGCGGCATCCTCTCCGACGCGATGGAGGGCGGCTATCTCAATCACAATCCCGCGTGGCGCACTTACAAGTACGCAGGACAGAAGAAAGAGAAAAAGATCGCGGACGATGAAACGGTGAAAAAGCTGATTCAGGCGTTGGAGGCAGAAAGCGTCCTGTATGAAACCTACTTCAAGCTCATCATCGCCACGGGGATGCGGCGCGGCGAATGCTGCGCACTCAAGTGGGAGGATATCAACTACGCCGAACGCAGCATCCACGTCTGCCGGAACGCAGTCAAAACGACTGGTGACGAGATTATCGTCAAAGCGCCGAAGACGAAAGCCGGAAACCGGTATGTGTACTTCTCCGCCGAAATGGAGAGCCTGCTCCGCGAATACGAAGCCTTCTGCGCCGCCGAAACGGAGCGCTATGACCGGCGAAAGCAAACCAAGGACGATTATGTGTTCCGCAGAAAAGGCATGAAGCTACCGATGACTCCATCAACATTCACATGGCGGTTCAAAAAAATCCTCAAAGCGAACGATCTGCCGACGGACCTGAATGTTCACAGCCTGCGCCACACGGCGGCAAGCCTGTTCATCGCCAGCAGCACGGATGTCGGAACGGTCGCAGGATTGCTCGGTCATAGTCAACCGTCCACCACGCTGGATATCTATACACACGCCTTCGATAAGAACAAGAAAGCCGCCAGCCAGATTATGCAGAGCAGCTTGGAGATCTGAGCTATCTTCCGAAACGCTCTGTCCGGTTGCGCTACGCAGTAAAAACAGATAATTTGAACAATTTTATATAAAAATACCGTGAAATCATACGATTTCACGGCGTTTTGGTACGCCCGACACGATTCGAACGTGCGACCTACAGAGTCGGAGTCTGTCACTCTATCCAGCTGAGCTACGGGCGCATATTTAACTGCCCATATAGTATAGCAGACCGGGGGCGGAAAGTAAAGAAGAAAAATGGCGGATTGCATTTTTGCGGGGAATTGATACAATAAAGAAAAAGGAGGCGGGCGGATGACGGCGGAGGAGAGGATCTTTTCCATTGTGCGCGGCGGGCTGTATGCGAAGCTGCCGTCGCTTGCGCTGCCGCTGGGCAGGCTGACCTGCCGTGAGGGCGATGTGGACCCCGCCGGGACCGACGGCGAAGCCGCCGTATTTGCCCCGGGGCTTCTGCGGCGGGAATTCCTTGCGGAAAGCGACCTGCCGGAGCGGCTGACGCTGCATCTGCTGCTGCACCTCATGCTCGGCCACCCGTGGGGGCGGCAGGGGAGAGCGCGGGCGCTCTGGGATACGGCCTGCGATCTGGCGGTCGGCCTCGTCCGGCACGCGCTTTTGCCGCAGGAGCCGGAGGCGCCCGCGGCTTTTTCCGCCCGCTGCAAGCTGCAGGCGAGGCGGGCGGTCCGCGCCCCGGCGATCTACGCGCTGCTGCTCGAGCAGCCGGACGCGCTGACCGCGGAGGAACAGGCCGCGTTTCACCTGGACGACCACCGCCTCTGGCAGCTCTCCGCGTCTGCTTCTGCGCCGAAGACCGCGGACGGCGGCGCGGAGACGGGCTGGCAGGCGCTCGGCCGGAAGCTGCCGGACCCGCTGCCGCCGAAGCCTGTGATCGGCAGCGGAAGCGGGAACGCCGCCTTCGCTGTGCGCCCGGATGCGCGCGGCAGCCGGGCCTTTGCGGCGCTGCTGCGCGAATGCTCCGAGATGCGGGAAAACCGCCATGTCTCCGGCGACGAATTTCAGTACGCGTGGTATCTCTACGGTCTGGAGCACTACGGCGGCATGCCGCTCATCGAGCCGCTGGAATATTCGGAGGAGCGCCGCCTGCGTGAGCTTGCCGTTGTGATCGACACGTCTGCGTCCTGCTCGCGCTCGCTCTGCGCGGCGTTTCTGGGGGAGCTGGCCGGGATCCTGACGCGGGAGGACCTGTTTTTTGAGCGCTTCAATCTGCACATCCTCGAGTGCGACTGCGAGGTGCAGCAGGATACTCGCCTGACGACCCTCGCGGAGCTGACCGACTGGCTGCGCACCATGACGCTCCACGGCGGCGGCGGGACGGATTTCCGCCCGGCCTTCCGCTATGTGGACGGGCTGGTGGAGCGCGGGGAATTTGCGCACCTGCCGGGACTTTTGTATTTTACCGACGGCTACGGGGTCTTTCCGGATGTGCCGCCCGCGTACCGGGCGGTCTTCGTGATGCTCCGGTACCGGTATGACGATATCGACCTGCCCGCATGGGCGGAAAAACTGATTCTGGAGGCCGAAGCGCCGAAAGGAGACGAACGATGGATATAGCACAGGCAAAGCAGGAGCTGCGGCGGACCATCCGGGCCTACACGGCCAAGACAGAGGACGGCGTGTACCGCATGCCGCGGAGGATGCAGCGGCCGGTCCTTCTCATGGGCCCGCCGGGTATCGGCAAGACCGCGATCCTTTCCCAGCTGGCGCAGGAGGAGCACATCGGCCTCGCCGCCTACACCATGACGCACCACACGCGCCAGAGCGCGCTCGGCCTGCCCGTCATTGTGGGCCGCACGGCGGCAGGGAAGACCTTCCGCGCCACGGAATACACCATGAGCGAGATCATCGCCTCCGTCTACGAGCAGATGGAGAAGACCGGCCTGCGCGAGGGGATCCTGTTCCTCGACGAGATCAACTGCGTGTCCGAGACGCTCATGCCAGCGATCCTGCAGATGCTGCAGAACAAGACCTTTGGCGTACACAGTCTGCCGGAGGGCTGGCTCATCGTGGCCGCGGGCAACCCGCCGCGCTATAACCAGTCGGCCCGAAGCTTCGACATGGCGACGCTCGACCGCGTGCGCTGCATCGAGCTCGAGCCGAGTCTTGCTGCCTGGCAGCCCTACGCTGCCGCCGGCGGCGTGCATCCGGCCGTGCTGAGCTATCTGCGGCTGCACCCGGAGCACTTTTTCCTCTGCAGCGCGAGCGCCGCGGCAGGGGAGTTCGCCACGGCCCGCGGCTGGGAGGAGCTTTCTGCGCTTTTGCTTGCCTACGAGGCGCTGGGCTATCCCTGCACGCTCGCGCAGATGCAGCAATATCTGCACGCGCAGGAGGCGGCCGCCGGCTTTGCCGCGTTTTATGAGCTGTTCCGGCGCTATGCCGCGCAGCTTCCGCTCGAAGAAATTCTGACCGGCACCGCGTGTCCGGAGGCCGGAGCGCTGCGCGAGCTGCCGTTCGATGGGCGGCTGTCCGTCGTGGAGTTCCTGCTGCACAGCCTGCAGACGAAGTCGGCCGCCATGCAGCAGGATGCGGATCTTGCCTTCAGCGCGTCCAGCTTTGCGGGCAGCGTCCCGCCCGGCGCGGACGCGCTCGCCCGCGCGCAGGAGCTGCTGCAGAAGCGGCGCGCGGCCCTGGCCGTGCGGAAGGACTGCGGCGTCCTGCCGCCGGAGGAGGAGCGGCGCGAAGCGGCCTTCCTCTCCCGCGCCGAAGCCGCGTTCGTGCCCGTCAGGACCGATGCGGAAGCGTCGGCCGCCCTGCAGAAGCTCGCGGCGGACGCGGCAGCCTCCGCGCAGACGAGCCGCGAAGCGGCCTGCCGCGCGTGCGAAAACGGCCTGCGGTTCGTCCAGGGCACATTCGGCGAAGATCAGGAGCTCTGGATCCTGCTCCACGGCCTGCAGCACACCCGCGCCGCCGAAGCCCTGCAGAAAGACCCCGCCACCCTCTGCGCCCGCCTCCTCACCCAAGCCACCCCCGCCGCCCAAGCCGCCACCCTCCGCACCGAACTGCAGCGGCAATAAGTATAAAAAGGCTCCCCTCCCAGGGGCCGATTCCCCCTATCAGGGGGAAATGTCCCGCAGGGACAAAAGGGGTAGGGATGCTGGCTCGGCGAAGCCGAGACTGAGAGGTTGTAGCAGATTTGCATAGAAAAACCCAAACCGCAAATTCAGTTTGCGGTTTGGAAAGGA
>ERZ827492.478-NODE-478-length-38258-cov-6.014789_pt1 | contig 38258 bp, 29 predicted proteins | sample MGYA00519704_ERZ827492 | MGnify/ENA primary metagenome ERZ827492 (study PRJEB31778, sample SAMEA3449325) | human gut metagenome | biome: human gut; feature: human-associated habitat; material: faeces | place: United Kingdom | collected 2010/2012 ... | reverse complement strand
GCTCGGCCTCCAGGGGTGCTGACGCGCCCCCTCCGGCTTCGCCCCGTGCCGCCTTTCGGCGGCCCGGGGTTTCGGCGGGCGTACACGCCGCGCGCTGCGGATTTCAGAGGAAGGGGGCCCCTCCTACATCCCCGAAAACGGCGGAAAGGTTTCTCGGCAAGCGGAGGCCCGCTGCGCGCACCACGCCTCCCGCAGGATTCCGTACAGGTGCAGGTCCGCCCATTCCCCCGATGGCGCGCGCACCTGCGCACGCTGCACGCCCTCGCAGACCATGCCGAGCCTGCGCATAAGGCGCACGGACCGGCCCGCGTCGATGGTCTCGGCAAAGACCTTGTGCGCGCCGCGCTGCGCAAAAGCCGCGTCCAGCGCGGCGCGGCAGGCCTCCTGCGCGTAGCCTTGGCCCCAGTGCGCGCGGTGGAAGACCCAGCCCATCTCCAGGACCCCCGGCGCCTCCTCGCGCAGCAGGATGTAGCCGATTACCTTGCCGCTGTCCTTCCGCTGCGCGGCCATCGCGCCGCGGCGCGCGATGCAGAACTCCGCGAGGAAGCGCCGTGTCTTCTCCCGGTCGTAGGGCGACTCGAGGAAACGCATGGTCTCCGCGTCGCCCAGGATTTCGTGCAGATCCGCCTCGTCCTCCAGCGCAAAGCCGCGCACGGCCAGGCGCTCCGTCTCGATGCGCACGCGCTATCCCTCCTCTTCCGCGCCCGCGCGCAGGATGACGGTCACGATCTCCGGCGGGTTGAACACGCGCAAGGGGAAGGCGCTGTTGCCAAGCCCGCGGCTGACGACAAGGCGCGTCTCCCCGCGCGCGTGCACGCCGCTGGTCAGACGGGGCAGAATCCCCTGCCCCGGCGCAAAGAGCCCGCCGATCCCCGGCAGGCGGACCTGCCCGCCGTGCGCGTGGCCGGAGAGCACCAGGTCCGCGCCCGCCTCCGCATAGGCGGGCAGCAGCTCCGGCCGGTGCGAGAGCACGAGGGAGAACCGGTCCCCCGCCTGCGCGAGCAGGGCGGAAAGGCGCGCCTGCGTCTGGTCCAGGCCCTCGGCGAGCGTCCAGTCCTCCCCGGCCGCAAAGCCCGGGTCGTCCAGGCCGAGGAGCGCGATCTCCTCTCCCCCGCGCGCAAGCGGCGTCCAGTCGTCCCGGAGCACCTGCACGCCGCGCGCGGCAAGGCCCGCCTCCAGCGCGGACAGGTCCATTCGGCGCGCCTCGTGGTTGCCGGTGACATAGACCGCCGGCGCGATTTCGGCGAGCTGGCCGGCGAGCTCCAGCGCAAAGTCCAGGTCCGTGCGGCGGGAGTCGAGGAAGTCCCCGGTGATGCAGATGAGGTCGGGCGCGGCCTCCCGCAGGGCGCGCAGGAGCGCGGCGTTCCCCTCCCCGCGCGCCTCGTTGTGCACGTCGGAGACCTGGCAGAGGATGAACCCGTCAAAGGCGGCGGGGATCTTTTCGTCCCGGATCTCGACCCGCGCGTTCCAGACGCGGGCGTTGGCCCAGGCGTTGCCCGCGAGCAGCAGCGCCGCGAGCACCGCGAGCGCCAGGGCGGCAATCACCAGCGCGCGCATCATCCCGCCACCTCCGCAAGGCCGCGGGGCCTGGCCTTGCGCTCCTGCTTGCGCCTAAGGACCTCCAGGCAGGCAAGGCTCGCCTCGATGAGCGCATCGTCCGGGCCGAAGACCTGCGTCTTGTACTTCAGCGCGTCCACGAGGAAGCGCAGGATCATGTTGTAGGCGTTCTCGTCCCGCGCGCGCTCCAGGGCGCGGTCCATGGCCTCGTCCATGTCGCGGTCCAGCTCCTCGCGCACGGTCATGAGCGCCATGTCGTTGTGGGTGACCATGGACAGGAAGGTGTACTGCGTCTGGTAGAGCTCCTCCTGCCCGGCGATGCGGAAGCGGTTGAGAACATTTAGGTTCCGCGAGGCGTTTTTGAGGAGGGGAAAATGCTGGGTGGCGACCTTGAGCGCGGTGCGGAACTCGTTCTGCGCGCGCTGGCCCATCTCCTCGACGGCCTTCTTCCCGCAGAGCTCGACGAGCTCGCCATAGGCGGGCTGCGTGCGGAAGTGGAAGACGGCCGAGCGGTTTTCGAGCATCATGGCGCGCACGACGTGGACGTAGGCCGGCTGCTCGGCGAGGTTTTTCAGGTCCACCGAGCACTCCAGCGCCGAGCGCAGCAGCACGCTCACCGGCGCGGCGTCGCGGGTCTGCCCGGCCAGGCGCAGCGCGCCGTCGAGCAGCTCGAGCAGGCGCGCATAGTAGAGCAGAAAGTATTGCCCCCGCGCGTCCCCCGGCTCCGCGCGCAGGCCCGGCAGGTCCTCGCGCAGGATCTCGACCAGGCGTGTAAGCACTTTTTCGGTCGTGTGCATCTTTTCAACCCCTTTCAAATAGTGTATACTGGCCTCTGAAGCCGATGAGAATGGAGTGAAGAACGATGAACCTCTGGCAGGCCATCCTGCTGGGCCTGGTGCAAGGCCTCTGCGAATTTCTGCCCGTCTCCTCGTCCGGGCACCTGGTGCTCTTCCAGACAATCCTGGGCGTGGACGATCCCGGCATCCTCCTGGACACGCTGCTGCACGTGGGCACGCTGATCGCGATCTTTGTCGCGTTCTGGAAGGACATCTGGGCGATGATCCGCCGCCCGCTGTCCAAGCCCGTGTACCTGCTGGTGGTGGCGACGATCCCCGCGGTGATCGCGACGCTGCTGCTGGGCGATTTCTTTGAGACGGCCTTCACGGGCGAGTTCCTGGGCCTGGGCTTTCTGGCCACGTCCGTCATCCTGTTTGTGTCCGGCCGGCGCCAGGGCCACCGCCGGGAGGTCACCTACGCGGACGCGGCGGTGATGGGCTGCTTCCAGGCCTTTGCGATTTTGCCGGGCGTCTCCCGCTCGGGCAGCACGATCTCCGGCGGGCTCCTGCGCGGCGTGGACCGCGAGGAGGCGGCGCGCTTCTCGTTCCTGATGTCGATCCCGGCGATCCTGGGCTCGGTGGTGCTGCAGGTCAAGGACCTGGTCACGGGCGGGATCGAGACCTCGCTCACGCTGGGTCCGGTGATCGTGGGCATGGTCGTCGCGGCGCTCTCCTCGCTTGCGGCCATCAAGCTCATGCTCTGCATCGTGCGCCGCACGAACCTCAAGTGGTTCGCGCTCTACACGGCGGTGCTGGGCGTCCTGGTCTGCCTGGACCAGTGGGTGTTCCACATCTTCTTTTGACGGCCGCGCCCTTTGGGCGGGCGGGAGAGCATCCCGCCCGCCTAATTTTTTTGCCTGAGGAGCGCCTCGACCGCGCGGGCGACGCCGTCGTCGGCGTTGTTCTGCGCGTGGCGGGGGAACCGCGCGCGGGCGCAAGGCCCAGGTGCGCGCAGACGCGGCGCACGGCCGCGCCCTCGTCCACGCCGCGGGCCATGATCTCCACCAGGATCGGCGAGGAGCCCCTTGGGGAGGCGGGAGAGCATCCCGCCCGCCTATTTTCTTTGCCCGAGGAGCGCCTCGACCGCGCGGGCGACGCCGTCGTCGGCGTTGTTCTGCGCGCGGCGCGGGAACCGCGCGCGCAGGCCCTCGGGCGCGTTCTCCATGACGCAGGGCAGGCCCACGACCTCGAGCATCTCCAGGTCGTTCCAGCCGTCGCCAAAGGCGAGGGCGCGCGCGGGCGCAAGGCCCAGGTGGTTACAGACGCGGCGCACGGCCGCGCCTTTGTCCACGCCGCGGGCCATGATCTCCACCAGGATCGGCGAGGAGCGCGCGACATTGCACGCCGCAAGGACCGCGCGCGCCTCCGCCTGCAGGGCGTCGGCCTGCGCGCTCGTCGTACAGATGGCGAGCACCTTGTGCACGCGCGCGTCCGGCCGCAGGTCCTGCGCGCTGCCGCGCCTGGCGCGGGCGCAGACGATCTCCTCCTCCCGCCGCACGCGCGGGTCCTCCGGGTCGGGCGCAAGCCAGTCCGCCCCGGCGTAGAGGCAGGCGGCCGCGCCGTGCGCCGCGCACAGGGCCTGCGCCTGGGCGGCCGCCTCCACAGTCATGCCGGTGGAGGCGAGGCATTCCCCCGCCGCGCCGTAGACCAGCGCGCCGCCGCAGGCCACCATCGGCCCCGGCCCCAGGTCCAGCGTGCGGCAGATGGGCATTACCCCCGAGGGTCCCCGGGCCGAAACCGGCACAAACGGCACGCCCGCGCGCCGCAGCGCCGCGACCGCCGCGATCGTGCGCGCGGTGAGCCGGTGGTCCGCGTCCAGCAGGGTCCCGTCCAGATCCGAAAATACGATGTCACAGGGAAGCATACGCGCTCCCTCCCTTCCCGAAAATACAAGCATGGGCGCGGAAGGAGGCCCTCCGCGCCCGCAGTGCCGGAAAAACCGCCGGCCTTAGCGCAGCATCTGTCCGATGGCCGCAATTCCCTCTGCGCTGTAGGGATTGGCAAGGCCCGCCGCATAGCCCGCGGCGATGGGGTTGTTCGAGTTATAGGCCGTCAGCGTGGCCGAGAGCACGGCCTGCGCGGCGGACGCGTCCTCCTGCGCAAGGGCGTAGAGCTGCAGGCCGTACAGGCCGCCCAGCATCTCGCCCGCGCAGTCCAGGCTGCCCATGAGCACGTCCTCGGAGGTGCGCAGGTAGTCCGATCCCTCCACGCCGTACTGCGCGCACAGGCCGCTGTAGAGCGCCTCGCGGTCCGCCTGGCTCATGACCGGGTCCTCGTACAGGGCGCAGAGGTAGTCCAGCTCCATCGCCGCGCGGCAGACGTCCTTCGCCATCTGCAGGGCAAGGCCCGCGCCCGCCGCCTCCCCGGCGTCGCCGTAGACGGCGTCCAGCTCCGCAAGGGCCGCGCCGGCAAAGGCGCTCTCCTGCACCTGGTCGTAGAGCGTCAGCGCGCTGATGGACCACTCCTCCTCGGGCAGGGCCATGTCGCGCGCGCACAGGCCCAGGCCCTTGAGCACGTGCAGCGCGTCGTCCGCCTGCCCGGCGAGCACGGCCTTGCCGGCGCTGACGTCGTACTGGTAGAGGCTGTAGGCGAAGTGGCGGCTGGTCCCCTCCTCGGCCGCCTCCACGGCGTAGACGCCGTTGGAGACGACGTAGCGCAGATCCTCCTCATACGCGGGGAAGCGCGCGCTGAGCGCGAGCAGCGCCTCCTGCCACGCCTCGGGGGAGAGCGCCTCCGGCGCCGGGGCCGAGGCCGCCTGCACCGCGGGCACGAGGTTCTCCAGGACCAGGCTGCTCAGCGTCTGCAGGCTCTCCAGGCTGTAGGGCATGCGGTCGCGCCGCTCGACGACGAAGTCCAGGTAGCTGTCGTAGCCCATGTACTCGGCAAGGGTCTCGCGGCTGGTGAACAGGTCGTCCAGCGCGGCCTCCAGGTCCAGGCCCTCCTCGACGGCGCTGCCCTCGCCCGAAAGGACCTCGGCGTAGGCGTCGCGCGCGTCATAGGTGTCCTGCACCATGGACTGGCCGGTCTCGTCCGAGACGGGGTAGGTGTTGCGGATGCTCTCGGGCGTGCACATGCGCGTCTCGTACTGCGCGCGCAGCTGCGCGCCCCAGGTCGCCTCCTCGATGGCCATGTAGGCCGCGGGCTCCCACTCGCCGAGGAACTTGCTCATGTGGCCGATGAGCGCGTCGTAATACGTGGAGATGCTGCGCCCGTCCGCGGCAAGGTAGGCGGTGTAGTTGTAGGGCCCGACGATGTAGATGTACGCATCGTGGAGGAACTCGTCGTACTTCTCCTTCTGCTCCTCCATGGTGCCGGCGGAGCGGATCTCGGCCGCAAGGGACATCATCTGGTTCTCAATGGAGGTGTCGCTGGGGAACTGGGGCTCGATCTCGTCCATGTTCATGCTCTCGGGGCGGACGCCCTGGGGCACCTTCTTGAGTCCCTCGGTCGAGGCGCAGCCCGCAAGCAGGCTCAGCGCCAGAATCGCCGCGATCAGCGCGCATCCCGTTTTCCATCTTCTCATGCTGAATCCGAACTCTCCCATCGCTTGCTCAGTATTCGATGCCCCGCCGCGCGGCCCGGCCGTCGAAGTGCGGGTGCTTTACGGCGCGCATGGAGGTGACGTACCCGGCGATGTCGTAGAACTTGCGCGGCATCTGCCGGCCGGTGAGGAGCACCTCCACCCCGGCGGGCCGGCTGGTCAGCGCCATGTAGAGCGCGTCCAGGTCCAGGGCGCCCAGCTGCAGAAGGTCCAGGATTCCGTCCAGCGCGACCACGTCGTAGCTCTCGGAGCGGATGGCGCGCACGGCCTTTGTGTAGAGCGCGCGCTGCGCCATGAAGAAGGCGCCGCGCTCGCTGGGGCTCATCTCCTCCACCGGGCGCGCGAAGGTGCCCTCCGCCCGCTCGACGGGGATGCCCAGCGCCGCGAGCGCCTCGGTCTCGCCCGCGGGGCCGGCCTGGAGGAACTGATACATCGCGCACTTGAGCCCCGCGCCATGCGCGCGCACGATCTGGCCAATGGCGGCGGTGGTCTTTCCCTTGCCGTCGCCTACGTAAAACTGCAAAAGACCCGTTTCCATCTTCGCTTTCCTCCTTGCGCCCGGGGCGCCCATTCTGCCGTAGAATACAAGGCGGGCCGCGCCGGTGCGCGGCCCGCCTTGCGTTCTATTATACCGAGGAGGCGCGGATTTCGTCAAGGATGGCGAGCACTTTTTCCATCTCCTCCTGCGTGCCGATGGAGATGCGCAGGTACTCCTCGATCCCGGGCGCGTCCCAGCGGCGCACAAGGACGTTGCGCCGGCGCAGGGCGGCAAAGAGCTCCCGCCCCGGGCAGAAGTTTGGCCGCGCAAAGACGAAGTTCGCGCTCGAGGGCAGGACCGCGAACCCGCGCTCGAGCAGCCCCTGGCGGAAGAAGTTGCGGGTCCTGACGACCTGGTCCCGGCGCAGGCGGAAGTAGTCCTCGTCCTGCAGGGCCGCGGCCGCCGCGGCGATGGCCAGGCTGTCGACGGGATAGGAGTTGAAGCTGTCCTTTACGCGCAGCAGGCCCTCGATCAGGCCCCGCTGGCCCAGGGCGTAGCCCACGCGCAGGCCCGCCAGCGCGTGGTCCTTGCTCAGGGTCCGGGTCACGAGCAGGTTGTCGTACCGGGGCACGAGCGTCGCGGCCGAGGGCTCCTGCCCAAAGGCGACGTACGCCTCGTCCACCACGAGCACGCGGCCCTTCTCCCGCTGGGCGCGGGCCATGTCCTCGATGACGGCCAGGGGCAGTTCCAGCGAGGTCGGCGCATTGGGGTTGGGCAGGATCGCGCCGCCCCGGCCCGCGGTCATCCCCTGGACGTCCACGGCAAAGCCCGGCAGCATCGGCACCTCCTCATAGGGGATGCCGAAGAGCTTGGCGTACACCCGGTAGAACGAATAGGTCACCGCGGGGAAGCGCACCGGCTCCTCCGGGTCGAAAAACGCGGGGAAGCAGAAGGAGAGCACCTCGTCCGAGCCGTTGCCGACAAAGACCTGCTCCGGGGAGAGGCCCTCGCGCCGGGCGATGATCTCCCGCAGCGTGCGCGCGTCGATCTCCGGGTACAGGCGCAGGCGCGCCGCGCGGCCGCGCAGCGCCTCCTCCACGCGGGGGGAGGGCGGATAGGGGTTCTCGTTCGTGTTGAGCTTGATGAGCCCGTCGCTTGTGGGCTGTTCGCCGGGGACATAGGGCTCGATGCCGCGCGCAAGGCGGCTCAGGTAGGGGCTGTCCATTTCTGCATTCTCCTTTCGCGCGCTGGCGGCCGGCCGCGCGCCGAAAAAAACATCAGGCCGTGGGCAGGTCCGCGAGCTTCTCGCTGCCGCCCGCGTCCACGCGGTAGAGCGCGCGGTCCGTCCGCAGGTAGAGGTCGCTCCCAAAGACCGCCAGGTCAAACCGGGAAAACTCGTCGCCGAAGCGGTTGACGCGCTCGATCGTCAAAAGCGTCTCCCCTTCGCCCTCGCCGGGGTCGCCCAGGATGAGGCGCGCGTCCTGCACGTATTCGTTCGTGATCACGCCCTCCTCGTCCTGCTCGTACTGGACGCCGCCCGGGGCGGTGAAGAAGACCATGCGGCCCTCGCCCGCGTCCACGGTGCGCACGTAGTACGTCTCGTCCGCGACCTTCTGGTACGCGCCGGCGGCCACGCACATCAGGCGGCTGTTCGGGAAGTCGCCCTCGCTGTCGCTCGCCTCGACAAAGAGCGCGCCGTTTGCGGGGAAGATGCCGTCGATGATCTCGGTCATGCAGCCGCGGTCCGAGGTGAAGCCGCAGGCGGCGTTGGGGTTGTAGTCCTGCGGCAGCAGGAGCTCGTCCCCGCTGCCGTCCAGGCCGCAGGCGTGGAAGGTGACAAAGGGATAGGCAAAGAAGGGGTTCTCATACGAGGTGGTGTAGTAGAGCTTCGCACCGTCCGTTGCCAGGTGCGGCTGCGCCGCGCCGACGTCGGCCACGATCTCCTGCCTCTCGCCCGTCGCAAGGTCGATCCGGTAGATGGACTTTTCCGAGGCGTAGCCGCTCTCCCCCTCGCGGCCGCTGACGGAGTCGCGCGCGCGGACCGTGCCCGGGCGCTCGTTGTCCGCCAGGAAGAAGGCGTAGCCCTGCGCGATGCACAGGTCGCCGTAGCCCACGCGCTGCGTCCACTCGGTGAAAAAGCCCGTCTGCGCGTCGAAGACCGTGGTCGTGCCCGCGGGCTTCTGTTCGGCCAGGACCTGGCGGTCGCTGCCGTCCGGGGCCAGGCTTGCGATCTCCGCCGCGCTCCGCTGCACATAGCCCGTCTCGTCCGGCGCATAGGTCTGCGCGATGTAGTAGAGCCTGCCGCCGTAGAAGTTCAGGCTCGCGGCGCGGTCCGGGGAGATCTTCGTCAGGCTCCCGCCCTCGGGCAGGGCGTAGATGCCGTCCTCCTGCGCAAGGTACAGGGCGCCGTCCTCCCCGCGGACCATGGCCCCGCCGGCGCTGAGGTTCGAGGGCGCGTTGCCTAGCTCCTCCGGGGAGACCGCGGGCAGCGCGGGCGTTGCCTCCGTCGTTTCGCCGGGGGTCTGCTGCGGCGCTTCGCTTTCCGCGGGGGCGAGCGTGGGGACGGGGTTCAGGCTCTCTGCCGCCTGCTGGCCGGCCGTCTGGCCGGCGTAGCGGCCGATGGCGGCGCAGGCCGTGAGCGTCAGCAGCAGCATCAGGCAGAGGGCCAGCGTCGAAATTTTTTTCATGGGCGTTTCTCCTCCTTTATGCCGCGCGCCGGCGAAAGAGTCCGCTTTACCGGAATAAAGTAGCACACTTCCGCGCATTTTTCAAGTGCACGCCGCACGCAATATAGACGCGCCGGACCGGCGCGCGGTTTCACAGCCGGCCCGCTTTGCACCCGGAATCCGCTCCAAACTTCCGGAAATCTGTTATTTTTTCGGGTACGAATGCGTCTCTTTCCTTGACATTGCGGCCGCGAGTTTCTATAATCATAAGTAAGGGTCTTATTGTGCAAGACTCCGCTTGCCGCGCCCCTGCTCGGTGCGGTGTCGCGATTCAACTTTTAAGGAGGCTTCTCACATCATGGGCAAGAAAATGACCATTGATGGGAATACGGCTGCCAGTCACGTGGCATACGCCTTCAGTGACGTCGCAGCCATTTACCCCATCACTCCCTCCTCCCCCATGGCGGAATCCGCGGACGAGTGGGCCGCGAACGGCCGGACCAACCTGTTCGGCCAGAAGGTCCAGGTCACGGAGATGCAGTCCGAGGCGGGCGCGGCGGGCGCGGTGCACGGCTCCCTTGCGGCCGGTGCGCTGACCTCCACCTTCACCGCTTCCCAGGGCCTGCTGCTGATGATCCCGAACATGTACAAGATCTCCGGCGAGCTGCTGCCCTGCGTCTTCCACGTCTCGGCCCGCGCCCTGGCGGCCCACGCGCTGAACATCTTCGGCGACCACGCGGACGTCATGGCCTGCCGCCAGACCGGCTTTGCGATGCTGGCTTCCAACTCCGTGCAGGAGGCCATGGACCTTGCGCTGGTTGCGCACCTGTCCACGCTTCGCGCGTCCGTCCCCTTCCTGCACTTCTTCGACGGCTTCCGCACCTCCCACGAGGTCCAGAAGATCGACGTCATCGACTACGAGGAGATGGCCAAGCTCTGTCCGTTCGATAAGGTTGCCGAGTTCCGCGCCCGCGCGATGAACCCCGAGCATCCGCATCAGCAGGGCACCGCGCAGAACGGCGACATCTACTTCCAGAACCGCGAGGCGGCCAACAAGTACTACAACGCCGTTCCCGCCATCGTGGAAGAGGAGATGAAGAAGGTCTCTGAGCTGACCGGCCGCTCCTACCACCTGTTCGACTACTACGGCGCGCCCGACGCGACCGAGATCCTCGTCATCATGGGCTCCGGCGCGGAGGCTGCCGAGGAGACCATCGACTACCTCAACGCCCGCGGCGCCAAGGTCGGCATGGTCAAGGTCCGCCTGTACCGCCCCTTCTGCGCGGAGAAGTTCGCTGCAGCCATCCCCGCCAGCGTCAAGAAGATCGCGGTGCTCGACCGCACCAAGGAGCCCGGCTCCCTGGGCGAGCCCCTGTACCTCGACGTCGTGGCGGCCCTGGCCGAGACGAACCGCCAGGACATCCAGGTCGTCGGCGGCCGCTACGGCATGGGCTCCAAGGAGTTCAACCCGACCTACATCAAGGCCATCTACGACAACCTCTCCAGCGCGGCCCCCAAGAACCACTTCACCGTGGGCATCAACGACGATGTGACGGGCACCAGCCTGCCCATCGGCGAGAAGATCGACGCCGCTCCCGCCGGCACGATCTCCTGCAAGTTCTACGGCCTGGGTTCGGACGGCACCGTCGGCGCCAACAAGAACTCCATCAAGATCATCGGCGACCACACCGATAAGTTCGCGCAGGGCTACTTCGAGTACGACTCCAAGAAGTCCGGCGGTCTGACGATCTCCCACCTGCGCTTTGGCGATACGCCCATCCGCTCGACCTACCTGATCGACTCTGCGGACTTTATCGCCTGCCACAACCCGTCCTATGTCACCAAGTACGACATGCTCACCGACCTTAAGGAGGGCGGCACCTTCCTGCTGAACTCCCACTGGACGGCCGAGCAGATGAACGAGATGCTCCCTGCGGAGATGAAGCGCGCTCTGGCCCAGAAGAAGGCCAAGTTCTACAACATCGACGCCATCGGCATCGCGGCCAAGGTTGGCATGGGCAACCGCACCAACACCATCATGCAGGCTGCGTTCTTCAAGCTCGCCCAGGTCATCCCCTATGAGGATGCCGACGGCTACATGAAGGCCGCCGCCAAGAAGTCCTACGCCAAGAAGGGCGACGCGGTCGTCAAGAAGAACTGGGACGCCATCGACGCGGCCATCGGCGGCCTGGTGGAGATCCCCGTGCCCGCGGAGTGGGCCAACGCCACCACCGGCGCCGTCGCCGTGAGCGTGCCCGCCACCAAGCACTTTGACGAGGTCATCAAGCCCATCTTGGCCCACAACGGCGATTCGCTGCCCGTCTCCGCGTTCAACCCCGCTGGCGTCGTGCCCACCGGCACCACCAAGTACGAGAAGCGCGGCATCGCGGTCAACGTTCCGGAGTGGATTCCCGAGAACTGCATCCAGTGCAACCAGTGCTCTCTGGTCTGCCCGCACGCCTGCATCCGCCCCATCGTCATCGAGAACGGCACGGCGGTTCCCGAGGCCTTCATCACCAAGCCCGCGAACCTCTCCCCCGCCGAAAAGGGCAAGTATCAGGTCCGCGTGCAGGTGAGCCCGCTCGACTGCACCGGCTGCGGCAGCTGCGCCGAGACCTGCCCGGCCAAGAACAAGGCCCTGGTCATGAAGCCGCTGGAGACGCAGGCCGCCCAGGAGGCGAACTGGGAGTTCGCCATGAAGCAGCCCGTCGTCAAGACCGGCGTCAACACCGCCACCGTCAAGGGCAGCCAGTACCTGCAGCCCCTGTTCGAGTTCTCCGGCGCCTGCGCCGGCTGCGGCGAGACCCCGTACGTCAAGCTCGTCACGCAGCTGTTCGGCGACCGCATGCTGATCGCCAACGCGACCGGCTGCTCGTCGATCTACGGCGGCTCCGCGCCGACCTGCCCCTACACCACCAATGCGCAGGGCCATGGTCCCGCCTGGGCCAACTCCCTGTTCGAGGACAACGCCGAGTTCGGCTTCGGCATGAACCTGGCCGTCAACCAGCGCCGCGCCAAGCTCGCCGACAACGTCCGCGCGCTGATCAACGTCGAGTGGTGCCAGCCCGCCATCAAGGAAGCCGGCGCCGAGTGGCTTGAGAAGATGGACGACGCCAAGGGCTCCGAGGAAGCCGGCAAGAAGCTGCTGGCCGCCTGCAAGGACGGCGTGGACCTGTCCGGCACTCCCTACGAGGAGAAGTGGCTCGCCGCGGGCAAGACCTGCGACTGCGACGCCTGCAAGCTGGCCAATGCCGTCATCGCGGACGCCGATCTGCTGACCAAGAAGTCCATCTGGATCTTCGGCGGCGACGGCTGGGCCTACGACATCGGTTACGGCGGCGTGGACCACGTGCTGGCCTCCGGTCAGGACGTCAACATCCTCGTGCTCGACACCGAGGTCTACTCCAACACCGGCGGACAGTCCTCCAAGGCGACGCCGACCGGCTCTGTGGCCAAGTTCGCCGCGGCCGGCAAGCGCACCCGCAAGAAGGACCTGGGCATGATGGCCATGAGCTACGGCTACGTGTACGTCGCCACCGTCGCCATGGGCGCCAACCCGGCCCAGCTGCTCAAGGCCCTGACCGAGGCCGAGGCCTACCATGGACCGTCCCTGGTCATCGCCTACGCGCCGTGCATCAACCACGGCATCAACATGACCAAGAGCCAGGCCGAGATCAAGAAGGCTGTCGAGGCCGGCTACTGGCCGCTGTACCGCTTCAACCCCGAGCTGGAGCACGAGGGCAAGAACCCCTTCACCCTGGACTCCAAGGATCCGACCCTCTCCTACAAGGACTTCATCCTGGGCGAGACCCGCTACACCGCCCTGGCCAAGCTCTTCCCGGAGGTTGCGGACACCCTGTTTGCTCGTGCGGAAGAGGACGCCAAGGAGCGCCTGGATACCTACAAGCGCCTGGCGAAGAACGACTAATCCCTTCCCATGTTTTCCCGCAGAGGATGCTGCCCATTGGGCAGTATCCTCTGCTTTTTTTGCGCCCGGGCCGGATTAAGTTTGTCGAAAGACCGCCGCCGCGGTTTGCATATCCCACAGCGGCTGTGCTACAATAAGAATAGTGGAATTTTGCGAAAGAGGGGGCGACGCGCGTGGTGACGTTCTACAACACCATCGACGATAAGCTCGTGGAGATCTCCGGGCCGGAGAAGGGATGCTGGGTGTGGATGGTCCATCCGGACGACGCCGAGGTCCAGCGCATCGCCGAGCTCACGGGCGCCGAGCCCGAGATGCTCCGCGCGCCCCTGGACCCCGAGGAGCGCGCCCGCATCGAGAGCGAGGACGGCGTCAGCCTCATCCTCGTCGACATCCCGACCATCGAGATGGAGGGCAAGGACTTCGTCTACTCCACGATCCCGCTGGGCATCGTAAAGACCGCCGAGCACCTGATCACCGTGTGCCTAAAGGACAGCCACATCATGCGCGACTTCGCGCTGGGCCGGGTCAAGGGGTTCTTCACCAACAAGCGCACGCGCTTCATCCTGCAAATCCTGTACCGCAACGCCTCGCGCTACCTCCAATACCTGCGCCAGATCGACAAGAAGACCAACGCCATCGAGAACGAGCTGCAAAAGACCCTGCGCAACAGCGAGCTCATGCAGCTCATGCGCCTGGAGAAATCGCTCGTCTTCTTCGCAACCTCGCTCAAGTCCAACGAGATCGTGCTCGAAAAGCTCCTGCGCTCGGACCTCATCCGCCGCTTCCCGGACGACGAGGACCTGCTGGAGGACGTCATCATCGAAAACAAGCAGGCCATCGAGATGTGCGCCATCTACCGCGACATCCTCTCCTCCACGATGGACGCCTTCTCCTCCGTCATCAACAACAACGTCAACGACATCATGAAGGTCCTGACCTCGCTGACGCTGGTGCTCTCCATCCCCACGCTCATCGCCTCGATCTGGGGCATGAACGTCGCCGTCCCGTTCGAGGGCAGCTCCGTCGGGTTCTGGGTGCTGCTGGGCGTCTCCCTGCTGGCCTCGGTCGTCTCCATCATCATCCTCAGCCGGCGAAAGATGCTCTGACGCATTTGTTTCCCTATGCAAAATATGCGTAAACCCTCCACAAGGGAGGGTTTTTTTGTGCTATACTGTCCTTGTCGGAACCGCCGACACGGGAGGAACCATGTATTCGTATTCCATTGTCGATGCACATGCGCACATTTTCCCCGAGAAGATCGCACAGAAGGCCACGGAGAACATCGGCCGCTTCTACGACATCCCCATGTGTCACCTGGGCAGCGCCGAGGAGCTCCTCCGCCGCGGCAGCGCCATCGGCGTAAAGCGCTACCTCGTCTGCTCCACGGCCACGCGCCCGGACCAGGTCGAGCACATCAATACCTTCATCCACGAGCAGTGCCAGCTGCACCCGGAGTTCTTCGGCTTTGCCACGATGCACCCGGGCTATGCGAACTTCGAGGCCGAGCTCGACCGCGCCGTGGCGCTCGGCCTGCACGGCGTGAAGCTCCACCCCGACTTCCAGGCCTTCAACATCGACGCGCCGGAGGCCCTGCCCATGTACCGCGCCATTGCGGACCGCGGCCTGCCCATCCTCTTCCACACGGGCGACGACCGCACCACGTATTCCGCGCCGCACCGCCTGCGCAACATCGCGGACAGGTTCCCGGACCTCGTCTGCATCGGCGCGCACTTCGGCGGCTACCACGCCTGGCCCGAGGCCGTGGAGTATCTCAAGCCCTGCAAGAACGTCTACTTCGACACCTCCTCGAGCCTGCCCTTCCTCTCCCGCGGCCAGGCGGAGACCATGCTGCGCGATTTTGGCGTCGAGCGCTTCCTTTGGGGCAGCGACTTCCCCATGTGGGACCACGCCGAGGAGCTGGAGCGCTTCCTCTCCCTGCGCCTGACCGAGGACGAGCGCGAGCGCATCTTCCACGGCACGTTCGAGGCCCTCTTTGGCGAAACCCTCTGACCAACTTGACGGCTCCCTTCTCTTCTGCTACCCTGAAAGAGGGCGGAGAAGCAAGGTGCGGTTCGGACGTAAACGCGGGGGCCCTCAGTGAGGGCCTCCTCGCGTCCTGCGCAACGCCCCTTTTGTCTGCACCGAAAGCGGCATGCCATTCCTGGCACGCCGCTTTCTTTTTTGTCAGCCCACGAGCGCGATGCGGACCGTCAGGTCTCCGCCGGGCTTTTGGGCAGCCGTCGCCGTGACGCTGCCCGCGGCGACGCACAGGCTGTCGATGCAGGCGGCGAAACCCTCCGACCCAAGGGTCCTCGTCGAGGGCGTCCTCGCGTCCTGCGCAACGCCCCTTTTGCTTGCATCCGAAAGCGGCGTGCCATTCCTGGCGCGCCGCTTGCTTTTTTGTCAGCCTACGAGCGCGATGCGGACCGTCAGGTCCCCGCCGGGCTTTTCGGCAGCCGTCGCCGTGACGCTGCCCGCGGCGACGCGCAGGCTGTCAATGCAGGCGAAGGCCTTGCGCACGGCCGCCGCGTCCCCGTCCTCCGGCAGGACCGGGCTGGCGATCGGCACGCGGTCGCCCAGCGCGGAGGCGCTCTGCACGGTCTGCGCGTAGGCGCCCGCGCTCCCCGTCCACCCGGAGACCGGCAGGGCCACCGTGAAGACTGCCGCCGCATCGGCCTTTGCCTGCGCGACGGCGTCCACCTCCGCCTTGCGCGCCACGTCCGCCTCCGCGGCGGGCGCCGCCGCCTGGAACCGGCCCAGCGCGTCGCGCTTGACGAGCGTGCTCGCCGTCGCCGCGCTCGCGGCGCTGTCGAGCGCGTTGTGGCTGTGGGCCGCGGGCGGGAAGGCCGACGGCTTGCCGGCGAGCGTCTCCCAGGTCGTGGTTCCCGCGTCCTCCACGATGCCCTTTGCCGCGTCGCCCCAGAGCTTGGCGTAGTCGCCCTGCTCCTGCGCGTAGTCGGCGAGCGCCTCCCCCTCCGCGGCCAGGGCCTCCGCCTCGTCGTGCAGCAGGGCGATCGCGCCCAGCGCCTGCTGCAGGAGCGTCACCTGCTGCTGGGAGAGCGCGCCGTCCGCGGGCAGGTTCAGGTCGTCCCGCACCGCAAAGCAGAACCTGCCCACGGTCAGGCGCATGTCCTCCTGGTCGTACAGCACGGCCGTCGCCAGGTACACGCCCTCGCTGGCCGCCATGGCGGCCGTGACGGTCAGCGCATAGGCGCCGTCCGCCCGGGTGAGCAGGTAGTCCGTGCTCGTCTCCTCCCCGAACTTGCGCAGGGAGAGCGTCGCGTAGTCGCCGGTCTGCTGCCCCAGCTCCTCCTCGCCGTCGAAGAAGCGCAGCAGGAGCCGCACGGCGTTCTCGTCCCCGCGCGCGAGTGTGAAGGCGCGCGCCAGGGGCTGCGAATTGCGCACGTCCAGCCGAATCGCACAATCGATCATGAAAAAAGGCCTCCTTCCCAGTTGGAACGTTCCGTCTCCAGCATAGGGAAAGGAGGCCCGTACAGCGTTTGCGCCTAGAGCGGCAGCATCGTGCGCTCGCGCGCGGAGAACGCGGCAAGGTAGCGGAAGCCGAGGCCCTGGATCTGCTCCAGCGCCGCGGCAAAGCCCTGGGCGGCGCTGTCCGTCGCGTGCGCGTCGGAGCCGAGGGTCAGGAGCTCGCCGCCCAGCTCGCGGTACCGCGCGAGGATGTCGCGCCCGGGCATGCCGTCGCCGAAGCGGCGCCAGCGGGAGGTGTTGACCTCCAGCGCCTTGCCGTTCTCGATGAGGAAGCGCAGGATCGCGTCGATGCGGTCCGGGTCGTCGCAGTAGCGCAGCGGCGGGAACTCCGGGCTCTGCACGAACTTGAACACATAGCCCAGGTGCGAGAGCGCGTCGTAGTCCGGGAAGGCGGTCGCGCTCCGGTAGATCGCGTCCAGGTAGTCCACAACGGCCTGCCCGCGCGTGCGGTGCGCGAAGAAGATGTCCGCGTCGTAGGGGTCGACGCCGCCCACCTTGTGGCGGGAGAGGAGCTTGTAGTCCAGGGGCACGGCGTCCGCCTGCGCGATGACGTTCGCGCGGTCCTCCTGCGTGTCGCCCAGCTCCAGCCCCATGCCGATGGTCATCCCCGGGAAGGCCGCGCGGGCCGCCTCGATCTTCTGCCGGTAGAGGGGGAAGTCCACGAGGAAGTCCCCCGAGGAGGTGCCGTAATCGATGTGCTCGGTGAAGCACACCCAGCGCACGCCCGCCTCCCAGCAGGCGCGCACCTGGTCGAGCAGATCGCTCTTTCCATCCCCGCTGAGGGTGGAATGGATGTGGAAGTCGCAAAGGCACTGCATGGCAGGTTTCTCCTCCAATGGAATTTTCGCTCCTGCGGGGTTCGCCTCTCTGGGGTGTTAGATGGCAACGATGTTGACGAGCCGCCCGGGGATGAAGACGAACTTCTTGATGGTCTTGCCGTCCACGAGCTTCTGCACCTCGGGCTTGCCCAGGAAGTATTCCTGCGCGCCCTCCTTGGGCAGGTCGACGGGGATCATCAGGCGCGTGCGGACCTTGCCGCAGATCTGCACGGCGATCTCGACCTCGTCGCGGCGGGTCTTCTCCTCGTCGAAGGCGGGCCAGGACGCGGACAGGGCGATGGACTTCTCATGGCCCATGCGCTCCCACATCTCCTCGGTGATGTGCGGGGCGACAGGGTTGAGCAGGATGAGCAGCGTCTCCAGCTCCGCGCGCGTGACGCTGCCCTTGGCGTACATGGCGTTGACCAGGGACATCATCGCCGCGATGGCGGTGTTGAACTTCATGCTGTCGTAATCCTCGGTGACCTTCTTGATGGTGGCGTGCATGTCGGCCATCAGCTCGGCGGAGTAGCCCTCGCCCCCGGCGACCATGTCCTGCAGGCGCCAGACGCGGTCCAGGAAGCGCTTGCAGCCGCGCGCGCCGTTGGTGGACCAGGGAATCGCCTGGTCAAAGGCGCCCATGAACATCTCGTAGAGGCGGAAGCTGTCCGCGCCGATCTCCTTGACGACGTCGTCCGGGTTGATGACGTTGTTGCGGGACTTAGACATCTTCTCGCCGTTGGAGCCGAGGATCATGCCGTGGCTGGTGCGCTTCTGATACGGCTCCTTGGTGGGAACCACGCCGATGTCGTAGAGGAAGCGGTGCCAGAACCGGCTGTAGAGCAGGTGGAGCGTGGTGTGCTCCATGCCGCCGTTGTACCAGTCCACGGGCAGCCAGTACTTGAGCTTCTCCGGATCGGCCAGGCACTTGTCGTTGTGCGGGTCCGTGTAGCGCAGGAAGTACCAGGAGGAGCCGGCCCACTGGGGCATGGTGTCCGTCTCGCGCTTGGCCGGGCCGCCGCAGTGCGGGCAGGTGGTGTTGACCCAATCCTCCATGCGGGAGAGGGGGGATTCGCCGGTATCGGTGGGCAGGTAGTGGTCGGTGTCGGGCAGGGTCAGGGGCAGCTGGTCCTCGGGCAGGGGCACACAGCCGCACTTCTCGCACCAGACGACCGGGATGGGCTCGCCCCAGTAGCGCTGGCGGGAGAAGACCCAGTCGCGCAGCTTGTAGTTGACCTTGCGCTCGCCGATGCCCTTCTCCTCGAGGTAGTCGATCATGCGCTTCTTGGCCTCGGCCACCTTGAGCCCGTCGAGGAAGCCGGAGTTGACCAGCACGCCGTCGGCGATGTCGGTATAGGCCTCCTTCTCCACGTCGCCGCCGGCGACCACCTCGACGATGGGCATGCCGAACTTCTTGGCGAACTCCCAGTCGCGGGTATCGTGCGCGGGCACGGCCATGATGGCGCCCGTGCCGTAGGAGACGAGGACGTAGTCCGAGACCCAGACCGGGATCTCGCGGCCGTTGACGGGGTTGACGGCGGTGATGCCGTCCAGGCACACGCCGGTCTTCTCCTTGTTGAGCTCCGTGCGCTCAAAGTCGGACTTGCGGGCGGCCTCGCGCTGGTAGGCGCGGACCTCCTCGATGTTGCGGATTCTGTCGGCGTACTTCTCGATGATGGGGTGCTCCGGGGAGACGACCATGTAGGTCGCGCCAAAGAGCGTGTCCGGCCGCGTGGTGTAGACGCGCAGCTTCTCCGGGATCTCCTTGACGGCGAAGTCCAGCTCCGCGCCCTCGGACCGGCCGATCCAGTTGCGCTGCTGGGTCTTGACCTTCTCGATGAAGTCCACGTCGTCCAGGCCCTCGAGCAGCTTCTGCGCGTAGTCGGTGATGCGCAGCATCCACTGGGACTTGACGCGGCGCACGACCTCGCTGCCGCAGCGCTCGCACTTGCCGCCGACGACCTCCTCGTTGGCCAGGCCCACCTTGCAGCCCGTGCACCAGTTGATGGGCATCTCGGTCTTGTAGGCCAGGCCGTGCTTGAAGAGCTGCAGGAAGATCCACTGCGTCCACTTGTAGTAGTTGGGGTCCGTGGTGTCGACCTCGCGGTCCCAGTCGAAGCCGAATCCCAGCATCTTGAGCTGCTGGCGGAAGTGGTCGATGTTCTGCTTGGTGACAATGGCGGGGTGGATGTGGTTCTTGATGGCGTAGTTCTCCGTCGGCAGGCCAAAGGCGTCCCACCCGATGGGGAAGAGCACGTTGTAGCCCTGCAGGCGCTTCTTGCGGCCGATGATGTCCATGGCCGTGTTGGAGCGCGGGTGGCCGACGTGCAGGCCCGCGCCCGAGGGATACGGGAACTCGATCAGCGTGTAGTACTTGGGCTTGGAGAAGTCGTCGCTGGCGGCGAAGGTCTTCTCCTCCTCCCAGATCTGCTGCCACTTCTTCTCGATGGCGGCAAAGTCATAGGGTGCGTTGGGCATGGCTGAAACCTCCTGATTCGTTTGCGGAGATGAAAAAAACCCCCGTCCCCTGCGCTGCAAAGGACGGGAGTGGATTTCCCGCGGTACCACGATTGCTTGGCGCGCGTGCGCGCCCTCTCTTTCCCCCGATAACGCGGGGGCCGCGCCGGACTGATGGGCTGAGACTCGCGCGCGCCTCCCCGCGGGCTCTCACCAGCCGCCCGCTCTCTTTCCCCCTGGGAGGACCCTCGCGCAATTCTTCCCCGTGTGCGCCCGGGACCGCGGCGCATGGCCGCTTCTTTTTTTATTTTACAGCTATATCGTCGGATTGTCAAGCGCGCTCCCCTTCCCTGGGCGCGGGCCGAAGCCCGACAAGCACCAGCCCCGCCGGCAGGCAGAGGTTCCCCGGCCAGTCAAAGCACTGCGAAAACCAGGGGATGCGCGGCGCGTCCATCCAGAAGTAGAACAGCGCGTACAGCAGCACATACGCCGCGCCCACGCCCAGCGCCGCCCAGCGCGCCGCGCCGCTGCGCGGCCGGGCAAAGGGCAGCAGCGCCGCCCCCGCGGCCAGGCACAGCGCGTGCAGCCCCGCGATGTACAGCGCGAGCATCGGGCGCGGAATGCCCGGCCCAGGGCTGAAGGTCTGCTCCGCGCGGTAGGCCGCAAAGGCGTCCAGGAGGTACGGCGCGACTGCCGTGCTCAGCGCGGCGAGCGCCGGGACGAGCGCGACTACCGGCCGGAAGCCGAGGATTCGCCGCTGCACGGCCGCCTCGATGGCGTCCAGCACCGCGATGCCCAGGATCGCATACGTCAGCAGCGGGAGGTAGAAATCCCCCGCCGGGTAGCGGCCGCCGAGCAGCGGCATCCCCGTGAAGAGGGCCAGCGCCAGGCAGACCGCTATCGTCGGGATCCACTCCAGCACCGTCCGCTCCCGCCCGCGCAGGCCGGCCAGCCACATCGCCGCGGCCGCCCCCAGCCCCACGAGCAAGGGCGGCAGGAGCGAACCCGTATAGGAACCTACGATTTCGCCCGCTTCGTTGACTTCCGGCAGGCCGGTAATCATTTTCCCTTGGGCGAAAAAAAACAGGCCAACGAGCAGCGCAATTCCTATGCAAGTCAGAATTTTCTGAGGTTTCATCTGATACATACTCCTTTCCTGCAAAAATCATGGACGCATTTCTTCAATTTGCGGGGAACTCAGGCGCGCGCTCCCTTGCGCGCGGACCGAAGCCCGACAAGCACCAGCCCCGCCGGCAGGCAGAGGTTCCCCGGCCAGTCAAAGCACTGCGAAAACCAGGGGATGCGCGGCGCGTCCATCCAGAAGTAGAACAGCGCGTACAGCAGCACATACGCCGCGCCCACGCCCAGCGCCGCCCAGCGCGCCGCGCCGCTGCGCGGCCGGGCAAAGGGCAGCAGCGCCGCCCCCGCGGCCAGGCACAGCGCGTGCAGCCCCGCGATGTACAGCGCGAGCATCGGGCGCGGAATGCCCGGCCCAGGGCTGAAGGTCTGCTCCGCGCGGTAGGCCGCAAAGGCGTCCAGGAGGTACGGCGCGACTGCCGTGCTCAGCGCGGCGAGCGCCGGGACGAGCGCGACTACCGGCCGGAAGCCGAGGATTCGCCGCTGCACGGCCGCCTCGATGGCGTCCAGCACCGCGATGCCCAGGATCGCATACGTCAGCAGCGGGAGGTAGAAATCCCCCGCCGGGTAGCGGCCGCCGAGCAGCGGCATCCCCGTGAAGAGGGCCAGCGCCAGGCAGACCGCTATCGTCGGGATCCACTCCAGCACCGTCCGCTCCCGCCCGCGCAGGCCCATCAGCCACATCGCCGCGGCGACGCCCAGCCCCAGGAGCAGGGGCGGCACTGCCGCATGGGAAAAAATGTAGAACTCCCCGCTGTCGTCCCAATCAAACCCGCTCGTCACATACGCGGATTGAAAGAAAAAAACGCTGCCCACGAGAATCAACAGTCCGAATATCCATGCCGCCCGACGGGCTCCAATCCCTGCAGGCTTCATTTTGTTGCGACCTCCCTTCTCTGGGAATTCCAATGGAGCCCCGTTGACGGCCCCTTGGAACAAAACGCGAACAGCCGCTCCCTTTTCGAATCCATTGGTTTCTCCTCCTCTCTTTTGTGAACATCTTATCACACATATAAAATATTGTCAATAATTTTTAATTTTTTTTGAATTTTTGTATGTATATATATTTTAATAATATTCTTTTAGCGTTTTTGTTCTCTTTGCTCTGCGCGTTCGGACGCGAAACGGCGGTTTTGAATCCCAAAATCGCGGAATTGGGCGGGAAGGAATTGCAAGAAGAAGAAAAGTCTGCTATGCTTAAGAGAGAGCATTTTCGACAAGGAGGGTTCTATCATGCAGAACTTCAAGGCATACGAACAGCGGATGGACTCCGGCGCGGTGCAGGTGGCGCTGGAGGGCGCGGGCGCGCAGATCTTCATCGCGCCGGGCAGCGGCTTCAAGCTCTATTCCGCCATCTACGAGAACCGGCAGATGCTCATGCCCACGGACGAACCGCTGCAGGGTTCTGCGGCCAACGGCGTGCCGATCCTCTTCCCCTTCCCGAACCGCACGCGCGACTGCAAGTACACCTACGGCGGCCACACCTGCGAGGTCAGGAAGCACGGCGAGCCGCGCTATCTGCACGGCATGATGATCGACGAGCCCTTCACCTACAACTACGGCGTCACGGCGGACAGCGCGTGGTGCTCGGGCGTGGCGTCCATCACCCCGGACAAGGAGTACTTCGCGAGCTATCCCTTCCCCTGCACGCTCAAGCTCACCTACACCCTCACCGCCGAGAGCCTGCGCCTGGACTACAAGGTCACCAACGACGGCGACGAGACGCTGCCCTACGGCTTTGCCATCCACCCCTATTTTGACAAGATGGGCGATCCGGACAGCATCACCATCACCGTGCCCTGCGACGAGCTCTACGAGGCGGAGGAGATGCTGCCCACCGGCCGCCTGCTGCCCGTGGAGGGCGACTTCGACCTGCGCCCGGCCAAGGGCGAAAAGCGCGGCCTCTTCGCCCGCGAGGACAAGAACGCCCCGGCCTACAGCAGCCACACGGTCGGCTCCTTCTTCCTGGACCACGTCTACACGGGCCTGGATTCCAGCAAGCGCGCGCTGATCCACTACGAGAAGCTGGGCCTCACCCTCGCCCTGCGCGCCAGCGACGAGTTCAAGAACATGGTCGTCTACACGCCGGCGAACCGCCCCGGCTTCTGCCTGGAGAACCAGACCAACGCCACGGACTTCCTGAACCTGCACGCCAAGGGCATCCCCACGGCGAACATCCTGGAGCTGCCCGCCGGCCAGACCCGCGGCGGCTTCATCGAGCTGACGGTCATCAAGGACTGACGGGCGCAAAAAAGAGGCATCGCAAACGCGATGCCTCTTGCTTTTTTCGGTTACTGCGCGGTCTCGGGCGCGGGGGTTTCGGCCTTGATGGGCCCCACGAGGTCCGCCAGGAGGTCCACGCAGCGCTCCACGCCGATGGCGCCGCTGTTGAGGGTCAGCGTGTAGTTCTGGCTCCTGCCCCATTCGCGGCCGGTGTAGTGCTCGTAGTTGGCGGCGCGCTTCTTGTCCTTGTCGCGCAGGCGCTGCTCGGGCGTCTTCTCGCTCTGGCCGTAGAGGCGCACGATGCGCTCGGCGCGGAAGTCCATGTCCGCATGGACGAAGACGTGCAGCGCGTCCTTGCGGTCCTTGAGGATGTAGTCCGCCGAGCGGCCCACGATGACGCAGGGACCCTTGTCCGCGATCCTCAGGATCACCTCGCGCTGAATGCACCAGAGGAAATCCGTCGCGGAGAGCCCGCGCATGATGCCCGGAACGCCCTGCATGTTGAAGGCGTAGGCCAGGCGGCCGCCGATGGGCGCGTGCTCGCCCGCCTCCTCGATATAGCGGGGGTCAAAGCCGGTTTCCAGCGCGACCTCGTTGACCAGCTCCTTGTCGTAGTAGGGAACGCCCAGCCTTTCGGCGAGCTTCTTGCCGATGGTCCTGCCGCCGCTGCCAAATTCGCGGCTGATGGTGATGATGCGCACATCCATGCATAACCCTCCTTTTTCTCACAGGGGGACCTGCGCTTCTTAACCCAAGTATAACACAAATTCCGCGCGGCAGGCAAGGGGCCCGTTTTCGTTTTAGAATCCCGATTCGATCGCGTCGGCGGCCGCGGCAAGGCCCGCTCCGCGCAGCGCGGCGAGGAAGGCCTCCGTCGTCTTGGGCGCGGGCAGCTCGGCGCAGACGCGCAGCAGGCGCTCCATGCCCGCCGTCCCCACGCGCGCAAAGGCCCGCTCCAGCAGGGCCGCGCCGCTGCTGTGGATGTACGGCACGCGGGAGCCGTCCGGCGTGCGCAGGGAGGGCTTGCCCGCGGCGGTCTCCCGCCGCTCGGCGAGGATGCGGTCCGCCGCGGCCGCGTCGCCCCGGCCGCGCAGGAAGAGGAAGGCGGCCCATTCCGCCGTGCCCTCGTTGAGCCAGTCCTCCCAGGTGTCCGCGGGCGCGCCGGTGCACCAGTTGTGCGCCGTCTCGTGCGCCAGGGTGTAGGCGGCCTCCGTCCCCTGCAGCGGGCCGTCGCCGAGGAAGATCAGGCCCCGGCGCAGGTAGCCGCCCGGCATCCAGCCCGGTTTCGCGCAGGCGGCGTCCGTGTGCGGCAGGTCCCTGTGCGGGAAGAGGCGCCCGTTCTCGTAGCGGAGGATCTCGTCGTAGAGGTCCTGCATCTGCCGGGCGGCCTCCCTCCCCTCGCCGCTCGGGAGGTAGACGGTCATGTTCTCCCCCGGCAGGACTTGCATCGTCTCCCGGCGGTAGGCGATGAGGTTGAAGGGATCAAAGCCCTCGCCGCCGTAGGTCCACTCGTCCCGCGCCGCGTCGTAGCGGCCCTTGACCAGGAACCAGGGCGCGCCGTGGCGCAGGACGAGTCGGTCCTGCGCAAGGGCAAAGGGCAGCTCCTGCGGAACATAGGCCGAGTAGAAGTTCAGGCAGGCCATCTCCGCGCAGATGCCATTGTTCCAGCCGTGCTTTTCGACGTCGACGGCCGCGCTGCCGCTGTAGCGCAGCGTGAGCTCGGTCCGCTCTCCCGGCGCGCGCCAGGCGCGCAGCGGCGGCTGGAACTCGCGCCGGACCGGTCCCTCGTCCACGAGGCCGGCAGCCGCGCCGCCCTCGAGCGCAAGGTCCGCGTTGAGCAAAAAGGAGATCTCCCCCGGCTCCGCCCGCTCGATGCGCGCCTCGACAAAAAAGTGGTCGGCAAAGAGTTCCACGCCGATGGTCATGCGCCCTGTCTGCATCTCCGCTCCCCCTTCTGCAAAAAACGGTCTACTTGCGCGTGGAGACCATGCGGCCGCCGAGGATGATCTGCTCGCGGTCGCACAGCCGCGTCCTGCTCACGCCGGCAAGGAACGAGAGCGCGCGCTTCCAAAGTTCCATGATGAATCCCCTCCTCATGCGGTTCCGCCTCCCTGTGCTGGGTCTTTCGATGGTCTAAGCATACTCCCTTTCTTTAGAATTGTCAATAGCATTCCTCAAATTCTTTAATCCTTGTTCTTAAATATTTTGAAGCTCGGTTTTTAAGTATCAAAAAAAGCCGCCCCGCGTCGAAGGACGGGGGCGGCGTGTTCTTGCCTTAGCGGGTTCCGGCGGCCCTTTGCAGGATGGGCGAGCCGTAGGAGAAGGTGGAGGCGTCGCGCTCGCGGCGGGCGCGCATGGCGGCGTCGACCATGCGGTCGATGAGCTCCCGGAAGGGGATGCCCATGGCCTCAAAGAGGTAGAAGGCGAGCGAGCCGGGGATGGTGTTGACCTCGTTGACGTAGATCCTGTTCGCCTCGGTGTCGAGCAGGTAGTCCACGCGCACGACGCCCTTGAGGTCCATGATGCGGAAGATCTCGCGGGTCATGCGCTGGATCTCCGCGGTCGTCTCGTCCGGGATGGGCGCGGGGATTCTGCGGGAGAGGGACTGCATGCCCTTGGCCCCGCCGGCCTTCACGGGCGCGCCCTTTGCCGGGCCGAGCTTTCCGCCCTTGCCGCCGCGCAGGTACTTCTCGTCGAAGGTGAGGAACTCCTCCCAGCTGACGGGCATCTCGCACGGGGAGACGGTGACGTCCTCGCCGTAGCCGACGGCGGCGCAGTTGACCTCCTTGAGGTGCTCGACGCCCTTTTCGACCAGGATGCGCCGGTCAAAGGAGGCGGCGACGTCGATGGCCTCGGCGAGGGAGGCGCGATCCTTTGCGCGGGAGATGCCGATGGAGGAGCCGAGGTTTGCGGGCTTGACAAAGGCGGGATAGCCGATCTCGCGCTCGACGCGGCCGAGGATGTCCTCGCGGCCGGCCTCCCAATCCGCGCGCTCGAACCAGCACATGTCCGTCACCGGCAGGCCGCAGCCGCGGTAGATGAGCTTCATGGCGATCTTATCCATGCCCGTGGCCGAGCCCAGGACTCCCGCGGAGGTATAGGGCACGCCGTAGAGCTCGAGCAGGCCCTGGATGGTGCCGTCCTCGCCGTTCATGCCGTGGAAGGCGAGCAGCGCGCAGTCGGGCTTGACTAGCACGCCGTGGCCGCCGAACAGGCCGGTCTTCTGCTTGACGAGGTGCGCGCCGCCGCCCGGCGCGGGCACGAGCATGCAGGGGATGAGCTGCCGCTCGTCAAAGTGCGTATAGAAGTCCATGCGGCGCAGGGCCTCGCCCGTGAACCACCGCCCCTGCTTGTCGATGTAGACGGGGGTGACGTCGTACTTCATGGGGTCGGCGGCGGTGAGGGCCTGCACGCCCGTGATGATGGAGACGTCGTGCTCGCAGGCGCGGCTTCCGTAGAGAACCAGGAGTTGCAGCATGAAAAGAACACCTCTTATTCGTCGTAGTTGTCGGGCAGGTCGTTTTCAAAGAGGACCACGTCCCCGGGCTGCGTCGTGCGGGCCAGCAGCGCGGTCGCCTCGTCCAGGTTGGCGACGACGTGGATGTTTTCCTCGGCAAAGCCGCCCTCGCGCAGGCCCTCGTGCAGGGGCTCGGAGCGCTTTTTGCCGATAAGGATGGCGATGGAACAGGCCGCGGCCATCTGCCGGCCGAAGATGCGGTTGAGCTCCTTCTCCTCCTCCCCGAGCTCGACCATGCCGGGGGTGACGCAGATGCGCCGGCCGGGGAAGCCGGCGAGCACCTCCATGGCGGCCTTGGCGCCGGCGGGGTTGGCGTTGAAGGCGTCGTCGATGACCGTGACGCCGCCCGCGCCGCGGATGAGCTGCAGCCGGTGCTCCACGGGCTCGACCTTGGCTAGGCCCGCGGCGACCTGCTCCAGCGTCAGGCCGAGCTTGAGCGCGGCCGCGGCGCAGAGCACCGCGTTCTGGATGTTGTGCCGGCCGAGCAGGGGCGTCTTGCAGGCGATGCGGCCCTGCGGCGCGACGAGCGAGAAGGTCGAGCCCTCGGTCGTGACGCGCACGTCCTCGGCGCGCACGGCGCAGTTCTCCGCAAGGCCCGCCAGGGTCTTGTCGATCGTGGTCTTGGCGTACAGCGCCTCGCAGATGCCGCCGTCCCCGGCGAAGAAGGCCGCGCCGTCCGCGGGCAGGCCCTCGATGAGCTCGAACTTGGTCGCCGCGACGGTCTCGATCGTGCCGAACGTCTCCAGGTGCTGCGGGCCGACGGAGGTCAGCAGGCCGTATTTCGGGTGCACCAGGTCCACGAGCTCCGCGATGTCGCCCTTGTGGCGCGCGCCCATCTCGGCCAGGAACACCTGGTGGCGGGGCTGCAGCTGCTCGCGCACGATGCGGGTGATGCCCATGGGCGTGTTGAAGGACGAGGGCGTGGCCAGGACCGCATACTTCTCGGAGAGGATCGTGGCCAGGATGAACTTGGTGCTGGTCTTGCCGTAGCTGCCCGTGATGCCGATGCGGATGAGGTCCGGGTTTTCGCGCAGCTTCTTCTGCGCGTCGCGGAAGAAGCGGCGGTTGATGGCCTTCTCCATGGGCTGGGCCAGAAGCGCCGACAGCGCCAGCGTCCAGACCCAGGCCGCCGGCACCGCAAACGGCAGCGCGCGCACCTGGATGACGAAGTCGCCCGCGACGTCCAGCAGCAGGTAGACGGCGAACCACAGCGCCGCGTGCACCGCGACCAGGCGCCAGACGCGCTTGGTGAAGACGAGCTTCTTCTTCGCGGGCCGCCTGCGGTAGAGCAAAAAGCTGATGACGCCGCAGCCCAGGGCCACGACGGCCGTCAGGAAATACGTCCACACCCCGGCAAAGAAGCTGAACGCCGTCATGGCCAGGAGCGATACGATCGCGCTGACAAAGCCCTTGACGTAGGCGCGCTCCTTGTTGGCCGCGATCCAGCGGCGGTAGCCGTCGAGCTGATAGCTCTCCAGCTGGAGCATGTGCAGGGATTCCAGGGACCCAAAGACCGTCGACGCGGTCAGCAGCAGCGCCGGCACGATCCGGTTGATCCAATCGAGCATGTGTTCCTCTCCCCTCTAGCGCGCTTCCTTCCCCTCGGGGAAGAAGAAGGCGTCCATGATCCGCAGGAAGGCCGCGCACTGTTCGAGATACGCAAAGTGGCCGGCGTTTTCCAGCACGACGAGCGCGGAGCCGCGGATGCCGTCGCGCAGCGCCTCGCCCATCCAGAGCGGCGTCTCCTGGTCGTTGCGGCCGAAGACCAGCAGCGTCTCCGCCGAAATCCTGGGCAGAACCGGCGCAAGGTCCTGGTTTACGACCTTGACGAACGTCGCGCGCATGCCGGGCGCGAGCGCGCGGTAGTCCGTCGAGCCCAGGTGCCCGGCGACCTTCTCCCGCAGGGCCTTGCCGCCGGGGATGTGGTCGCTCACGTTCTTGAGCGCGTGGAAGACCGAGCTCTTGGCCTTGGAGGCGGCGCTGCGCCGCGGCAGCAGCCCGGCGCAGCCCGTGAGCAGCATGCGGCTGACGAGCTCCGGGCGCGTCGCGGCCAGGAGCAGCGCCACGCGCCCGCCGAAGCTGTGGGCCACGATGTCGCAGGGCGCAATGCCCGCCTTTTCGAGGAATTCGGCGGTGAAGTCGCGGTAGTCGTCCACGGACCAGCCGCTGTCGGGCGGGCTTCCGCTGCCCCCGTGGCCGGGGAAGTCCAGCACCGTCACCCGGCACTTCTTGGCCAGGTGCTCCGTCACGGGCAGCCAGCTCTCGATGTTTCCGCCCCAGCCGTGCAGGAGGAGCACGTCCCTCCCCTGCCCCTGCTGGGCGTAATGGCAGCGCACGCCGCCGATCATGCAATCCATGTTATCCCCCCAGAGAGTTGATGTAGTCGGACAGGATGTCGATGCCGCGGGCGATCTGCCCCGGCTCCAGGCGCGAAAAGCCCAGCCGCATGCAGGAGCGGCCGCGGCCGTCCGGATAGAAGGCGTCGCCCGGCGCGTAGAGCACGCCGCGGTCCCGCGCGCCGGCCAGGCCTTCGCGCAGGTCGATCCCCTCGGGGAACTCGAGCCAGGCGGAGAAACCGCCCTCCACCTTTTCCCATTTTGCGCGGCCGGAAAAGCGGCGCTCCAGCGCGTCGTAGAGGGCGTCCAGCCGCTCGCGGTAGAGGCCGCGCATGCGCTTGATGTGCCGGTCCAGGCTGCCGTCCAGGCAGTATTGCCGCAGCGCCGCCTGCAAAAGTGGCGGGGTGTGGATGTCCTGGTTGTACTTTTCGTGCACGAGGTAGCGCGTCAGCGCCGCGGGCGCGGCGACCCAGCCCACGCGCAGCCCCGGGAAGAGCACCTTGGAAAAGCTCCCCGCGTAGATCACGTCCTCGGACCCGGCCAGGGCCTTGATCGCCGGGTGGCACTCCCCGCGGAAGCGCAGCTCTTCGTTGAACCCATCCTCCAGCAGCGGCACGCCGCGCGCCCGGCACAGGGCGAGCACCTCCTGCCGCCGCTGCAGGCTCATGTTGCGGCCGGTCGGGTTGTGGTAGGTCGGGATGAGGTAGACCAGGCGCGCGCCCGCGTCCAGCGCGTGGGCGAGGTCCGCAAGGCGCACGCCCTCCCCGTCGCAGTCCACGGGCAGGGCGCGGGCGCCCCGCGCGCGCAGGATGCCGAGGAACCCGTTGTAGGTCGGGGCCTCGACCGCCACCGCGTCCCCGGGGCTGACGAGCGTCTCCACCACAAGGCCCGCCGCCTGGCGGAACCCGTTGGTGATGAGGATCTCCTGCCCGTCCATGCGCAGCCCCTTGCCCACGAGGTAGTCCCGCACAAACGCGCGGAAGGGCTCGTAGCCGCGCGTGTAGCCATAGGCCAGCAGCACGCTGCCCTCGTTGGTCATCACGGTGTTCAGCGCGCGGCGGAAGGCGTCGTTCTCAAAGGCGTGGTAGTCCGGCGCGAGGGAGGAAAAGCTGATGACCTGCCGGTTGCCCAGGTCCACGCGGCCCTCGTGCTCGCGGAAGTGGGCATAGGCGCGGGCCTGCGCGCAGACGAGGTCGTCCCAGGGCAGGCGCGGGCCCGCGGGCGCGGCCTCCTGCGCGCGGCGCGGCGCGGCAAAGGCGCCCTGGCCGGCCACGATGCGCACGAGCCCCTCCTCCTCCAGCATGCGGTAGGCCTCAAAGACCGTGTTCCGGCTCACGTGCAGGAGCGCGGCCATCTCCCGCGCAGAGGGCAGGCGCGAGCCCGGCGCCGCCGCGCCCGAGAGCAGGCGCGCGCGGAGCTGGTCGCGCAGCTGTAGGTAGAGCGGGCGGCCGGCCCCGCCCGCAAGTTCGATGTCCACGCCGCCGCCTCCCTTCGATCCTGCGAAATTCGCTCTCTCTATTATATATGCTTTCCCTGGAATCGAAAAGTGCCGCGAGAGTGAAAAATTGGCAAAGTCGCGGCCCAAAAGCTCACGCCGGGGCGAGCGCCCCGGCGTCGATGTCGTAGGTGTAGAAGTCCTCCGCCGCGCGGTAGACCTGGTTTTCGATGGCAAAGCGGTCGCCGCAGGCCGCGTCCACCGCGGCGCGCAGCGTCGAGCCGTCCGCAAGCTCCAGCCGCAGGTACACGGGGTCCGAGAGCCCGTCCGAGGGGACGGCGTTCTCCGGCGCGGCATGGGCGCGCAGGGCTTCCACAATCGCGGGATCGACCGCCTGCCCGTCCCGCGTTTCCGCGCGCTCGATCGCGGCGATCTCCTCCGCGGAGGCGAGCTTCCACCCCGTGACGCGCTGCACCCACGCCGCAAGGTCCGCCGAGACGAGCACGCGCACCTCCCGCTCCCCGCCCCGGGCCAGCGTGACGTTCACCCGGCCGTCGGAGACGGGGTCCAGCGCCGCGGCGCAGGTCTCCCCGCCCTCCGTCCGGACCTCCAGGCGCAGGCGCGTGCCGAGGAAGGCGCCCCTGCGCGGCGCGTCCTCCCCCGCCTCGGGCGCGGCGGCCAGCAGCGCGGCGCCCTCGTCCAGCTCCGCCTGGGAGAGGTCCAGCGCCGCTTCTTCGGTCACATAGTCCGAAAACCGCGCCGAGACGAGCACGCCGTCCGGAATCCAGACCGCGCCCGCGACGCGCAGCCCGGGCGCGGGCGACGCCGTTTGTGGCTGCGCCGTGGGCGGCGCGGTTTGCGGCTGTGCGGTTTGCGGCTGCGCCGTTTGCGGTTGGGCCGTGGGCGGGAGCGTTTCTGCGGGCGCGCACGCGCAGAGCAGGAGGGCGAGCAGCACGGGGAGCAGAATTTTCGCGCGTCTCATCGGATATACCCCTTTCAAAATGGATTTTCTTAGCATAAGAGTACCCGATTTCCCCGTTTTCGTCAAGACAATGCAAGGGAGCGGGCCCCTTCGGCCCGCTCCCTTGCATTCGGCGCGTTGCGCGTTCACTGTTCCATCTGCCGGCCGATGAATCCGGCGGCGGTCTCGGCGACCTTGATCTCCGTCTCGCCCATGCGCGCGCCCTCCTCGCGGCTGAGCAGGATCACCGCGCCCACGGCCTCGCCCTCGACGAGGATGGGGGTGATGACCTGCGCCGCGTAGGGGCTGGGCGTCCCCTCCTCCGCGAGGATGGGAATCATCCTGCCCTCCCGCGCGTTGACGGCGACGGTGCGGCGGTCCTTGAGCACGCCCTCGAGTTCCGGGCTGATGTTCTTGTCCTGCAGCTCCTTGCGCGCGCCGCCCGCGGCGGAGACGATCTGGTCCTTGTCGCAGATGAGGGCCGTGTGCCCCAGCGCGTGGACCAGCGATTCCGTGTACTCCTTTGCAAAGCCGGACAGCTCCCCGATGGGGGAATACTTTTTCAAGATCACCTCGCCGTCGCGGTCGGTGAAGATCTCCAGCGGGTCGCCCTCGCGGATGCGCAGCGTGCGCCGGATCTCCTTGGGAATGACCACGCGGCCGAGTTCGTCGATGCGTCGAACGATACCTGTTGCTTTCAAGAGCCAAGCCTCCTCTTTCGCCATTTCCTTTCGCAAACTTAGATTTTACAGCGCTGCCTTTTTCTATGCGAGGGGCATGGATTCCGGCCGCGGCGGCCTCTTCTTATCCCGTGCAATTGACAAGCACTTCCCTTCGAATATAATAGAAGAAGAATGGATTTTTTTTGCAGGGGGATGGCACTTGGAAAGGAATCTGACCCAACTTTCGGCGCAGGAGCACGCGCGGCTCGGCTCCGGACAGATGAGCACCGCCCTTGTGGCGCAGTATCTGCGGGACGGCGGCTTCGCGCTGCGCACGTTTCCGGAGGTGCTCCGCAGCCTGTGCCCCGGCCAGGATCTGCAGGCGCGGCTGACGGACGCCTTTGCCGCGGACGAGCCGGAGGCAAGCCCCGCCACCTTGGCCAAGGTCGTGCGCAACTGGCTCACGGGAAAGGCCAAGCCCACGCGCCGGGAGGAGATCTTCCACATCGCTTTTGCGCTCGGCTTCTCCGAACCACAGGCAGATCTTTTGCTGGGGCACTGCACGGACTACGGCATCCACTACCGCGAGGGGCGGGACGTCGTCTACGCCTGGTTCCTGCGCAACGGGGGATCGTACCTGCAGGCGCGGGCCTTTTTCGCGTCGCTGCCGCCCGTTCCGCGGCCGGATCAGCCGCCAAAGGGCGCGGGCGCGCAGATCACCCACGAGATGCAGAGCGCGTTCCTCTTGGCGCACACACAGGAGGACCTGCGCGCCTGCTATCTTGCCAACCTCAAAAACTTCGGCGCGCTGCACACGCGCGCTTACGCCTATTTTTCGCGGTATCTGGACCGCCTGATCCACCCCGTGCCCGAGTGGACGGGCCTTGCGGAGCCGGACTACTCCATGGAGGCGGTGATGGACCTCTACCTGCGCATGAAGATGCCCTCCAGCCGCAGCCGGACGGACATGGGCGTCATCCAGCGGCTCATCAAGAGCAACTGGCCCAACACCACGGCGCTCAAGAACATCCGAAACCGCAAGGCCGACGTGCCGCGCAAGCTGCTGCTCCTCTTTTATATCATCACCGAGAACGCTGCGGACGAGGAGTACCGGGAGACGGACGAGGACTACCTCACCCCGCAGCAGCGCCTGGACGACCACTGGTACGCCATCAACGCCATGCTCACCGACTGCGGCATGCCCCCGCTCGACCCGAGGAACGCCTTCGATTGGCTGGTTCTCTACGCCGTCACGGCGGACGAGGAATCCATGAGCGAGCGCATGGAGGCGGTGATCGAGCAGCTCTTCTCCGGTCTGTCCGAATGAAAAGCGCCCCGGCGCGGAAGATCTTCCGCGCGGGGGCGTTCCGTTTTGGCAGGCTTATTCGGCCCCCGGATTCTGCGGCTCCACCCGGCCGCTGACCTGCTGCGCCTCCTCGCCCAGGAGCGCGCCGCCCGCCTCCACGGCGATGCGGCAGCCGGACAGGTAGAGCTGCCCGGCGTTGTCCAGCGTGCCGGTGAGCGTCACATCGTGGTAGAACACCGCTTCTCCGGCGTTGCGCAGCGCGCCGGAGAGGTCCATGGGCACTTCGACCGTCAGCGCCCCGGCGTTGTCCACCTCGCCCTCCACGACCGCGCGGCGGAGGGACGTGTTCGCGCCCCATTCGAGGGCGCCGTCGTTTTCCACGCGCGTCTCGGAATCCAGGAAGATCTCCGCGTTGCGCAGCGTGCACGTGCCGCCCTCCGCGATCTCCAGGCGCGCGCCGCTCGCCTCCAGCGCGTTGCGCGCGCGCAGAACGGCGCCCGCCTCGACGGAGATCTGGCTCCCCTCCAGCCACAGTCCATTCAGGGCGATGCAGCCGCCGCCCTCGCCCAGCCGGACCGCGCAGCCGCCCAGTTCGGAATTCCAGAGCACCGCCAGCGCGGAACCCTCCACGGTGAACGAAGCGCAGTTGTACAGGTCGAGCATGGCCGCAACGGCGCCCTGTTCGACGCGCAGCGCGCCGCCGTCCAGGTCCGCCGTCCCGAAGAAGAGCGCCGACTCGCCCGAGAGCGTCAGGGTCCCGCCGTGCAGGCGCAGGTTGCCCGCGTTGAGGACCTTGTTCACGGTGAGGTCCCCCTGCACGTCCAGTTCGCCGTTTACCAGGATTTGCTCGCAGGCGGGGTCCTCCAGGGCCTCGCGCAGCTCCGCCTCGGTGGCGACGAGGCGCGCGCTCTCGTTTTCATCCCAACGGAAGGTGCGCAAAAAGCCGGTGTAGACCGCGTCCCCTTCGGCGGGCAGGGAGAGCGCGTTGTCGCTCCCGACGAGGAGCAGCCCGTCGTTGTGCAGCTGCGCCCCCTCCTCCACGGCAAAGCGGGCCGCGGCGTTGACGGTCTCGATGTAGCCCGTGTTCGCCAGGGTTCCGCCGCTGTCCACGAGGAAGTCGCCGGCGTTGAGCACCTGCGCGTCCAGCTGGATTGTGCCGCCCGCGGACGCGGAGATCGTCCCCTCGTTGCCGAAGCGGTCGCAGCAGACGGTCAGGCGGCAGCCCTGCGGAATCTCGATGGTGCCGGCGTTGGACGCCGGGCCGCCCAGCAGGTCCAGCGCGGTCTGCCCGCCCGAGTCGCTTAGCCGGATCTCGCCGAGGTTGTAGAACTCCCCGTGGACCTGCTGCGCGCCGCCCGCCAGTTCGATTGCGCCGAAGTTGACCAGCGCGCTCTCGGGCGCCATGAGGGAGAACCCGCCGCGCAGCGTTCCGTAGTTGACCACGGCGCTCGCGCGCGGGCCGTCCACCGTGTGCACGACGCACTGGACCTCGCCGCGGTTGAGCAGCAGTCCGCCCTCCAGGGTGAGGACCGCGGTCTGCGTGCCCTGCGCCGTGGTCAGGCTCGACCCCTCCGGCACGAGCAGGGGCACGCCGACGGTCAGCGCTTCGCCCCCGCGCAGCAGGATGTCGCCCTCGACCGCGATGGCCCCGGCGCCCGCCTCGAGCGCGTCGCGCAGCTCGGCATAGCTCGTCACGCGCTCGGCCTGGGCAAAGTCCAGCCCGACCTCGAGGAAGTGCGCGCCGCTGCCCTCGGCGCCGTAGAGGGCGCCGCCCATCTCGGCCGTGCCGCCCGGCTCGACCGTGAAGCCGTCCGTCCCTTCGAGCACCATGGTCGTGCTGCCCGCGAGGCGACCGCCCTCCCCGACGGAGATCTCGCCGCCCGCGCACACGCGGACGATGCCGATATCCGTCTCCAGGCTGCCCTCCACGCGGAGGCTGCCGCCCGCCTCGACCGTGAGCGTCTGCAGCGGGTAGAGGTGCGCGCCCGCCTCGATGCGCACGGGCTTGTCGATCGAAAGCGGCCCTTCCGTGACGCCGAAGTCGCAGCCGGCGCTGAGCACGACGGCGGGCACGCTCTCGTCCGCGAGCGCGGCGCGAAGCTCCGCCTCCCCCGTCTGCGCGCCGAGCCTCTGCGCGCTCGCAAAGGGATCGCCCGCATCCTGAGCCGCATCGGTCGGCTGGACCGCAGCGGTCGGCTGAGCCGCATCGGTCGGCTGGACCGCCGCAGTCGGCTGAGCCGCATCCGTCGGCGCTTGGGTGGACGCGGGCGTCTCTCCGCCCGGCAGCAGGAGCGCGGCCAGGATCGTCAGGGCGACGACGGCGGCGCCCGCGCCGGCGAGGGGCGCCCATCTGCGCCAGCCGGGCTGCGGCCCGGGCAGGGGGACCGGATCCGGGTCCGGCGGGTCCGGTTTCGGCGGGTCCGGTTTCGGCGGGTCCGGAATTGGCGTTGGCCCGGGCGGGACCGGCTCGGGCCCGGGCTCGGGCTCGGGCACATAGAGCGCGGCGTGCAGCTCCTCCATGGAGCGGAAGCGCTGGTGCTGGCGCAGGCTCATGCCGCGCAGCAAGGCCCGCTCCTGCTGCGCGGTGATGCGGACGCCGAGCTTGCGGGGCGAGATGAGCTCGTCCTCGACCATGCGGTCCAGCGCCTGCGGCGGCACCTTGCCGGTCAGGCAGTAGTAGATGGTGGCCGAGAGGGCGTAGACGTCCGTCCAGGGTCCCTGGCCCTTGCGCTGATACTGCTCGATCGGCGCATAGCCGTGCTTGAGGGTGATGGTCATGGTCTCGTTGCCGGCCAGGGACTCCCGCGCGCAGCCGAAGTCCAGCAGGCGCACCGCGCCGTGCTCGAGAATGAGGTTATCCGGGCTGATGTCGCGGTGGATGAGGCCCTTTTCGTGCATGGCGCTCAGCGCGCCAAAGAGCGGTTCGATCAGGCGCAGCAGCTCCTCGGCCTCGATGCGGCCGCCCTTTTGGCGCACCAGCTCCTTGAACGTGGTGCCGTCCAGGTATTCCATGACGATGTAGGCGGTGTTGTTCTCCTCAAAGAAGTCGCGGACGCTGACGATCTCGGGCGTCTTGTCCATCTTGGCCATGGCCCGGGCCTCGGTGAGGAAGCGGAGCCTGCCCTTTTCGAAGCTCCCCTCCATGCCGGCATAGGGGCGCACGCAGAGGCTCTCCTCCGCCCGGCGGGAAACGAGCGTCGCGGGGTAATACTCCTTGATGGCGACCCGAAGCTCCAGCCGCAGGTCGCAGCCGATGTACGTGATGCCGAATCCCCCTTCGCCCAGGACGCGGCCGATCAGGTAGCGGTCCACCAGCGCCGTTTGCGGCGGCAGGTGGTGCGGCGCGGGCGTGTAGGTTCCAGCGGTCAGGCCGCACTGGAAGCAGCTCTCCCCGGGATTCACCTGCGCCATGCAATATGGGCAGTATGCCTTCTCCTCCACGGCCATCCCCCTTTCCCAAATGCGCTTTTTTTCATTATACCGGCTCCTTTGCAGTCCGACAAGCGGAAGATCCGCATATCAATCGGGCACATGGCCTACAAAATACATGTAGTACATGCCATCCTCCGCGGTGTACAGGCCCACGCCGATCGTTTCGATATAGCCCGCCTCCGTGGGAGCGCTCCGCTCGTCTACCGTTTCGCGGAGCCGTTCGGCCAGCTCCGTGTCGTTCTCCGCTTTGGCGGCAGTGGCAGCGCCCATGCCGCTGTCGATGCCGAGCTCCCTGAGGGCCGTGGTCCACTCGGAGCCGTCCGGGCGGGTCCCGACGTCGTAGAGTTCCGAGAGCTCCTGTGCGCGGATGCACGCGGCCTGCACGAGTTCACGCCTGGGCAGGACTTCGGGCGCGTCGGCCTCGCGCTGGTCGTCGAGGTTGATGAGTTGGGCCATGGCGCAGGACAGGTACCAGTTGCAGGAGAAGATCGTCTCCCCATCTTCCTGCAGGAAGTCCCATTCCGCGTCAAAGAGCATCTCGTAGGGGAAACCCGCTTCGTCCGCGAGATGAATGACAACCCCCTCCTCCGCGTCCTCCAGGGCCTCGGTGCTGACCCAGGTCACGGTGGAGCCGAGGACCTCGTCGGGCATGACGACCTCCTCCAGGCCCGCGGGGACGTGCAGCAGCAAGGCCTCCTCCTGGCTGGTGACGCCGTAGATCACGCCGTCGTCGTCGACGTCGATGAAGCGCAGGCTGCCGATGCCCGTCTCCATGTTTTCGTCGAAGATCACGCAGTCCTCGGGCAGCGCCCAGTCGCCGGGGTTGGCCGCGTCCTCCATGCGCACCACGCCGCGCAGGTCCTCACAGTCGGCAAAGGCGCTCTTGGGCGCGTCCAGCTCCGTGTAGACGTACAGGTCGCGCAGCGCGCTGTCGGCAAAGGCGCTCTCCCCGAGCGTCTCCAAACCCGTGGGCAGGTAGACGGACTGCACCGCGCTGCCGCGGAAGGCCTCCTCCGCGATGGCGGTGACGGGCTGGCCCTCGATCTCCGCGGGCAGCTCCAGGATCTTCGCGTTGCCCGCATAGCCCGTGATCGCCGCGCCCTCGTCCCGGAGTTCATACTGCACGCCCTCCTCCGTCTCACCCGTTATGACCGGCTCGGCCGTGGGGCTGGCGGAGGGGACGGCGGACGGGATGGCGGACGGGACGCCGGCGGACGGGGCCGGGTTCGGACTGCCCGCCAGCAGGCCCACACCGGCCGGGGTCGCCGGCTGGGGCGCGGCCGTCGGGGCGCCGCCCAGGCTCTGCAGCGCGCGGGTCGCGGCGGAGATGCCCGCCGCCGCCAGGCACACGACCAGCACCAGCCCTGCGGCCACCGCGCACACGACGGCCACGCGCCCCGCAGGCCTGCTGGCCGTCTTGTCCGTGGAGACCGTCTTGTCCGAGGTCTTCCCCGCCGTGTCGTTCGGCCGGGGCGCGGG
>ERZ827492.468-NODE-468-length-38804-cov-8.995277_pt1 | contig 38804 bp, 29 predicted proteins | sample MGYA00519704_ERZ827492 | MGnify/ENA primary metagenome ERZ827492 (study PRJEB31778, sample SAMEA3449325) | human gut metagenome | biome: human gut; feature: human-associated habitat; material: faeces | place: United Kingdom | collected 2010/2012 ... | reverse complement strand
CGCCATGCAATGTTTTTTGCAAAGTTAGCAAAAAGGCGGATTACTCCGCCTTTTCCTCCTTATTCTTCCGGCAACTCCCCCGCCCGTATCCACTTTACATACGATACCAGCGACTCTCCGCTCATTATCTTTCCCGTCGATTCATTCACCACATCCACCACTGAAGTCAGCGTACGGATGATCCGTGAGTAATTGTCCTCACCGTTGTAGCGCAGATTCCCTTGCTCTATCAACTTCACAAGAACCCGGGCAACGACTTTCGGGTTGCCGTAATACTCCACCCTCACAGGCGTATCATTTTTCTCTGTTTGCCTGATCTGTTTAATCAAACTTTTTTTTATCGACACAGACCAACAGCTCTTCAACGAGAGCATACTCGTGAGCACTGGCTATTTTCAGTGCATCACGCAATTCTTCAAGTTCCATAATTAATAAAGTATTTAAAATTAATAGGAGACTATGCGTTAGTGCATAGCCTCCCTGTTGTTAACGTATTAAGTTAACTATCACCACCTTCCCTCTTACATAAGAACAATATCCATAAGTTAAAATCACAACGAAACAAATAAAAGGAAGTATAAATAAAAGAAAGGCTATACTATTTCTTTGATTCCTGAAGTTGTGACTTTAAATCATCAATTTCTTTTTGTTGTTGAATAGTATAAAGAGTCAATTCTTCTATTTTCTGCAATAGTATTTTATTCATATCATGCTGAGAGTAACCTTCCTCAGCCACTTGTTTAGCTGAAGGAACATCGGGGAGATGATTATTCTTCCGGATGAAAGCAGCTACTTCTGAAATTCTGAGAAGATTGTAGTTCTTACTAAAAACAAAATCGGACCAAGAGGATTTAGGAGATATACCATAATCTTCTGAAAGAGTACCCTTACCAACAAACAATTGATATTTATTTTTCAATTCCTGACGAATTTTTCTCATATCATCATCAGTCAGGCCTACATACATATTATCATCAGCTCCAAGATACGCCACCGATTTGTTATTTGCTCCAAGATGTACGCCCTGATTCGTCGTCGTGCCAATCCAGCCATCCTTATCATCCTGTGCCGTGCCTAAGAATAATGAAATACCTGCATTCTTTACATACAAGGGAACTGCAGCACTAACAACAGTTCCTGATACAGTAAATTGAGGAGTATCATTTGCTTCAGCCCCCGCAGTGCCCCAAAAGCCCAAACCACCGTTACTTGCAATACGCATCATCTTGTTATCATTGGCATTATTTATCGTTGGATCATTATTACGTCCTGGGCCTATACTTGTCCAGTAAGAGTCGTCAAAAAAGGTTTTACCGTATAGATAAATCTTATGCGCACCATTAGAGCTTATATGTAACCCTTCATTATCGGCATAAGATTTAAGCCAGCATCTTGTACCATCAGCCGAAATATCAATAGCATTATTTGATTTTGTCGGGTCTATAGTATTCCTTATAGAAATGCCTTCAGAATAGATCCAACCTTCGGCACCAAGAGTTAGATTACCATATCTATTCAGCATATCGCTGAAAGCACCAAGCGTTACATCATAAATACTACCTACTTTCAAGAATCCCCAGCGTCCATAACTATTAACAAACCCTCTTGGCAAATTGCCTGAAGTAAATCGAATTCCCCAATCGCCCGGTGACGCCAAGGGAGTATTTCTTAAATTATCAATATATTCGCCTTCCCCTCCTCCATTAGAATACATATAATACTTCGACTGCGCTTGAATATTTAAGCCACCCACAACTCCTGTTAAAATGACTAATAATACAAATATCTTTTTCATAATATACAATTTAATTGTTTACAAAAACTTTCTTATTAATCCGATAATTATTAGCTTCGACTAGAACTAAATAGATACCATCGTTTTCCAACCGAACATCTTTTTCCAAAAGCTTTGTTTGACCAGAGTACAGTTCACGAAGTAATACGCCCTGAGAATCGAACAACTTGGCCGTTGCATTTTCAACCTCCGGAAAAGCGATACGAATCCGGATAGCTCTCGCTAATTTATCAAAATATATTTCCTCATACAGAGGAATAAGGTTAGCAGCATCTTTTGTACTATTTTTTACCTGATTCGTTTTCTTCAACTGGCTTAGACACCATTTTTGAGAATCAGAGTTATCCGCCACTTGCTGGAGTACCCCTTCCGGTATATCTGTCAGATTCATACCAGTTGCGGCATTAGCAATAGTAAAAATACGCCCATGCGCAGTATCTTTCACCGGACAGAGTATCCACTTCTGCAAATCGGACTCTATATCCGGCACCATTGATAAAGCATAGCCGGCATCAGCATTAATAAAAGTCATATCTGCCCGATTTTGCAAAGCATACTGCAACGTTTCCTGCAATCCTACACAATGGAAATACCATGTAGAAGAATAAAGTGGACTATTCGTTCCCACATTAATCAAAGCTTCATTCCCCATACTGAGCTGGGACTCGGATTGGTATAAAATGGATACCAGTTCTTTCGACAATGCAGTACTATAGACTTTAAAGTCATCCATTCCGGCAGCAGGAATCCCATCCAATGTTCCAATACACATTGATGTTATTAAATTCCAATCTGGCACAAAAGCAGAATAGCATTCGGTCATTCTTCCTTTGGGAGTAGTCAAATAGAAATAAGTACCACCTTCAGAATAAACTACCACTACAAAATACCAGCCCTTTCCTTCATTGAAATTTGAATCGTTCCACATCCATTGTAGATCAGGCAACATTTCTTGTTTGCTGTCCTTATGATAAATATTCAGAACAGCCCGTTTTTCCTTTTTCCCCATTCCAAGCAATAAATCACCCTTAGTATCTTTTGCCCAGAATGCTTGTACAACAGAATCATTATCGACATACATCCAATATGTCAATGTCATTTCCTTTCTTACCTCTCCATGAACCGAAGTTATAGGAAAAGAAAGATAACTATTTTCCTTATCAAAAGAGATTGCTTTTCCAACACCTCCAAAACGATCCGTAAAAGCATAAACCTTTCCATAAATATCCGCCATTGCACCAGATATGACATCTTCCGAATCGACTCCGTTCAAAGGGAAACACCTTTGAGGTAAGGGGATTTCCTGACTGTACACATAACCAGCAAGAAATACAATTATTATCAATATAAACTTTTTCATAGGCATACTATTAATTATCTTTACTAAATTCATTATTCAGCGTTGTGCGCAATTCAGAATACTTGAATTCATAGATTCCTATTTCTTCCGGCATCGTAAATGTCGTCGAAGGATTCGGATCACCAAAAATCAGTTTAGCCTGTGATGAACGATTCAGAAAATCATTCATATAACTAGTACGAGGAGGAGAATCTATTCCGATGAAAAGGGGAGCATGCCACCTGTTATTGGCAGTCTTACGCGTATCACGCGTTTCTATCCAGAAGAAGTATCCTGTAAAAAAGGCATGAATCTCCCAAGTCACAACAGCAGGGTCTGTAAGAAACATCGGATCATACAAGTGGTAATCATAATAGTATTGCGATCCAGGAGCATATTTCCGACGAACCGTAATAGTTCCTGCGTTATAGAATAAATCCATATATGAGTTACTTTCTGTACCATTAGTAAATGATATCAATTTCAACGGTCTTGTTACCTGCCTCAAGTTCACTGTTAAATAAAAAGTCACAGTTAAACCGTCCATCCCTGTTGTAACTGGTTGAATTTCATTCATTCCTAAAATTGTCCTATTTGCGTCCCGCACTTCTCTATTGAAAAGATTCTTACCCAATCTCGTAACATATCCATGTTTATCCTGAGAAAAAACGGAGGATATAAATAATCCTTCAAAAAAGAAAAGAGCTATTATTATTTTTAGATATTTCATCATCATTCTCATAAGAATATAATTTTATTGAGGCATGTTATTAAACAACTCATTAACCGCTTTACAAACATCGGGTCTATCAGTAGTAAGCACCATTATTTTTCCATAAGGAATACTCATCAAGAAATAATGGTCGCCTCTCATATCATCTTTAGAATCTTTCATTCTAAACTCTCCATATCTTCCTGCCACTCCGCGTGGCCCTGCCGGTTCTTCCGGATAAATACCAGGTCTCAATCCACTGGTTGCATAAACATAATGGAGTAGATTATCATAAGATACGCCATATCGAACAAATCGAGTCAAATAGGGATCTCCCGCTTTTCTAAAGTTAGTCTGCCATGCCACCAACTCTGTCTTGGCCCGCCTAACCCAAGTATCAATGAAATCCAAATAATTCTCTCTATCCGGATGAATTACAGGCATGAACATTGTTTTTGACATTTGTTCCTCCGTCAAATATTGACTAAGTTCTGCATAAGAGTAATTAACTTTAAATGCCAGATATTGTAGCGCATCTTTCTGTTCTGCAATTTCAACACATTTCTTTAAAATCTTCATAAAGCTTTGTGTCATCAATCTTTTAGCTGCCTCTCCATGTTGCTTCACATCATACTCACAAGCTGCAATACAATTACCATTTTTATCATATCGCGATCTTATTTCTTTGATATCCACAGTAAGAACTAGCTCATACTTTTTTAACGCATCAATCATATCACTAAAAGTCAAATACTTATATTCAGAAATATCCATATTTCTTTTCCGCAAATGAAGATCTTTTATTTGGCTTGCATTCATATTATATAAATAATCTTCATCTGACCCAGCGTAATCTGATAATCTCTTCAAATTATAGTCATGAGAAACTATGAGCCCATCATCTTTTGTATTCATTACATCAGATTCCAGCACATCAGTATATAATTTTGTGTCCCGAATGGCAGCTATTGAATTTTCCGGATTACCAGTACCTAAATTATCACCCCAAACTCCACGATGAGTAGCAATAATAAAATCAGCTCCCCAGTCCATTCTCGGTTGCTTAACTCTTGTCCACGCCCTTGTTACAAATTCAGCCGCATGCCTCAAATCATGACAATAATGGTTAGGATGAAACAATGCATTTCCTCCACTTCTATCAATTAAGCCTATTCCAGGAATTTTGCAAGCATCCATCTCTGCATTAGTCTCAATAATCTGTACTTTCAGATCTATATTATTCACGAACATCTGGTATGGCTTAATTGTCACGGCATCATATCTCTTTCTATCTATAGAGCCCAATGCTATTTTTATATCCTTACTGCTCCAGACATTGGGATAATAAGTAGCTCCACTTCCCAGAGAAGATTTATTATAATTCACTGCTGTTCCTGCAAAAGTTGTTGAAGTAGAAGTTATATAGGTATGATAAACCAACGTATTCGTCGATTTATCAAATATCTTCACCTCAATTTTTCCACCCGAATTCACATTGCCTTTAATCCCATTTTCCATATCCGCATATGGGCTAAACAGTTCCTGTAAACTCATTGTAGCTTCATATTCACTCGCCTTTGTAACAAAACTAAAGAAGAAAAGAAATAGCCACAATATTGAGTTGCAAATACAATTTTTGTTTATCAAAGGTCTCATATGTCAATAAATATAAAATTAACACTATTGAAAAATTGAATATATATAGCTGAAGACACCTGAATTTTAACTGCATAGGTGCCTTCATACTAAAGGAAAGGCAAATCTACCATAATAGAACTGTTTCATACTCATTTTAATTACACACTGTTTTAAAAATAGAAGAAAGTCACACAAGAGAATTAGCAATACCCATTTCCAACCCTCTCAACTCCGCTAATCCTCGCAAGCGACCGATGCAGGAGTATCCCGGATTGGTTTTCTTCTTCAGGTCGTCTACCATCTGGTGTCCGTGATCGGGACGCATAGGAATGGATACTTGTCTTTTTTGCTGTAATTCGAGGAAAGCTTTCATAACATGGTACATGTCTACATCACCTTCCAGATGGTTGGCTTCGTAGAAGTTACCTTCTGCATCGCGCTGTGTGCTGCGGAAGTGTACGAAGTTAATGCGGTCACCGAACTGTTTCATCATACCTTCCAGATCGTTGGAACTGCTGACTCCGAGAGAGCCGGTACAGAGGCAAAGACCATTGCTCTTATTAGGAACAGCGTCAATCAATGCCTGGAAATCGGCAGCACTACTCATGATACGCGGCAGTCCAAGGATAGAACAAGGAGGATCGTCCGGATGGATAACCAACTCTACACCGGCTTCATCGGCAACAGGAGTGATTTCTTGCAGGAAGTAAATCAGGTTGGCACGTAACTTTTCCGGAGTGATGTCTTTATAGCGATCAAGCTCTTGCTGGAATTGTTCCAGTGTGAAGCTCTCTTCCGAACCGGGCAGTCCGGCGATCATGTTGCTAACGAGCAGTTGCTTGTCGGCATCCGTCATTTGTTCGAAGCGGGCTTTTGCCTTTGCTTTTTCTTCGTCGGTGTAGTCGTTTTCTGCACCGGGACGCTTTAACAAGAAAAGGTCGAAAGCAATGAAAGCGGCACGTTCGAAGCGCAGGGCGCGGCTACCATCAGGCAGTTCGTAAGCGAGGTCGGTACGCGTCCAGTCCAGTACGGGCATGAAGTTGTAGGTTACGATGTTCACGCCACACTTGCCGAGGTTGCGCAGGCTTTCTTTATAATTATCAATGTATTTCTGGAATTCTCCCATTTGGGTTTTGATATGCTCATGTACAGGTACGCTTTCTACTACAGACCAGCGCAGACCGACAGCTTCAATCATTTCTTTGCGTTTTATGATCTCTTCTACTGTCCATACTTCACCGTTCGGAATGTGGTGCAGGGCGTTCACAATGCCAGTTGCTCCGGCTTGTTTGATGTCCCACAGACTAACCGGGTCATTAGGACCGTACCAGCGCCAAGTTTGTTCACAAAGTATCATAGTAAGTTGATTTAATATATTATGTTTATGCTGTTATGTCTTATATAGAAAATGCATCAAAGCCACCGTCTACCACAGACAAAGCACCAGTTACAAAACTGGAAGCATCACTGATAAGATAGTGGATAGTTCCAAACAGTTCCTCCGGTTCGGCAAAGCGTCCGCATGGGGTGTGGGCAATGATAGCCTTTGCGCGGTCGGTATAAACTCCGTCCGGATTAGTCAACAGGGCACGATTCTGATTTGTCAACAAGAAGCCTGGAACGATGGCGTTTACACGAATTTCAGGACTGAATTTTGTTGCTAGTTCCGTAGCCATATAACGGGTATAGTTAGCTATGGCAGCTTTAGCAGAACCATACCCTACCACACGTGTAAGAGGCCGCAGAGCTGACTCGGAACAAAAGTTAACGATAACACCTTCTTTGTTCTTTGCCATTACATCGACGAATGCCATCGTAGGTAATACTGTGCCAAAGAGGTTCAAGTCTACTACTTTTCTGAAGGCATCCACTTCCAAATCGAGAATCGTCTTATCTGGGGCAATAGTAGCACCAGACATATTTCCTCCGGCAGCATTCAACAAGATATCAATAGTGTTAAAGCGTTCCAGAATGGCTATTTTATTTTCTTCCAATACTTCTTTGTTCAGAACATCCGTTACCAAAAACATAGCTTCTGTTTTCAGATTCAGTTCAGTTTCCAGTTCTTTGCCGATTTCTTCCGTACGGTCAAGAATAACGATTTTAGCTCCCTGTTCAGCTAAATAAAGAGCTATCCCCCTACCTAAAATGCCGCAACCACCTGTAATGACAATTACTTTACCATTAATATCAAATAAATTTTTCATAATTTTTTATTTTATAAATTACTTCTTGAGCTTTATTTTTAAATAAGCACGATCATCAAAGGAGCAATTTCCTTTTTTAACCCCTTTCGTACTCTTGTACAATCGCATACATAGAGGATCTTTTTCCAAAATATCTGCAAGGTAACACTCTGACTCATGCAATGTAGAGTATAAATGCGGATAACCATCGGAAGATAAAATTATCTCATCTGCATTTCCTACCGGAAAGACATTAACCTGTTTCATTTGTATAGGAAAGCCATCGAATACAGGAAATGCAAACCGTTGCCCTTCTATCGGGCAGTTTTGCAAAAGAGCTTGTTTCTGTAAGAAAGGATAAATAAAATCCCGTCCTAAATCATGAGCTTCAAGTCCTTCCATTGTGGCGCCGTTCAGCAAAGCAACTTCATTGAAAGCAGCACGTGCATTCGCCATGATAGCATCTATTTCTTTCTCGTTAGAAGAATACAAGTTTCCAATGATACATTGACAATCGCCTACCTGCCATACCTCATTTCGGGTATAACTATAAATCACTCCATTAGCAGTAAAGCGCTTTCCCGGTTCGGTTTTCAATTCATCAAATAAGTTGTGTTCTACATAAAACTGGTGTATTTTTTCTGTAATTCTACGAAGTGCTTCTGTTGCATCAATATCCTTGGGAAATTCACGAATAGCCTCCAAAGCAAGTTCCATAGCCAGACGGCCTGTTTTCTTGCCATCATGAGTGAAAGTAGATTTAGCGGTAGCTCCATCAATAACAGCCGCGAAATAAGGAGTGACAATGATGCCATCTTCATTCGTCTGCGGACTTTGCTTTCCTTTCAAGAAACTCTCTTCAATAGTAAAATTCGGAACAGAAGGAGCTTGATATTCATTCTCAGATTTTAAATAGGTCCAATCGCGATCACAATTCATAACTTTTGCTTTATATTTCAAATAGTCAATCAAGTATGCCGGACGGTCTGTCTGCAAGATAGTAGCACCCAGATTATTTATCAGGTAACCATAGCCTTTATCCTTATTTAGCAGTGAACAATCATCGTCGTGTCCACCGGCATGTGTATCCCATAACGTATTATACCATATATGAGATTTACCAGCCATGATTTTTTTAACCTCATAGGGCAACGGATTTGTATCGTAGGCAAACTTAAACTCAATAGCCACCGGTTTCAATACCCGTAGATAATCATTTAACTTCTGAGTGGCATCTTTATCATCCAAATTAACCTTTGGCATAAAAACTACTTTATCCAAGTATTTTCCATAATCACGCTTCACATCTTCAGCCGGAGCATTACTTTTCATTATTACCAGATTAGTAGTTCCTGTTTTTTCCAGTAATTCATAAACCTGATCGAAATAGTCAAAAGCTTTGTCCAGATTAAGCATTACTTTTCCCTTAGCCAGCAATAGAGCTTCCTCTAATGTGGGAACTTTATAAATAGTCTTAATATGACAGCCATTTCGTAAGCGCAAATCTTTTATCTCAGCTAAAGTATGATCTTCAACTTTTCCTTTTCCGGTAGTAGTACGGTCAAGTATCTGGTCATGCATGAGAATCAAATGCCCGTCTTTAGTCCGGCCAAGATCTACTTCAACAATGTCAACTCCCATATGGATAGCGTTTTCAATGGCTTCCAGTGAGTTCTCGCAAGCATTTCGCCAGTCACCGCGATGAGAAGCTACCAATACACCCGAACTATTCGGATCAAACAGTTTAGCACGTATCTGTGCCAGTCTTGTAACCTCTATTCCGGATATTTCAAGATATTTCTTTGCGTAACGTTCACCTAATATTTTTTGTGACTTTGCATCGAAATGGAACTCATCAATATTAGTCAGCCCTTCAGATGAAACAAGACTCGCGTAAGAAATGCTATCAGGAATCGCAGCAATCCGTTTCACAATATGCGAATAATCCGGATTCCACTTTCCTATTTCTCCTGCAATAAAGGGTAAATCGAGAATACCTAAATCGGTACGCAAATCTGTAACCAATTTATTCAAATGATTCAGATAGTTCTGATAATCATCCCGGTTTGATTCTCCCTGATGCCATATTATGGCTTCCGGTTTCATATCGGGGTACGCACGCAATGCTTGTTTTATACGGCTTAATGTTTTCTTATAATAGCCTGCCGGATCCTTCTTCATGAAACGCTCTAAAGCTGTACCTCCACGTGCATTGACTACAAGATATATAGTATCCTGCAACTGCTCGGACAAAGTCTTAGCAAAATGGTAGCCGGGACCTAATTTTTGCATCGTAATACCTTTACGGATATTTGAGAAACGGTTCAATGGATTTCGGGCAACTTCAAAACGTCCGTCGGCATCCAACAGCTTTACCAATGGTAAAGCTGCCGTATCCGCATTTTCTATAGGTGCCCTCCCTGACATATTGGATTGCCCGAGCAGAATGAATAAACGCTTATGAGTATCCTGCTGCGCATAGGTCAGGAAAGAGACCAATAGAAATAATAATAGTATCGGTAATTTTTTCATTCTTCTATCTATTAATAGTATCCTTCATTTTGTTCTTCCTCAATCTTGCCTGCCGGTTTCAAACGGTCGATATGATTTTGAGGAATAGGACGTAACTTATGGAAAGGTCTCATGGTTCCGGCAGCTTTGGCTTCTCCATTGAATTTCATAACCCAATCATACAGAACCCCGCAACGTACCAAGTCTTCCCATCGATAAATTTCACCTAACAACTCACGGCCTCTTTCATCCAAGATAAAAGTGACAAAATCGCTCTTCAATTCATCCGGTGTAACTTTTATCAAATCGTAGGTACTGTTCATGTCATTCATTTCGCCACCTTCTTCTTTCCAATATTGGGGAGCTTTCACTTCTTTATCGGCCCATGCTGCACGCTTCCTAACTACATTGATATATTTTGCTGCCAACTCATAATCTCCTTTTCTACCAGCAGCTTCGGCTGCAATCAGATAAGTTTCTCCCAAACGCATGCGTACCCATTCCCGTGCACCTGCTTGCGTATTTTTATCCGGACGTGTAGGATCAAGATGTTTAACCAGTACGAGATGACCTTCTATATCGTGCATCTCATAAGGCATATATACATATTTAAAGTTAGCGAGATACTTTTTCATCTCTAATGTTCCTGGTTGCAAGCCACATTTCTGTACTGAGAAATAGATAGCTGTATCTCCTAATTCAATTTTATTCTTACCTTCTTTTTGTCCTTTTGCCGGATCGGGAGTGAAATAAACCTCACCATTATAGGATAAAGTTTCCCATTTAGGCAATGTCTTTTTGTTATTCGCATAAAAAGCCATTTTGAAACTCTTATAGAAACGAGAGTCGTTTTTACGATCGAAAAGAGTGAGTAAAGTCTTATCAGTCGGACGAATCATTCCATAAGGACGTCCATTTGCAATATCACGTATCATACCCGGTTGTAATTCATACATGGCTGCATTCCAATAAAGATGGAACCAGTTTCCGTCATCATTATACAACGGATTATTTGTAAATTGCACTGCATAAATTACTTCTGAGTTGCCCTGATTCTTCATATCCCATAAGTCCGCATAGTTGCTCATTAATTTGTGCGTACCTCCATTCTCCGGTAATACACTCTCTGCATAATAAAGACAACTATCCAGATCGGTAGGCTTCATGCCACGAATATCTGTTTCCGCACTGGCACGAGTCAAATACACCTTAGCAAGAAGGTGTGCGGCTGCATCTCTTGAAGCCTTGCCTCCATTCGCGGGTTTTGTTGGAAGCAACGGTTCTGCAATTCTCAAATCACTAACAATCTGATTATAGATATCTGCTACAGGTGCCCGTTTATAATCAGTCCTCACTTCAAAATTACCTTTTGTTTCCAAAGGTATTTTGCCAAACTGCTGCACTAAATCAAAATAAAAATAAGCACGCAAAAAATGCAATTCTCCTAAACTCAGTTCTTTTTTAGCTTCGGATAATTCAGTACTTTTTTCTACTTGGTTTATAGCAATATTCGCCGTACTGATTGCTTTATAATGATTTTCCCAGAATTCATATAAAACCTTCAAAGAAGGATTCATAAAACCGGATTCATAACGATTAAAAGATTCGCGAGTCTTTCCGTCACGTGCTTCAGTAAACAAATCAACTCCTAATTCAGTCATCATATTATATCTGGCCTTATTGCCGGCTCCCCATCTCATATATGAATAAGTGGCAACTAATGCTGCATCTATTCCCTTCTCAGTAGCATAAAAATCATATGTCAGCTTTGAAGAATCATCTTCTTGCAGCCAATCGCTGCAACCCGAAACCAAGAAAGCAAACAACAACATAATACTAATATATCTTATTTTCATATCTCAACTATTTTAAAGATTTAGAACTCTGATTAATTTTAGAAAGAAAGATTTACTCCACCCATCCATGTCGAAGCACTTGGCGCTGTATAGCCTCTTGCTCCTTCAGGATCAATTCCAGAGAATCCGGTAATAACAAATGGATTGTTTGCAGAAAGATATACACGTATTTTACGAGCACGTATTTTTTTCAATAATTTCTCCGGTAAAGTATATCCCAAAGTTATATTTCTAACTCTGATGAAATCGGCCTTTTCATATTGAAGTGACTTCACATAAGCTGGTGAAGCATTGTCAACACTTGGGCGTGGATAGGCATTTGTCGGATTCGTCGGAGTCCAGTAATCAATAACAATACTGTTAGCACGTCCGGGTTTATTCAAATACTCAATATTATTATTAAGCATAGCTCCCACACTGGCATACAGGAAAATAGAAAAATCAAACCCTTTATAGCTGATACTATTCACCATACTTGCAATGAACTTCGGGCTGGTAGAACCTAATATTTTACGATCAGCCTCCGTAATTTTCTTATCGCCGTTATCCCATATCTTTATATCTCCCGGTTTAAAGTTGGCACCATTCTTATTAAACTCTTCCATTTCAGCCAAATCTTCCGATGTATTCTGCCAGATTCCTATTTTCTCATAATCATAATGCACATTAATAGGATGTCCGATAAACCACTTATTACCAATATCATCTACTTTCCCATTATACAGTGATTCGATAGATTCTTTATTTGCATAGAACATCACGTCGGTAGTCCACTGGAAACTTTTTGTATTGATATTCAAAGAAGAAAGTGAAATCTCAATACCTTTATTTTTAGTTTCACCTACATTGGAAAGGACACTCCCAAATCCGGACACGACAGGTATCTGACGTTCCAGCAAAAGGTCAGAAGTATGTTGAAGGTATAAATCAACAGTACCACTTAGTCTGTTATTAAAGAAACCAAAGTCTACACCTACGTTCCATTGTTTTGTGGTTTCCCAAGTTAATTCACTATTTGCCATTATCTTAGGTGCATATCCTAATACTTCAGAAGCTCCATTATCCCATACATATGTAGACAAGCCAAGACCGCCTCTCGTCATATAAGGATCAATAGAAGAATTACCAGTCTTTCCCCAACCAGCTCTTAACTTTAAATTAGAAAGGAAATTCTGCTTCTTCATAAAAGCTTCTTCACTGACACGCCACGCCAATGCCACTGATGGGAAAGCAACCCATTTGTGCCCCTCTGCTAAACGGGAAGAGCCATCATAACGTACTGAACCGGTAAAGAGATATCTTCCTTTAAATCCATAATTGACACGTCCCATAAAAGACGCCATAGTCCACTTCGTCAAATTACTACCTATTTTATCTATAATAGAAGAAGATGCCAAGTCGTTGTACAGCAAATCATCTGAAGTAACATCCTGCACTCCAATCTTATTCGATTCTGTCTTATCTTCCTGAATAGATTGCAGCAAGGTCACCCCCAAAGTATGGTCTTTACCAAAATCGCGGTTATAGAACAGCATGTTCTCAAGAGTCATCATCGTGTATTTACTCATACCATTATAAGCATAAGATGTTCCTAACTGGCGGGTACTTGTGTTAGAGGAATAGAATTGATAATCTTGTTTAGTGCGGGCATCAAGTCCTAAATTACTTTTGAATTTCAAACCCTTTACAGGGAAGGTCACTTCCACATAATAACTACCTAAATATCGACTAACTTTCTCAGGTGCAGATACTGCTCCTTCTTCAAGATTCATCAAAGGGTTCCACATCTGAGCATCAGAGGCTACCAACTGAGTGGGAGTACCATCCTCATTGCGTAATGAGCCCAAAGGACTGATGCGGTACATATAAGCATCACCTTCCATCCCACTACCACGCTCCTTTACAGAATGTGAGTATTGCGTTTGAAGTCCAAATTTAAACCACTGGTTGATTTCATGATTCAAGTTCAAACGTATAGAATAACGTTCGTAACTCTGATCTTTCATGATACCTTCATTCTTATTATAAGTAGCAGATGCCAAAAAGTTTGTTTTGGCATTTCCACCATTGACGCTTATCTGATGATCGGTTATAATACCGTTGCGTGTAACATGATCAAACCAATTGTCAGAACGTACTTTTGAAGGGTCATAATTTCCATTTTCATCATAAGCCATCATCAATGATTCAAGTACATAGGCGTCCTGTTTGAACATGGGATTTGCCATATCCGCTGTTTTATCAGGATAGTCCGTAGGATATTTGTTCGAACTATTTGTATTGCGGTAAGCCTCACGCACATATTCTGCATATTGGGCTCCATTCATTAATTCCAGTTTATTCTGTATAGTTTGAACACCAAAGTACCCGGAATAGTCAACCTGCGTTTTACCATCTTTACCTTGTTTGGTCGTAATCAAAACAACGCCATTAGCACCTCTTGAACCATAAATGGCAGTAGCGGATGCATCTTTCAAGACTTCCATTGAAGCAATATCCGAAGGACTTATTTCTCGAAGTCCGCCTGTAATAGGTACACCATCAACTACATATAACGGTTCATTACTGGCATTGATTGAACGTTTTCCACGAATTAAAACTGTAGGCGAGGTACCCGGCGCCCAATTATCCTGAGAAACCAATACACCGGAAGCACGTCCTTGTAAAGCTTCAGAAGCTGAAGTTACAGGAACTGACGCTATCTTCGCTGCATCTACAGAAGCCATTGCACCTGTTACATCTCTCTTTTTTTGCACACCATAACCCACTACTACTACTTCATCTATCAATTCGCTATCTTCTTTCAAAGTGATATTTGCTAAAGTTTTATCATTAGCAGCAAAGGTTAACGACTTATAGCCTACAAATGAAATAGTAATCATGCTATTCTCAGGGACATTAGCCAAAGTATATTCACCATCAATGTTAGTGATAGTACCTTGTGAAGTTCCTTCAATTATAATACTGGCACCAATCACCGGCTCGCCTTTATCATCTGCAATTTGTCCTGTTATCGTCTTCTGCTTTATCTGATTATTATTTTTAATAGCTCCTTTTTTGGAAATCACAATCATCTTATTCTTTAGATTCACCTCCAATGATTTGTCAAGGATAGATGACAATGCCTCTACAACGGGAGTATTTTCAAAAGTCGCATTGACCTTTTTATTCTCGTTTATTTCGTTTTTCTGATAGATAATGGACAGCCCTGTCTGACTCTCTATTTCCTTCAATACTGTTTTCAGTGTTTGTTCCTTAAAAACTTTGCTGACTGTCTGGGCATTTACAGATAATGAACCCAAACTGAGCAAAAACAAAAGGAATAAGCATAGAATTGATTTTCGGTTGTTCATAGCTTTTCTTGATTTAATTAGTTGTTACAAAATTGATTTTATTCTCTGATATATATATCCTTTCCTCTGCGTTCGACGGTTATCGGGATGATCTCCTGCAAAGCAGCCATCACCTCTCCTATCGTCTCACGGTTTCTTAATGAAATGCGGAAGCGTTTGGCACCTACCTGTTCCGATTCCAGACTGATATTGACGTCATACTGGCGGGATAGCTTCGTTACCAGCTCTTTCAACGTAATATCCTCAAATTCAATTCGATTCTCCGACCAGGCTTTCCATTGCTTCACATCATTACGGGTACGTGTGATTTTTCCGGTAGCCATATCCAACTTCACGAATTCACCGGGTGCCATCTCTATCCGCTGTTCCCCGCGATGGATTTCTACAATTCCTTCCATCAGTGCCGTAGTGACAACTGAGTCTTCAGGATAGGCGGAAACATCGAATTTCGTTCCTTTCACTACTACATCATATCCACAGGTTTGCACCGTGAATTTGGCTTTTTCCTTCTTCGTGACTTCAAAATAAGCCTCACCGCTAAGTATTACTTTACGATTCCGCTCGTTGAACTTATCCGAATACTTCAGTACAGAACCGGCATTCAGCCATACCACCGTACCATCTGCCAAAGTCATCTTGCTCTTTTCTCCATAGGGAGCTTCGAATACGAAATAATCTTCGGTAGAAGATAAGGAAGCAATGTTCCAGATGCCCAACGTAGCCCCGGCAGTAAGCACCACGATAGCGGCTACGGCAGCCACTCTGCGCCAGAAGCTGAAATAACGACGGGGCAACATCGGCATAATAGCTTCTTGCGTGCGAAGGCGGCGTTGCAGACGTTGCCATTCATGCATGGTCTGTTCGTCCCCTTCATTAGTAAGTTTCCATTCTTTTTCCCACTGGCGAAACCGCAGGCGGTTTTCTTCCGCTTGCTCAATGTAGCTGAACAAGAGTTTCTCTTCTGCCTTTGAAATGTGTCCTTCAAAGTAGCGGATCGCCAATTCGTGAATGTTTGTTTCTGTTTTCATAAATTCTCTTTCTATAGGATGTAACAACTAATTTTAATTCTACCCAACCCCGGAAAAAGAAAAAAGCAGAAAATTTTTAGTTCTCTGCTTTTTCTTCTCCTGGTTATTCTGTTTATTCGTTCATAATCACCCAAGCTAAAACCATTATATAGATGTCTACCGGATACTTATCCTTGAAGTGACGTTCAAAAAGGGCAAGGGCTTTAGAAATATGTTTCTCCACGGCTGTAGTGGATATTTGTAGCTTATCGGCTATCTCCCTGTTCTTGAGATGTGTGAACCGACTCAGCAGAAAGACTTCGCGACAACGGTCAGGCAGCTGACCGATGACGAGTTTGATTTGCTCCTGTAATTCGTCATAGAGGAGTTTGTTGTCTGCATCAAAGGTGAAGTCGGTATAGTAAAGCCGTTCTTCCCCATCAATGGATGCCAGGTATTCAATCCGGTGTTTCTCTACAATGGATACGTGTTTCAGGTAGTTCAGGCATCCGTTGCGCACCATTGCAAACAGCAAAGAAGTTATGGAGACCGACGAAAGTAAGTCCCTCTTCTCCCAGAACTTCAGAAAACATTCCTGAATAATATCCCGAACGATTTCTTCATCTTCAATAAAGCGAATAGCATATCCACGCAAACGCGGAAAGTAATTTTTAAACAGATAAACGAATGCTTCTTCGTTTCCCCGTTTTATCTCCTCCAATAAATAGCTATCATCTGAAAAATCAGCCATATTCTTTTCCATGCTTATATTTTAAGGAACAAAGATTGTTAGAAGTGAATAATTAGGTTTTGCAAACCTATTAAAATTTTGTTCCAATACAAAATGAAAAAGGGATTGTTTTTTTATTCGCTTACTGATTTTGAAGAATTCCCAATGATTCAGCATTACCTATTTATGCCTCTCTCAACTCCCAATGTCCTGATTTGTTAGAGCCGACACGTCTGATTAGCCCTTTCTCCTTTAATGCTGCCATAATACGTTCACCTTGCCGTAAGGAAACCGAAAGCAATTCTGCAATCTCTTTTGCAGTGATTCGATTATTTATCCGGATAAGCTCTAATACACGTTGTTCATTTATACCGACATTTATACCGACATTTATACCGACATCAACACGAGGTTCTAAACCTTCATCTTCTATAGATGCCTGATAATTACGAATCGTCTGCTCTAAATTACGAATATGTTCATCGAACATAAAGTTGTGAAATGGTTCTATATCATCGTTTTCACGAGTAGCTATAAGAGATTCAATATATTCCGCTTTATGGTCTTTGTTAATATTGGTAGGAATGATTTCAAACTCAAACTGCAACTGATTCATCAGCAAACGAGACATCCTGCCATTGCCATCAGCCCACGGATGAATTGTTACTAAATGGAAGTGAGCGTCGAAACTCAACTTATAACATTCAATAACATTCGTTTTTGAAAGAGCCTTTCGTCGCTGATTTATACTTTCGCAAAGTTCTGCCAACTTTGTAGGTACCTTTGAGTAATTCATATAAGAGCGTCCTCCAGTTCCGGCTGTAACGTTCAGTAATCGTAAATCTCCATTCGCTGACGAAAATTCACCTAATGCAGTTTGATATATTGTTCCAGTATTCTTCAGAACGATAGAAGATAGTTGCTTAAGCATATCAACAGAAATATCACTATGACTCTTTGCAAAAGCAATAGATTGTTCGTATGCTGCTTTCAGGTCTAAGTTCATTAGTTGCTCAGTCATAGAACGACCTTTCGCACTGATACCCTCATCAAACAAAAGTTGATTCTCAATTTCAGTGACAGTAGAACCTTCAATAGCTGTTGAATGGGTAATAAGAGAATACAGATAGAATTTATCGTAATCTATCTGTTTGTCAATACCCAGCTCCTTAAACTGGGCTAACAAGGATAATATCTTCTGTTCTCTTGTCATAAAAATGTTTTTTAATGCTGCCTTTATATGGCATAGAGGCATGCAATTTTTTTTGCAAAGTTAGCAAAAAGGCGGATTACTCCGCCTTTTCTCCCTTATTCTTCCGGCAACTCTCCCGCCCGTATCCACTTTACATACGATACCTGATCTGCTTAATCAAACTTTTTTTTATCGACACCGACCAACAGCTCTTCAATAAGAGCATACTCGCGAGCACTGGCTATTTTCAGTGCATCGCGCAATTTTTCAATCACCACCTTCTCTCTCTTACATAAGAACGATGTCCATAAATTATAATCACCACAAAACAAATAAAAGGAAGTACAAATGAAACATTCACAGCAGGCATACCGAACAAGGTTTGCATATCAATGATACTCGCCTGAAGCGGTGGCAACACCGAACCGCCCAGAATCGCCATTATCAAGCCCGCAGCACCGAACTTTGCGTCATCACCCAATCCCTGTAAAGCTATTCCGTAAATCGTAGGAAACATTAATGACATACAGGCAGATACACCCACCAGACAATATATTCCCCCGATATCCTGAATAAAGATAACCCCAATTGTAAATCCACAAGCCGCAATAGCCAGCACCTTCAACAGCAGCCCCGGACTGAGATAGCGCAAGATGAAAGTACATATAAACCTACTTGCACAAAAGATAATCATCGCCACAATGTTATACTGCTGCGACAACACTTCCGCCGCCTTTTCTCCCATCCCCTGAGACATGAATAAACGTGTGCCATATTGTATGACAAACGTCCAGCACATAATCTGCGCACCGACATAAAAGAACTGGGCGATCACTCCTTCCCTGTAATAACTGATAGAAAAGATACGTTTCAATGTCGGAAAGAAGTTGATGTCATGAGACTGGTCGGCATTCTTCGGCATTTTCACCATACGAATCAGTATCAACATTACCAGAATCACAATACCGATAACCAGATAGGGAGCAATCAATACACCTAAATCAGAATCACGAACCGCCTCGAAATCAGCAGCAGAAAGCTGACTGCGTTCTATCGTATCCATCGGACTCAAACGATTCTGTATAAAATTCATCGCTACATACATTCCCAGCAACGATCCCATCGGATTGAACGACTGAGCCAGATTCAAACGACGAGTAGCCGTTTCCTCCGTCCCCATCGAGAGGATATAAGGATTACTGCTGGTTTCAAGAAACGAAAGCCCGCACGTCAGGATGAAGTAGGCTATCAGAAACGGATAATAGCTCCCCGAAAGCATAGCCGGAAAAAACAGGAACGCCCCGAAAGCATACATACCCAATCCTAAAAGTACTCCTGCCTTATAAGAAAATTTGCGTATGAACATAGCTGCCGGAAAGGCCATGGCAAAATATCCGCCATAGAAAGCAACCTGTACCAAAGCACCATCCGTAACGCTCATACGGAATATTTTGGAGAAAGCTTTCACCATCGGATTAGTGATATCATTGGCGAATCCCCACAAGGCAAAGCAACTCGTGATTAATATAAACGGAATCAGATAGCTCACACCATCCTTACTTATTATTGAAGTCTTCTTTGTGTTATTCATAAGATAAAAGGGTTCTTACTCACAGTTTATTACAATGCTTTTCTGTATAGTTCAAGAATGATCTCCTTAGAAACTTCACGCGGATTGCCCGGTGTGCATACATCTGCAAAGGCTGCCTCCGATAGACGTTCCAAATCTTCTTCCTCAATTCCCAACTCAGATAAATGTTGCGGAATACCGACACGTATGGCAAGTGATTTTACGGCTTCCACAGCTGCATGGGCTGCTGCTTCCCGACTCATGCCGGAAGTATATACATTCATGGCTTTGGCAATATCCACGTATTTATCGAGTGCAGCAGGTGCATTGAACTCCATGATAACAGGCAGCAGCAAAGCATTAGCCACCCCGTGAGGAATATCAAAGATAGCTCCCAGCGGATGAGCCATTCCGTGCACCACTCCCAAACCGACATTAGAGAATGCCATTCCGGCAATATACTGTGCCACAGCCATACCATTGCGTGCCTCGGCATTTGTAGGTTCGTTGACTGCTGTTTCCAGATAACGAGCTATCATTTCAATGGCCTTGATCTCGAACATATCGCTCATTTCCCAAGCTCCTTTGGTAATCAGCCCTTCGATGGCATGTGTCAAAGCATCCAATCCGGTGGAAGCGGTCAGGCTTTTAGGCAAGGTATACATCAACTCTGCATCCACAATAGCTATAGCCGGAATATCATTCGGATCGACGCATACCATTTTCTTTTCGTTAACCTCATCCGTAATCACGTAATTGATTGTCACCTCGGCAGCAGTTCCGGCAGTAGTAGGCAGGGCAATGATAGGAACAGATTTCTTTTTCGTATCCGCCACACCTTCCAAGGAAACAACATCGCTGAATTCCGGATTGTTAGTAATAATTCCGATAGCTTTTGCGGTGTCTATTGAAGAGCCGCCACCGATAGCCAAAATAAAATCTGCTCCCGACTCAGCAAAGGTTTTCACACCTGTTTTTACATTGAACACTGTAGGATTCTGCTTGATTTCACTAAATACCTCATATGGTATTCCGGCAGATTTAAGTACACTCAGCACTTTATCCGCCACTCCGTATTTGATAAGATCTTTATCAGTTGCCACAAAGGCTTTGTGCAATCCCAAACGGGTTATTTCTTTTGGAAGCACTTCACGCGCTCCCGGTCCGAAGTATGATACTTCGTTCAATATAAATCGATTAATCATGATTTCCAATGTTATATTATTACCTATAAAAAACTATTTTCTGAAAGCTGCCAATTTATTCCTATAGTATGTTTCCACATCTTTCCAATGATAGTAAGGAGCAAGTGTACTCTCTACCGGAAGTTTCATTTCCTGTTCATTTAGCAGAACTTTCACCAGAATATCATCGCTCCCTTTTTTACGATAAAAAACGAACTGAATGTTGCAAGCCATCGGGAAAATCTTGTAATTGCGCCAGACCTCAGCGAGACTGTTCAAGTCAGTAGTCTGATAAGCGCAATCCCCCAACTCCAACAGGCATGCGAGAGGAAGTACACAAGACTCATGACCGAAACGCAATGTAACGTTATTCTCTTTTTTAACGATACAGGTGTCCGCAGTATTCAGTATGTTTTCCAACAGACTGGCTTCCAGATAAGGCATTTTCCCTTTTGTAAGTGGAGACGGACCGTAATCGATATACCAATTCGCATTATTCAGTAACCACATGTCGTAACATTCTTCTTTTGTGAAAAGGGAATAGAGTTCGATATCCGTATCGTGATTTTGCATAATAACTGCAAGTTCAAATAAGTAACTCATCAGCTTATCTGCATCCACTTTCCACTTCACATAGTCCTGACTGTTGAAAAGAGACTTCATCAAGCGTTCAGGATGAAGATGCTCCTTTCGGAAAGCTTCTTTCACTGCAAGTACTTCATCTGTCTTACGCTGCTTTCTGAAATAATCGTCTTCATTATTCATATAGTACATATCATAATAGCTGGCATCATTCTTAATCTGCAATTTGGGATTCATAGATTGCAGTTGCAGACATTCAGCCATCATAGAGAGGATGCAGCGAATAACAACGGTGGAGCGTGCATCCACTGCTGTCAGTCCTTGAAACACTTCGGGGAAGTTCTCATACATTCTTTTAGCAATTCCCCGATGTTGGCGTGCTCCCAACGGTGTCAGTTCACCATAACGGTCTTCTGCCATTCGGGCAAGGCTATCAATCAAGTTTAAGGTATTCTTTCCCAATTCAGTCAGTGCTCCGTCTTTTTCTGCTTCGCACAAAATTCTCAATGGTTCTTTATAGTCATTGGGATTAACCCGATAACGAGAACCATGCCGTGCATAATGACTCAGATAGAACGGTTTATATCCTGACGGCGGCGGAGTTTTCTTAAAGTCAGGATCGGGATAGGCATAATGGTTTGCTGCTGAAAGATGAATATTCTCAAAGATTTCTTCTTTAGCGGTCTGCGCACTTATGCCAAGTGTCAGACAACAGAGAAAGATCAGTAGGATAAAACGTCTCATGTTTTTTATTTAGAAGTGAAAAAACTTGCCTAAGTTCATGAAAGTAAATATCATAAACTTAGGCAAGTTTTAGATATTTGAGATTATTCGCTAACGTATGGACCAAACTTTTTCACAATTGTCATATTCGACTTTCTGGAATCCAGTACATATACATCATATTTACCATCGGGATATACCCTTATCACTATATGGCCCTCTTTAGCCTTAACGCCACGAGAAAACCAAGGGCCTATACCAATCCCTGTTTCTTCATGATAATATGTCATAAAGATTTCTCTCTTCTGAGTACCGACATTCCCCGATAGCAGTCTCTGCCCTACTTCAGGTCCCGGATGATCGGGACTCCATGACTGAGCTACGACAACTTTAGGATCGAGCACATCCAGGAAGTTCCTGTTTGTAGCATCCCGGTTACTATGATGATTGAGAGACATGGCAGATACTTTCCCCACCAACGGAGCCATCGGGGTTTCAATATCATACCATTCCGCATGATCCTGATCTACTAAACCGGAATTATCCCCTCCGGCATAATACTTGAATTTACCATATTTTATTACAAGAGCGGTCGACATCTGATTATCATTGAATTTGCCATTCTTTGCCAACAACTCTTCTTTAGTAAATAAAGGAGTGGTATTCTTGCCTTTTCCAGTCCACAAAAGATTGTTCGACTTAATATTTCGGATCTCAAAACCAGGATAAGATTTAGGATCTTTCTTCAAGGTAAATTGCTTGTTAGATCCAATTTCAAACTTTTCAAGCTTCATTCCATTATTAGTCTTCTGGAATTCTAGAAATTTTAACAAATTCTGAAAAGTTGCCGGTTCCACACCTCCATTACCAGATACATTAGTTCGCAGATCAACCGGAAAATTATAATTAGGATAATCTCTATCTACATAAGTTTTGATAGGAATGACATCACCCACTTCGGTCAAGCCAGTAAGCCGATAGCCATGTTCTGATGTTCCAGAGGCATCGCGTATACTACCGTAGTGATCCGAGTGAAAGTGAGTCAACAGAAAATAATCAATCGACAAATTATCCCTACCCAACACATTCGTGAGATAATTGATTATAGATGAACCGGCCGTATAACTACTATTAGGAAATACCTGCGGTGCAGACATAGGGGCATACTTTACATCAAATGATTCGTTATCGAAATCTCCGGCATCAATCATCATGTTTGTACCATCCGGCATAATTATAAAAGCACAACTTCCTCGTCCAGTATTAAGATGATGGATATCTAAATACCCTTTTTCCCATTTGGAAAGTTGATCTTGTGCAGACACGAAAGCCACACTTAAAAATAACAACAAAAATAAAATACTTTTTCTCATGGTTCTATTAAATTAAGTTTTCACATTATTTACTCATTATAGCTTTGACAGAACAATTCAGCTTTCTATCCGCAGAATATATCAAAATTACATAAAATTGATTGACACTCAACCTATCATTAAATTGGGTGATTGACACAACATTACTTCCACTATCAACCTGTCTCTTCCCCTCATATACTTGTCTTCCTGTCATATCTATTATTTTAATAGTCAACTCTGTAGAAGCCTTAAAAGGATAATCCATCAGAATGATATCATTTTTACAATCCACCATAATCTCCGGCCTATCCAAATCTGCTGCAATCGGATCTTGTTTCGAATCCAAAGAGTAAGAAACTGATTTACCAGACTGTTTCTCGAACGTCCACAATCTATTCTTATCTCCTGTATCATATTGTACAACAGAAGCTCCATCGACCATAGAAGCATTTTGCACTACTGCATATAATCCTGAAAGTTGGTTCTTTAAAGTATAAACCGAATATTTTGTACCAGCTTCAGTATAAGACTCCTTATTAATCTTCCAATAACTATTAGGAGTATCAGCACTGTGCTGAATAAGTTCAGCCCCCACACTAAGACTTCCATTTCTGACAACCAGATACTTTTGACTATTCCTATTCCTCAATTGTACAAATCCATAATCCGCCGGTAATATCTCCCACTCGGCATTTGCTTCACCTGTACCATACTGAACTATTCCAGCAAAATCGTCTTTTGAGGCATTTTTCACTACCATCATTTTATAGCTATTTTCATTTCGTATCCTATAAGTACCAGAGGAAAATAAAGGATCTGAATAAAAAGTTTTTTCAAGTATCCAAACTTCATTATCTGTTGAATTGGAATAGTATTTAACAATACGAGCATTCTCAGCAGTTGAAGCATCTTTAACAACTGCATAATGCGCAGTCTTTGAATGTTTTATACGATATTCATTTTCTACCCCAGTTGGTACAAGCAGCCAATCACAAGATCCATCATACCTTCCCTCTCCTTGACAAATATCTGTTCCCGTAGCACTGGTAACAGGATTAATCATATAAAGTTGAGAAACTGGATTCTTAATCATATATGCTTCTGAATTGTAAGGAGCTGGTTCTAAATCCCATACATCGAAGCCAATATCATCTCCAGAGCTATATTTACTATGCTGGACAAGAGGAGAATTCACCGTATATTCCCTATCCAAAGCTGTCAAATATAGCCCACTATTCTTATTTTTTATACGGCATAAGCCAAAATCAACCTTTGCCCTTGCATTAGGAAGTACCTCTAAAAAACTCCAATATAGACTATTTGCACCTGCATTTTCCTGGATTAACTTATAGTTCTCTGCTTTAGAATCAGCAGAAACCGCTAAATATTTACCACTATTCTTATTCTTTAACCTAAAGTATTTTGTATCAATTGTAGAATACTCTAAAAACCAAACCTCATTAGCAGTTCCTCTATCCTCATATTGAACAATCTCTGCGCCCACTGCTGTAGATCCATCTTTAACAACTAATAATTTATCTGAACGAAGATTTCGTATTTGACACTCATTAGTTCCCAAAAAGGTCAACTTCCATTCATCATTGCCAACACCCGATGAATTTTGAATTACCGGTGACAAATTATCCAAAGAGGCATTATGAACTACAGCATACTTTCCAGAATTCTGATTTTTTATTTTTACATAGGTCTCTTTAGGATATTCAGCAACATGCTGAATATCAACTTGGTCATCAGTCAATGCCAAATTATATAATTTAAAATCATCTATAGCACCATTTATTGGCATTTTATCGCCAAATCCACCTATATATAAATATTCTTTATATAAAAATTCTTGAGCCCCCAACCAAATATAAGAATATACCTTTTCAGAATTTGGCTTATACATAATTAATCTCGTGTAATACCAGTCATGAACTACAAAAATATGATACCATCCTGCCTCGTTAAATTGAGCAGGCTTATAAGACCATAAATACCAAGGAATCCTAGTTCCGTCTGACTTTGGAATATATCTATTAAATCCAATTGTAGCCTTTTTTCGTCCCAATCCTCTCAAGATAAAATTACCATTATCTGTCCAATTGTAAATTTCATATTTTACATCTGTAGGAGTAAAAGGAATAGGTCCAGTCGGTATTTCAGAAGGATCAGTTATATTAACCCAAAAGGAAACCGTGTGAACGCTATGGACATTAAATCCAGAACAACGTACTCCAGCGCCCTTACTCGTAAATTTTATCGCCCGCTGATGATTACCAAAACGATCAGCTACACGTTCGTAGCTTCCTGAGACAAGACTGCTAGATTCTGACACAGACTCATATCCAGGATCATCTGTATCAAAGGCTAAATAGATGCTAGGATCTGGTACATTTAGCTGAGAGAATGTACTTGTGCAAAAGCATAGAAGTAGAGAAAGAATTATAAATATAGACTTTCGTATTTTGTATATTCTAGTATTCATAATATAGCTATTTATTGATTTAATGAACGTTTCCCTATAGTATTTAAGTAGTCAAAAAGAACTTCCAAGCGATCAGAGATAACAACATCTGGCGCATGGGATTCTTTTAATAACCAATCCCATCCACAACGAAGATCGTTACCTGTAAGGTCAATATTCCTAAACTTATAGGCTGCAGGTGACCAATTCCCTCTTTCATTTTCAGGCCATTCTGGAAATTGAATTATACGCTTATTGATGGCTTTTAGCCATGATAATACATTATCATAATATTTTCCACCAACTGTTATTCCTTGCGTCAACATTTTATCTGAATCCTTAAAATAAATCATTTCAAATCCAGTACACCCCTCATTTATGAAAGCCTGCATCTTTGTTATAATATTAGGATCAGACTCATACGTCTCATTAAAAATAGTTGGAGTAAACATCTTCACCAATTGTTTTTGATCATCTTTATTAGCTACCAACTGTTTGATTGACTCTGGAGTAGGGTAAGTTTGAATTTTGGTTTTAAAAGTCACTTGTTGAAGCATTCCTAAATCTTTCACCAAATAATACATTTCAGGAATTATATTTTCAGCTTTATCAATACTTACTAATACTTTACCTTTACAGGCTAAGAGTGCCTCTCTTAATGTAGCCAACTTATATTGAGTAACTTCTCCTGTATATAGTTTTAATCTCACGTCCTTAAGTTCATCCCAAGATTTATAATTGACGAACTTTCCAGACACTCTCTTTTTTACAACTCCATGTCCATTTGTAAGCCTATCCAATCCCCAATCATGCAATAAATAGAGTACACCATCATCTGTGGTTGTTATATCAAATTCAACCATATCTACTCCCAGATTAATAGCCGCTTGAATAGCAGGAAGGGAATTTTCTGGATAATCCTTCCAATATCCTCTGTGCGCAGACAGCATTATGTAATTAGGATATTTCAATGGATTATTATAAACCTCAATTAATTGAGAAATGGGTAAAGGAGCAGATTGAGCACAGATAAATGACAAACATGTTCCTATTAACAACAAAAAAACTGTAAATCTTTTCATAAGCTTTCATTTTAAAGTTAGTAATTTTATTATTAATACTTATCATTTTGTGTCATTTTATCAGGAGCTGCATCAATCTGACTTTGAGGAATCGGGAAAAGTAACTGATAAGCTTCTATCCTAAATTCTCCATTTGCTGATGCATTCATTATTTCCACAGCTTTTCCTGTTCTCAAAAGGTCAAACCAACGGTGATTCTCAAAAGCTAATTCGAAACGCCTTTCTTTCCAAACAACTTCACGAAACAGTTCTTGGCTAGATAGTTCACCAGCTGTATAAACCTCCAAACCTGCTCGTTTACGAATATCATTAAGGTAATTCAGAGCATCCCCATCAGCTTTATACCCATTTTCATTCAATGCTTCAGCATACATTAAAAGTACATCAGCATAACGTAACACAATAAAATTTGCATCCGACTGATTTGGCAAAACAGGAGCTATAACAAATTTCTTACAATAAATACGTCCATCTGATACTTGCCCGATCGATATTTCTTTTCTTAGATCACCTTCTTCATATTTTCCATACAAATCTTCTGTTGGAGTGTTATCTCCCAATGACGTACCTACCCCTCCTGTTACTTCTGTACTACCTTTCGGAGCAAATATATTAGCAAATCGGCTTCCCTGATCTGTTATATCTTTATTATATTGGATTTCAAAAATGCTTTCTGCACTATTTTTATTAGTTACATCAAAGACATCAGCATAGTTATCCAAAAGCTTATAAACCTTACTATCAATCACTTTCTTTAAAGCAACTTCAGCCTTTGGATAATCTTTTAGTGTTAAATACACTTTACCTAACAATGCATTAGCAGCTCCTGCAGTTGCTGACCCAATTTTAGAGACTATCACCTTTTCAGAAAGTAATTCAGACGCCTCATTCAAGTCTGTCACTATCTGCTGATATATTTCTGAAGTAGGAGTACGCGTAAATTCAAAAGCATCAAATGGATCTTGCACTTCTTTTGTCACCAACGGAACATCTCCCCAGATTCTGACCAAATTAAAATATGTGAGCGCACGAATAAATAACATTTCGCCCTTATACTGGTTCTTCAAGTCTTCACTCATTACCACATTATCAATATTACCTAATACAAGATTACAGCGTTGAATGCCTTCATAACAACCAGCCCAGGTTAAATCAAGTATAGAATTTGTGGGAACTGTCCTAAACAAATCAAAATCCCCATAAATGCCTCCACTTGTCGTAATGCTCTCTGTGTATGTATTATCAGAACGAACTTCCATAAAATATATAAAGTTTGCTCCATATTGCTTATAAGATTGCAAAGAGTTATAGGCACCAGCAACACCTTGCTCTATATCAGCCTGCGTTTTATAAAATCCCGTTACACTACTATTAGATATAGGCTCCTGATTAAGGAAATCTGCACACGAAGAATTCAATAATGTAAATGTCATTAGTGCACAACCTATGAATATATTTTTTTTCATATCTATTTCTTTTTTTAGAAGTTTACATTCAAGCCAAAAGCTATCGACTTATTAGTAGGATAAGCTCCATAATCAATACCAGGAGTTAACGCATTTGAGTTAGTACTTACTTCAGGATTATAACCTGAATACTTAGTTATGGTAAATGGATTCTGAGCTGTAACATAGACTCTCAACCCTTTAAGTCCCACCTTTGCGATAAAGGTTTTAGAGAAGTTATATCCAAGAGTTATGTTATTAAAGCGAATAAAAGATCCGTCTTCTACCATATAACTGGATTTCTCATATAACTTGTCAGCAGTAGCTACTGAAGGACGCGCATATTTACCATTGGGATTAGTTTCACTGAAATAGTTCTTATACAAATCTTTTGCACCATTTCCCCAACCTTCTCCATTCAGTAAAAAGGATCTAGCCGAATTAAAAATTTCAAGCCCTTGTACACACTGAATCATAAAACTCAAATCAAAATTCTTATAGCTAAATGAATTAAAGAAACCAATAGTATAATCAGGATTATAGTTACCCAGAATAGTCCTGTCCGCATCTGTTATCTCTCCATCCGGCACTCCATTCGGACCACTTATATCTTCATAAATATAAGTGCCTATTTTAGCTGTATTCAAATGAGGATACTTATCCAAATCCTCCTGAGACTTATAAACTCCCAAGATTCTATAACCATAGAAATTACCAATGGGCTCACCTATCATTGTTATATGATTACCATCAATTATTTGCTCTTGATTCGGACCTAACCCCTTTACTTCATTACGATTAAGAGAAAAATTAAAAGCTGGAGCCCATTTAAATCCACTAAAATCAAAATCACCTTTTAAAGACAATTCAAAACCTCTATTTTGTAATTTACCTATATTTTGCAAAGAAGAGGTAAAGCCTGAAGCGGCAGGGACAGGCACATCGAGTAACAATCCGTCCGTTACTGAATGATAAAAATCAGCACTGAAAGACAGTTGATTACTAAAGAAGGCAATATCGAAACCAGCATTCCATTGATCTGTTTTTTCCCAAGAAATATTAGGATTAGGAGAAGTGGCTGGAGCAAGCCCATTTACCAAGACACCATTAAGAATATAATTGTTTGCCTGTAGTAAAGAATATGAACCATAATCATTTATTTGGAAATTGCCTGTTTTGCCATAACTTACACGCAACTTCAAATCACTGAGCATATCTACATTCTTCAACCAATTTTCTTCTTTCACCCTCCACCCTAAAGAAACAGCTGGGAAACAACCATATTTATTATTCTTGCCAAATCGAGAAGAACCATCCCAACGTATAGAAAAATTCAACAAATACTTATTTTGAAAAAAATAATTAATACGACCAAAATAAGAAAGAAGCGTCCATACACTTTCCGTTGTAGTACCGGTATTTACTATACCGGCATTCAATGTAGTTACATTATCATTCGGGTAATTCGCTGCTTCCATTGATGCAACCAAATAATTTTGCTTCTGTGCACTAAGTCCTAACAGAACATCAAAATGATGTTTTCCAAAGTCTTTCTTATAATTCAATGTATTTTCATTTACCCAATTCGTAGTTTGGGCATTCCAGTATTTACCTGTTGCTTGTGTAGGAGCCTGTGTATTATAATTACCCAGATAAGATGGTCGAAAATAATCTTCTCTTTGGTTAGAGTATTCCATGCCAAAATGAGTTTTAAAGTTCAATCCTTCTAATATATTCACCGATATGTTAGCATTTCCAATCATACGGAATTGATGCAGATTATCTTTTATACTTTTAGCAATAGCCAAAGGACTTTCAATGACACTTGTCCCCCATGCGTTTCCCAATTCAATCTGATTTCCGTACATAATAGAACCATCTTCATCATAAGCTCTTGCAGCAGGGTTAGCAATAGTAGTCAATAGAACAAGCCCATCTTGTTTATGATTCTTTTCTGAAATCTGCCTTGTTTTAGAATAAGATGGAGCCAAACTCAAATCAAAAGTCACCCGCTTATTTATCACTGCCTGAATGTTTGAACGTGCAGAAAAACGCTGGAAACCAGAATTCTTTATAATACCATCCTGACTTACAAAACTGGCAGAAGTATAATGAGATAACTTCTGATTTCCTCCGGAAACAGAAATATCATATTGCTGCATAGCTGCTGTTTGAAAAATTTCATCCTGCCAATCAGTATTAATTAATCCTGTTTCTCCATTTAAGTATGGAACTATGTAATCAGGTATACGTGCCTTTTTTACTCGTGTATTATTATCATCTGTTGGTTTATTTACTCCAGGATTCAAATCTACCCAATAATTATTGCGTGCAGTAGTCATGAAATTAGCATATTCATAGGCATCCATCATTTCTATTTTATGAGATACTTTCTGAACACCAAAGTACGCTTTAGCATTAATATTGGTTTTTCCTTCTTTGCCTTTTTTGGTAGTAACCACAATTACGCCATTTGCACCTCGCGAACCATAAATTGCTGCAGAAGAGGCATCTTTGAGAACCTCAATAGATTCAATATCTTCCGGGTTCAACAACGTAGCAGTATTACTGGTAGTCATTGGAAAACCATCTATAACAATCAAAGGATTTGTTCCAGCAGTAATAGACGAAGCACCTCTCACTTTTATAGAACTACCACTTCCCGGTGTACCACTTTGTTGCATTACTTGAACACCAGGCATTTGTCCGGCAATGGCTTGCTCAAAACTGGTTACAGGCATGTCTTTTATCTGCTCCTTTTTAAGACTGGCGATTGAACCTGTGACACGAGCCTTTGATTGTGTTCCATAACCGACTACAACCACTTCATCCAACAATTCATTATCTTCTTTCATCACTATTTTACCTAAAGCTTTGGCATTGGCTGGAAGTGAAATTGATTGATAACCAATAAATGAGATGGTGATTTGGGAATTTTCTGGTACATTAGCTAAAGAATACTCACCGTCCGCATTGGTGATAGTGCCCAAAGTAGTTCCTTGCACAGCAATACTTGCCCCAATAATCATTTCACCTTTTTCATCAACTATTATACCGGAAATAGTTATAAGTCTTTCACCCTTTTGAGGAGTTTCTGAAACCGTTTTTTCTTTCAAATAGATTTTCGTCTCACCTATTTCGAAAGCTACATTCATACCTTTCAATAATTGTGCAAGTACATTTGAAAGTTCTTCTTTATTAGCTTCGATAGAAACAACCCGATCCGGATTAACAATAGGACGGCTGTATGCTACGGTTAGTCCGGTTTGTTGAGTAATAGCCTCAAAGACTTTTGCTAACTTAACTTGCCGGAACTGTAAGGTCACTTTTTGAGCATTGACAGTAAAGCATGCCATAAAACTCAAAAACAGTACAAGTAAAATCTTGTGTTTCATAACTTTAATTTTTAGATTAACAATGGTATAAATCGCATTATACTAAGTAGACACACAAGATTTAAGAGCGGGTGAGGGAAAAATGCTTTTTTGCAAAAAAAGTTTGGAAAAAGGCTTTCCAAGGCCCAAGAATCGTCATCAGCGATTCAAAATGTAGCTCGTCATCTTGCTTTTATGTATATTTGATACAGTCTGAAGCTATTTATTTGGCTGCAAACTGATAAAAAAGAATTCGCATGAGGTATAAGGCATGGATAGGAAAGCGGCTAAACAGCTCAAATTGTATTGCAAAGATAATGTGTTTTTTTGATAGGATAAATTGTTCCTTATGATTTCTTGAGAAAACATTGAGCTTCACAACAAATAAAAAGCAAATAGAACTTGCTACCTTTGCAAAAATAAAAGGCTGACAATATGGAACAATTAGATGTATTCGATTGCTTGAATGTGCTTATAGCGAGCTATTTCACCGATGACCGGGGGTGTGCCCACGAAAACAGGGAGCATACGCTTATTTATCTATGCTCCGGCGAATTGGAAATAGAGGAACGGGGAAAGAAAACCGTTCTGCATCCGGGAGACTGCGCTTTCATGCGGCGTGATAACCGGATGTGGCTGCAAAAAAAGGTTGAGGACGATAAGCCCTACCGCTCCGTCGTGCTGAAATTCACAAAGCCTTTTTTGAGGGAGTTTTACCATACACTCAACCAACAACAGATACCGGTCGACTCCAAGCGTGAAAAAACAAGTCTGCGTGTATTACCGAGTAACAGGCCCGACATTCGGTCGCTGTTCGAATCGGTTATCCCTTATTTTGATGCGGGCGAAAAGCCTACCGAAGATGTACTGAAGTTAAAAATGACCGAGGGGCTGTATGTACTGCTCAATACCGACAGGAACCTCTATGCTTCGCTGTTCGATTTCGTGGAACCATGGAAAATAGACATTCTCGACTACCTGAATGAGAATTACATGTATGACCTCTCGATGGGGGAAATCGCGAGTTATACAGGACGCAGTCTGGCAACCTTCAAACGTGATTTTGCCAAAGTGAGCGATTTGACACCGCAGAAATGGATTATCAGGCGTCGTCTGGAGGCAGCGCACGGCCTGATAAAATCGGGCAAGAAAAGAGTGACGGAAGCCTGTTTCGATGTAGGCTTCAAGAACCTGTCGCATTTCTCCAAAATATATAAGGAAGCCTACGGTGTAGCCCCGTCATGGTAAAATGAACTTCAGGACAAAATTAATTGAGCCTCGTAGCAAAGTTGTTACGAGGCTCTCTTCGTAACTTTGCACCAGAACATTAAACGAAGCATCATTATGAATGAAATTTTTGCAAGAGACTTGAACGGAGAAATTGTTTCCCCGTCGGATCAAGGATACGACGAGTTAATAAACTCCATTTGGGATACAATGAAAACAGCGGCCGAACTGAACAACGGTTACCATACACCGGATGAAGTCCGCCGGATACTGGGAGAAATCATCGGGCAGGAAGTGGATGAGTCCGTAACCTTACTACCTCCGTTTTATGTGGATTACGGCAAGCATATAAAGATAGGTAAAGGCTGCTTTATCCAACAGTGCTGCACGTTTTTCGGACGTGGCGGCATTACACTCGGCGAACATGTTTTGATCGGTCCGAAAGTAAACATCATTACCATCAACCACGACTCCGATCCGGAAAACCGCAGTGCGACTTACGGCCGTCCTGTTGTCATTGAGGATAAAGTTTGGATCGGTATCAACGCCACGATTCTCCCCGGTATCAGAGTCGGATACGGCGCTATCATAGGAGCAAACAGCGTAGTAACCAAAGATGTGCCGCCCATGACCGTTGTTGCGGGCAATCCGGCAAGAACAATCAAGGAACTAAAAAAATAAATAACATGAAAGAAGAAAACAATAAAATGAATATCAGCCGTCGCGGATTTCTCAAGACGGCAGCACTGGCAGGAGCCGCATTGACCATGCCCACCGGACTGAACAAGGTATTTGCCGCTGAAACGAAACAGACGGCAACATCTGATAACAATAGCAATGTCGCCCACATTACGGGACATCGTATATTGGGTAAGGGCAAGGCAGCTTTCGAAGTGTCGGCACTCGGTTTTGGCGTGATGGGCATGACCTACAACCGTAGCCAGCATCCGGACAAGAAGCAATGCATCCGGTTGCTGCACGAAGCAGTGGATCGCGGTGTAACACTCTTCGATACCGCCATCATCTACGGGCCGCTGACCAACGAGAATTTAGCCGGAGAAGCACTGGCCGAGTTCAAAGGCCGGATTAACGTAACGACTAAATTCGGACACGAAGTAATCGACGGAAAAGGCACGGGACGTCAGGACAGTCGGCCTGAGACCATCCGTCGCTATTGCGAAGAGTCACTCCGTCGCCTCCGACTCGATTCGCTTCCCATGTTCTACCAGCACCGCGCCGACCCCAACACCCCGGCAGAAGAGGTAGCATCGACTATTGCCGACCTGATGAAAGAGGGCAAAGTACAACACTGGGGCATGTGCGAAGTCAACGCCGAGACCATCCACAAGGCTCATGCCGTTTGCCCGCTGACGGCCATCCAAAGCGAATATCATCTGATGCACCGTCTGGTGGAGGAAAACGGAGTGCTCGACGCCTGTCGGGAACTGGGAATCGGCTTTGTTCCATACAGCCCGCTGAATCGTGGATTTTTGGGCGGCTGCATCAACGAATATACGGTTTTCGACCCAAACAACGACAACCGACAGACCCTGCCGCGCTTCCAAGCGGAAGCAATGCGGGCGAATACCCGCATCGTGAATGTGCTGCAAGCCTTCGGCCGCACGAGAGGCATGACCTCGACACAAGTAGCACTCGGCTGGTTGCTCCAGAAGGCACCGTGGATCGTACCGATTCCCGGAACAACGAAACTTGCACATCTGGAGGAGAACCTGCGCACACTGGAATTTACACTTTCTCCCGAAGAGTGGAAAGAACTGGAAAACGCTGTTGCCACCATTCCCGTTGTCGGAGACAGATACAATGCCGAGCAACAACGGCAGGTAGGTCGCTAAAACAAAACACATTGAGCCTCGCAACAAAAACGTTGCAGGTCTTTGCTTTTATCTTTGCATCAAAGAAACAACTAAAAATAACAGATATGAAAATGAAAGTTTTATTTTAATATGTAAGAAGCTATGAAAAAGTACCTGTATTTATTATTCGCCGTTTTTGTAGCAGTGGGATTGAGCGCCTGCTCTACCGATAGTAACGAACCGGATGGTCCGCAGACCGAAGTTCCAACACCTACTCCCGATCCTGATCCTACCCCTGACCCCGATCCGGCAACGGGTAAAACCCTTATCGTGTATTACAGTTTCACGAACAATGTGCATACGATTGTCAGTGACTTGCAGACACAGATAGAAGCCGATGTGGTAAGAGTTGAACCAGCCGAAGAGGGACTCGACTATGCCGCCAACAACTATGCCATCGGAAGTGCGTTGATTCAGGCAATCCGGAATCAGCCGAATGACGCGGCATCTTATCCTGCAATCAAACCTGTGGAGGTGAATATCGCCGATTACGACCGGATTATCATAGGCGCACCCCTTTGGTGGAGCAATATGGCCGCCCCATTGCAAACATTCCTGTTTCAATACGGCAACCGGATGGGAGGCAAAAGTATCGGTCTGATCGTATCAAGCGCAAGCAGTGGAATCAGCAGTGTAGAGTCTGATGCCAAACGGCTCATTCCGGAAGGCAACTTCCTGACTCCAAGTCTGTGGATACGCTCTTCACAAACGTCCAACTGCCATTCGCTAATTGCCGGCTGGCTGAATCAAATCAATTAAAATACAGATTATGAAACGGTTATTTATATTTTTATTGCTGTTCATTCCGGTAATGACTTTTGCCGGATGCAGATATTAGCACCATAAATAAAAAAATAATTCAAAACGGGGCTGAAACACTTGACTTCGCCTTTCTGATATAGTATCTTTGTAGAAGTTTAAAATGAAACTCTAATATAAACTTAAAACTTTCGTAAATGGGAAAAATAAGACCTTTACAACGAAGCATTAAACAGTGCATAAAATTTACAATATATTCAGCTAAAGCAGGAGTTAATCCATATAATCAACCGATGGTTTACTCCTAAGCTATTCAGGTGGATTATAGTTAATACGGGTGACTTTCACCCCAAACAATAACAGGTATAAAAAAGTAGAAAGGCGATCATTCTCATGAAGAATTATCGTCTTTTTTGTATACATATATTCTATTTTAGTTTTAAGATCGATTTCTACGCTGTTAATAAACGTCGCCAACATTCTTAAAAAACGTTCCTTTTATTCTTTAAAAACGCTGTTCACAGTTATTAATGGGGCATACAGAATAGTATTGAATTATTACCTATTTTCATATTTCCGAAATTGGTCCGACTTCCTCTTTAACGGAGATAAAACAGAACGTATGGATTAGCTCGTCATCAACCTTCCGACCAAGGATATTCGGAGCCAATATTTTCAAGTTAGTCAACCGATCGTCACCAAGCTGATATATTGACATCAGCCACACATTTTTTTCATATTACCGCTCTTCATAGACTTATCTCTTCATATTTACACTTTTATACACTACAAGCAGAAGGTCATATAGGCCGGTAAATAGACCACCCCTTCTTTCACGCTCAAGTTTTTAGGATGAATCACATAGCTCCCTCCTATACGCTGATGAAAACTCTCGTTGAAGCGGGTGAGCGAGCGGATGGTATATTTATCATTTGACTTTACCTCTATCGGAAAAATTTTATATTTCAATTTGCTTTGGTTCGAAAGAATAAAGTCTATTTCCACATCGTTGCGGTGCTTCTCCTCATTGTAGCGAGTGTAGAAGTAGAGCTTGTGCCCGGCAGCCACAAGCATCTGCGCAATTACGTTCTCATAGAACATGCCCTCGTTTACAGATAGTTTTCCCAACAAGATTTCCCGGTAAAGTTCTCCATCGGAAATTTCATTCTCGTCAAACGTATGGCTGATGAGCAGCCCTGTATCACCCATATAACACTTCACATATGTCCTATCTTCATTTAACGAGAGCCCCACGTTGGGGTCCGAACAATTAAAGCATTCGTTGGCAATCATCGAATCGGATAGCCAGAAGAAGGTATCGTGATACTTAGGGAAACTTGCACCTTTTTCAATGCGATTCATCACCACTCGTCTTTCCGAGCGCGACAAAAAAGCCGGAATCTGGTCAAAAATACTCAATACACTCGACCTATAACCGGAATTTATCTTCATTATGTCATTGCGGTAGAGTGTCAGTATATCTCTTTTTTCCATATCGGCCATCTCGAAACTTCGGTTGTTCTCCATGTAGGCTGACAAACTTTTCGGCATACCGCCCACGATCATGTATTGCCGAAACAACAACATGGCCTTGGCGTGGAGTCCTTGTTCCAAAGGCACTCTTTTATCGAAGCATTGGCGGATATATGTCATCAATGGTTCCTCATCCATGGCCCAGGCAAACTCCTCAAAATCCATGGGATACATAGTTAGTGCCCTCTCTTCTGAGGGAATGGTTATGTCCTTTACATTTTCCTTTATGGAGATGAGCGAACCAGTCTCTATATAGTCGAACCGCCCGTCCGCCACCAGATACTTTATCGCTTGCCGTGCCTTAGGAAATTGTTGTATCTCATCAAAGATAATGACGGATTCTTTTGAATAAAGTTTCACTCCATATTCCGAAGAGAGAATAAGGAAAAAGGTGTCGAGGTCGTTCATGTAATTATTGAAAGCCGAAACAACCGAGTCGCTCACCTTATTGAAGTCTATCAAAAGATAACTCCGGTATTCATTCTTTGCAAACTCTTCCACAAGGGTAGACTTGCCTATTCGTCGGGCACCTTCTATCAGAAGTGCCTTAGTACCTGCTGCCTGATGTTTCCAAGCAAGTAGTTTATTGTACAATTTACGTTTAAATATCATGCAATTCAATATTTATCATATAGCCAATGCACAAAAGTAAGGATACTTTCTGTAATGCGCAAGTTTAATAAGACGCAAATCACCTGCAATGCGCACTTTACTGAACGGAATTTTACCTGCAATACGCACTTTTGCTTCACATATTGTTTACAACTCAAATCTACATAATCAATGCATTAGACGGGAATCCTCTTTTTTTCTTGTGACTATCACTTCCTTTTCAGCCTCTTTATATTCAAACCGTAACGGCGCAATCTTTTCCAGATCACCCAGAACTTTTTCGAGAAGCGTATTCTCTGATGTAATCGTAAAATACACATCCCAAGCTGACTGGTCTTCTATCTTGAAGTTCACATCATACCAGCGATTCAGCACTTTGATAACTTCGGACAGCGGGGCATCCTTGAAAGCTATCACATTCTTTTTCCAAAGGGAAGACAGCTGGATATCGGCATTCCGAGTAATGGTGCAATGTTCACTTTCTTTGTTATAGACAAGTTTCTCGCCGGGTTTCAACGGATATTTCTTATCTGAAGCAAGTGTCAGATTGACATGACCTTCGTCCAGACAGACCGTGATATCCTTATTTTCCGGATAGGCCTGAACATCGAATGAAGTTCCAAGAACATGCACGGCAGGCCCGTTAAGATTGACAATGAAAGGTCGGTGGGAATTCTTTGAGACTACAAAATAAGCCT
>ERZ827492.459-NODE-459-length-39185-cov-6.520649_pt1 | contig 39185 bp, 32 predicted proteins | sample MGYA00519704_ERZ827492 | MGnify/ENA primary metagenome ERZ827492 (study PRJEB31778, sample SAMEA3449325) | human gut metagenome | biome: human gut; feature: human-associated habitat; material: faeces | place: United Kingdom | collected 2010/2012 ... | reverse complement strand
GTGTGAGTGCCGGGAACCACGACTTTTCTGTACCGCGGGATTATTGAGCGGTTACAGTCCTCCGGCTTGCAGCCCAGACCCGCTCCATATATCATGGTCAGCGTCGGAACGCTTTGCACAGGGCATGCTCCATCTGGGCGCCCGCCTCTCCGGCAGCCCCGCCGACGAATAGCTTCCACAGCAGCGCCCCCTCCGCCAAAACCGTGGCGGAGGGGGCGTTGCTGCGCGGCTCACAGATACCGACCCGTGATGCTCCGGGGATTGTTCTTCACCTGGGCGGGCGTGCCGGCCGCCACGATCTCGCCGCCGGCCGCGCCGCCGCCCGGGCCCATGTCCACGAGAAAGTCGGCGCTGCGGATCACATCCAGGTCGTGCTCGATCACAACCACCGTGGCGCCGCTGTCCAGCAGGGTCTGGAACACGCCCAGCAGCGTCCGGACATCCAGCGGGTGGAGGCCGATGGTGGGCTCGTCAAAGACAAAGACCGTGTCTTCCTGGCCCCGGCCCATCTCGCTGGCCAGCTTCAGGCGCTGCGCCTCCCCGCCGGAGAGGCTGGGGGTGTCCTCCCCGAGGGTCAGATAGCCCAGGCCCAGATCCTCCAGGACCTGGAGCCGCTGATGAACCACCTTCCAGCCGACGCAGGCGTCCAGCGCCGTGTGGATGTCCATGTCCATCAGCTCCGGCAGGGAAAACTCCGCCCCGGAGCGGGTCTTGAGCCGCACCCTGCCCGCATCCTTGCCGTATCGGGACCCGCGGCACTCCGGACAGGGGATGTCCACATCGGGCAGAAACTGGACGTCCAGGCTGATCGAGCCGGTTCCGTCGCACACCGGGCAGCGGAGCTTCCCCGTGTTGTAGGAGAAGTCCCCAGCCCTGTATCCCAGGGCCTTGGCCTCTGGACTCCGGGCATAGATCTTTCGCAGCTCGTCGTGGACATTGGCATAGGTGGCCACGGTGGAGCGGATGTTGATGCCGATGGGGGTGGCGTCGATGAGCTTGACGCGCTGAATGCCCGGCGCCTCCACGGCCTTCACATGTGCCGGCAGCGGGGTTCCGGTTGTCATCGCCTCCAGGCCCGGCACCAGGCTCTCCAGGATCAGCGTGGTCTTGCCGGAACCGGATACCCCCGTCACCACCGTGAGCCGCCCCTTGGGAAGATCCAGCGCCAGGGGCTTCACCGTGTGGATTGCGCCGGTCTCCAGGTGGAGGGTCCCCTTTGCAAACACTGCTTCCGGCCCGGCCTGGTCGGCCGACTCGGCCTGCGGCCGGGCGATGGACGGGGCCTGTCCGGATAGGAAGGGCCCGATCTGGGAGCTGCCATTCGCAGCCAGCTCCGCCACAGTGCCCTGCGCGATCACGCGGCCGCCCCGGGCGCCGGCCTCCGGCCCCATCTCGATGATCCAGTCCGCGTGGGACAGAATCTGTGCGTCGTGATCCACCAGCAGCACGGAGTTGCCATCCGCCACCAGGTCGTCCATCACCGCTGTTAGGCCCGCGATATTGGCCGGGTGCAGTCCGATGGAGGGCTCGTCCAGCACGTACAGCACCCCCGTGGTGCGGTTGCGCACCGCCCGGGCCAGCTGCATCCGCTGCCGCTCCCCGGTGGAGAGGGTGGCGGCGGCGCGGTCCAGGGTCAGATACCCAAGCCCCAGCTCCATGAGCCGCCGGGCCACCGCCTGAAAGGACTCGCAGATCCGCTCCGCCATCGGGCGCATCTCCGCGGGCAGGGAAGCGGGCACCGCAGCCACCCAGTCCACCAGCGCTTCTAGGGACATTTTGCAGGCCGCATCCAGACCGATGCCCCGGAGCTTGGGCCCGCGGGCCGCCTCGGACAGGCGGGAGCCGCCGCAGTCCGGGCACACGTCCTCCTTCAGGAACTTTTCCACACGCTTCATGCCATTCTCGTCCTTCACCTTGGACAAGGCGTTTTCCACCGTGCGGACGGCGCTGAAATACGTGAAGTCCAGCTCCGCCACATCGTTGGAGTTTTTCGCGTGGTAAAGGATGTGCTTTTTCACCGCGGGGCCGTCGTAGACGATAGCTTTCTCCTCGTCCGACAAATCCCGGAAGGGGACGTCGGTGCGCACCCCCATCGCCCGGCAGACGTCGGTCATCAGCGACCACATGAGGCTGTTCCAAGGGGCTACCGCCCCCTGGTCGATGGTCAGGGAGTCGTCCGGCACCAGGGTGGACCGGTCCACCGCCCGGACCACGCCGGTGCCGCCGCAGGTGCGGCAGGCCCCCTGGCTGTTGAAGGCCAGTTCTTCCGCGCTGGGGGCGTAGAAACGGGCCCCGCACTCCGGGCAGGTCAGCGCTTGCCCGGCCGCTACGGCCAGGGAAGGGGGCGCATAGTGCCCATTGGGGCAGCGATGGCAGGCCAGGCGGGAGTACATCAGCCGCAAGTTGTTGAGCAGCTCCGTCCCCGTGCCGAACGTGCTGCGGATTCCCGGCACGCCGGGCCGCTGGTGAAGCGCCAGAGAGGCCGGGACGTACAGCACATCATCCACATCCGCCCCGGCCGCCTGCGTCATCCGGCGGCGCGTGTAGGTGGATAGGGACTCCAGATACCGCCGGGAGCCCTCGGCATACAGAACCCCCAGCGCCAGGGAGGATTTTCCGGAGCCGGAGACCCCGGCGATGCCTACGATCTGATTTAGCGGAACCTCTAGATCAATGTTTTTCAAATTGTGGACTCTGGCACCCCGAACCTGGATCTTGTCCGGCCTGCGCTCCAGCCGCGTTCTTTCGCCCATCCTTTTGCCTCCATTCCAAGGGAGTCTGTTTCCCGAGCCTGCGAAGTCAGGAATTTGGACACAATTATACCATATCGCGCCAGCAGAGGAAAGCGAGCCTGTAAAAGTGGGCGCAAGTTCCCAAACGGAATCCAGCGAAGCGGACTTGATTTGGAAAGGAGGCAAGACATCGTGTCCAATCCGCTTACAGCGTCAATGATTCTTTGATCAGCCCAATTAGGCCTGAGTGGGCGACATCACCTAAATTCGTTCGTCATTAACAATCCAGCTCTGGGTTGATCTTTCGCAGCGACAGGGGTGTTTAATTTATCTCCGCCGAGTCGGTTTTTTTCGCATTGTCAAAGACTTTTCCTTAAAGAGTACCTATATGACGATGCTGTTATGGAGTTTTTTCAAATAGTGCAAAAATCGCCACCCCAGCCCCATCTGCACGCGATTTGAGCACCACCTTGCCGGCGTTTTAGCCCCACTTTCACGCACTGAAGCCACAAAGCCTTATAATTGGTTTAGCACAGCCAAGCTGTGACTAAATCAATTGGAGGTTTCGTAATGACAAACTATCGGGAGATCCTGCGGTTAAGCAGTCTTCAGTACAGCCAGCGAACCATTGAATCAATGGCACACTGTTCCAGACATACAGTGCGGGATGTACTGCAGGCAGCAAGTGAGCGAGGCGTATCCTGGCCCCTCCCCGACGACATCACCAACGCCGAACTCGAACAGCTTCTCTTCCCAAACAAGCACAAGGCATCCAGTCAATACGCCGAACCCGACTATCCGTACATCCACCGTGAACTGGCCCGGTCGGGTGTGACCTTGATGCTGCTGTGGGAAGAATACTGTGCGAAGTGCCATGAGACCGGCCAGAAACCGTACATGAGCACCCAGTTTGGCGAACGGTACCGCCGTTGGGCGCGCATTACAAGGGCAACCATGCGCATCCAGCACAAGCCGGGGGACGCTATGCAGGTGGACTGGGCTGGCGACTCGATTCCTGTTCAGGACCCGGTCACCAGCGAACAAAGTGCAGCCTACTTGTTTGTCGCCGTTCTGCCATGCAGTTACTACACCTACGCAGAAGCCTGCGACGACATGAAAACCGAGAATGTCATCTGCTGGTAGGGCTTTGGTTTGCAGGTAGGTTTCTTCTCTTTCGGCGAGAACAGCCCCAGATTTCTCATCACCCGGTACTGGCTCTCCGGGCGGCGGGTATAGTCACGCTGCCGCAGCTTGTGCCCCAGTTCCAACATGCCAAGATCGGGATTGCGGCGGCGTATATCCCGGATCAGCTTTAGCGCCGCTTCTGTGTGCTGGTTGGGATGGCTATGGAGCAGCCGAAACCGGCATGCCAATGACTTCGCCGTTTCGTCCCAGCGGTCTCTCCAGAAGTAGATGTATGACCGGCTCTTGTTGTACTTCCGGCTGGCCCGGCGGACGCCGTATTTCTCCACGTATCTCATTCAAGGATTGCTGATACACGTCATGTCCTGTGTTATACTCCTGCTCATGAAGGATATGGCTCCTTTCCTATGGTTGTTGTCTGCAACTCCAACTATACCCAATGTGGCCGTATCCTTCATCCTTTTTTCAGCTGTCTTGCAGTGTAATCCTACAGCTTCCCGGCGGCGCGCTGCGCCCACTCCCTTGACGCCGCGCGGAAAATCCGCTAAACTGATAGCGAAAAACTTCCCGCAAAGGAGGGGATTTTCCATGCCGGAAGGCGTCAAGCAGTGCGCGCAGAACCGCAAGGCGTGGCACGATTACTTCATAGAGGATAAGCTGGAGGCGGGCATCGAGCTCTTTGGCACGGAGGTCAAGTCCATCCGCGCGGGCAAGTGCAACCTCAAGGACAGCTACGTCGAGATCCGCAACGGCGAGGCCTTTATCCAGGGCATGCACATCAGCCCTTACGACCACGGAAACATCTTCAACAAGGACCCCTTGCGGCCCAAGAAGCTCCTCCTGCACAAGGCGGAGATCCGCAAGTTCTACGCCCGCGTCATGCAGAAGGGCTATTCCATCGTTCCCTTGCAGATTTACCTCAAAAACGGCCGCGTCAAGGCGGAGATCGCCCTGGCCCGCGGCAAAAAGCTCTACGACAAGCGCGACGACGCCGCCAAGAAGGAGGCCCAGCGCGACATCGACCGTTCCGTCAAGGAGCACGCGCGCTAAGAGCCGGCGCACGCCGGCGAGCAGATACAAAAAGGGGGTACGACCATGTTTACCTTTGACCGCGAAGCCTACAGGAAGCGCGTGGAGTGGTTCCAGCACGACCGCTTTGGCATGTTCATCCACTGGGGGCTGTACGCCATCCCCGCCCGGGGCGAGTGGGTGCGCAGCGTCGAGCGCATCTCCGCGGAGGACTACGAGCCCTTCTTCCGCGAGTTCAACCCCGTCGACTACGACCCCAAGACCTGGGCCTTCCTGGCCAAGCAGGCGGGCATGAAGTACGCCGTGCTCACCACCAAGCACCACGACGGCTTCTGCCTCTTTGACAGCAAGCTCACCGACTACAAGGCCACCAACACCCCCGCCGGGCGCGACCTCGTGCGCGAGTTTGTGGACGCTTTCCGCGCGCAGGGCATCAAGGTCGGCTTCTACTATTCCATCATCGACTGGCACCACCCGGATTTCCCGCACTACGGCGACCGCAACCACCCCGAGCGCGACAACGAGGCCTTCAAGGGCGCCAAGCACAACTTTGACAACTACCTCGAGTACATGCATGGCCAGGTGCGCGAGCTCTGCGAGAACTACGGCAAGATCGACATCATGTGGTTCGACTTCTCCTACGACGACATGGCCGGGGAGAAGTGGCGCGCAAGCGAGCTGGTGCGCATGGTGCGCTCCCTGCAGCCAGGCATCCTGCTGGACAACCGGCTCGAGGTCAGCGGCTCCGGCTTTGGCTCGCTCGTCACGGCCAACCCCACGGAGTACAGCGGCGACTTCGTCAGCCCCGAGCAGATCATCCCGCCCAAGGGCATCATGGACGAGATGGGCAACCCCGCCGTCTGGGAGGCCTGTATCACCATGAACAACAACTGGGGCTACTGCGCGGCGGACAAGAACTTCAAGCCCGCGTCCCTCATCCTGCACAAGCTCGTCGAGTGCGTGAGCAAGGGCGGCAACCTGCTGCTCAACGTCGGCCCGGACGCGCGCGGCTGCATCCCGCAGGAGTCCGTGCAGATCCTGCTGGAGCTCGCCCGCTGGATGCAGAAGAACGGCGACTCCATCTACGGCTGCGGCTATGCGGACCGGCCCAAGCCCGAAAACGGCCGCATCACCCGCAACGGCAACAAGCTCTACTACCACATCTACGAGGCCGCCATCGGCGACATCCCCCTGGAGGGCCTGCGCCGCGAGGAGGTCGAGAAGGTCCGCCTGCTCGCCACCGGCGCGGAGGTCAAGATCTCCGACAGCTGGATGGCCGCCAACTATCCGGACACGGTCTTTGTCAACCTCGGCCCGAGCCCCCTGCTGCCCGACCCCGTGGACACGGTCCTGGAAGTCACGCTCAAGGCGTAAAACAGACGAGCGGCCCCCTCTTTGCAGAGGGGGCCGCTTTTTGCGTGTGTCCCGTTCGTCAGGCTCGCTTCCAGCGCTTCAGCTGCGGGAAGAAGGCCCGCATCTGCGCGCGCGCCGCGTCCTCGGTCATGCCCGGCATCTCCCGCACCCAGATCGGCGCGCAGAAGTCGATCATTTCCTCCATCGTGCAGTCCTGGACAAAGGCGCCGTCCTTGTAGCAGTAGAGGCAGTAGTCCGCGTTTTTCGCGCCGTCCGCCTCCGTGGCGAGCAGGTCGGAGTCGGTCAGCGGCATGCCGCAGCTCTGGCAAAACATCTCGTTGGTGTTCATTGGGGTCCCTCCTCGTCAAAATTTCCGGGACCAGTATACCAGGGAAAAGGGGACAGCAGCGCGTCCTATTTTCCGTAGCGGTCGGCGGTTTTTTGCAGCGCCTCGCGCACGGCCTCGCGGAGGCCGGGCGGCTCCAGCACCTCCGCTTCCGGCCCGAAGGAGAGGAGGTAGCCCACCAGCCACGCGTCCACGGGGTACCGCACGCGCACGAGGAAGCTGCCGTCCGGCTGGCGCTGCCGCTGTCTGGGCTCGAACTCGTCCAGCACGCGGTAGGTGAGGCTCGCGTCGACGCGCAGAACCGTCTCCGGCGCCTCGGATTCGGGCAGCGGCGGGGGCTCGTCCGCCTGCGGCGGCGCGCTGCACGTAAAGCGCTCCTCCAGGAGCTGCACGCCCTCCATCCGCGTCAGCTTGAATAGGCGCAGGTCCTGCGCCGAGCGGCAGTGCGCCAGCAGGTACCAGGCCCGGCCCTTGAAGCGGAGCTGCAGGGGCTCCGCCGTGCGCGCGCGCACCTCCCCGCGGGCGTTGAAATAGGTGAAGGCGACGACGCGGCGCTCCAGGATCGCGCGGCGCAGGTCGAGGAAGAGGCCGCGGTGCAGGTTGCTCCAGTCGGAGAAGTCCACGTCGATCCACGGCGCCTCGCGCGCGCCGAAGAGCGCGCGCAGCTTGTCCAGCACCGCGCCGTCCAGGGGATAGCGCGCGGCGGCAAGGCCCTGCAGCGCGGCCAGGAGGTCGACCTGCTCCTGCCGGCTCAAGAGCGACCGGTCCAATACGTACCCGTCCACCAGCTGCACGCCCCCGCCGCGGCCGCGCTCCGCATACAGCGGAACGCCGCTGCGGCACAGCGCGTCGATGTCGCGGCGGATCGTGCGGCCGGAGACCTCAAAGTGCGCGGCGAGCTCCGCCGTCGTCATGCGGCCGCGCAGCACGAGCAGGTGGAGAATGCCGAACAGCCTCTCCTGCATCCGAATCCGTCCTCCCTTCAAACTCGTTGCCAACCCCGGGGGATTGTGCTACACTGTTGCTACAGTCTCGGAGAAACGAGGTGGCTCTCATGCCTGTATGCCAAGAAAAAAGACCGAAAATCCTCGTCATCGGGTCCATCAACATGGACATGGTGGCGCGCATTGACCACATCCCCCTGCCGGGCGAGACGGTGCTCGGCCAGGGCTATTCCTTTGCCCCCGGCGGCAAGGGCGCAAACGCCGCCGTCGCCGCGGCGCGCCTGGGCGGCTGCGTGGCCTTTGCCGGCTGCGTGGGGGACGACAGCTACGGCCAGGCCCTGCGCAAAACCCTCACCGACGAGGGCGTGGACGACCGCCTGCTGCGCACCGCGCAGGACGCGCCCACGGGATATGCGCCCATCCTCGTGCAGGCGGGCGGGGAGAACAGCATCATCGTCTTCCCCGGCGCGAACCGCAGCATTCGCCCCGAGAACGTGCCCGCCATGTTCCGCGAGCCCGTGGACGCGGTGATGATGCAGCTGGAGATTCCCACGGAGATCGTGCTCCTCGCCTCGCGCGAGGCGGAGGCGCGCGGCATCCCCGTGATCCTGGACGCGGGCCCGGCCTGCAGCTTCCCCCTGGAGGAGATGCGCGGCCTGGCCATCGTATCGCCCAACGAGACGGAGACCACGGCGCTGACCGGTCTGCCCGTCGACAGCGAGGCGGAGGCCCGCGCCGCCGCGCGCGCCCTGCGCGAGCGCAGCCACGGCGCGGACGTCGTGCTCAAGATGGGCGCGCGCGGGGCCTACCTGCTCACGAAGGACTTCGAGGGCATGGTGCCCGCCTTCCCGGTCGAGGCCGTGGACACCACCGCCGCGGGCGACACCTTCACCGCCGCCATGACGGTCGCCTACCTGCGCGGGGAGCCCCTGGAGCGCGCCGTGCGCTACGGCTGCGCCGCGGGCGCGCTGGCGACCACGCGCCTGGGCGCGCAGCCCTCCCTGCCCACCGCGGCGGAGGTCGAAGCCTTCCTGTGCGCGCGGGAATAAGCGCACTGCCAAAGACGCCCGGGGGGCAGCGAAATCGTTCCGCTGCCCCCCGGGTTTTGCGTTTTGGGGGGACTAGCCCTCGGCCTCGACCGCCTGCAGCTTCGCGAGCCAGAGCTTGTACTTGGCAAAGGAGAAGGGCGGCATGCCGCACAGGTAGTGGTTGAAGCCGCGCTTGCCGTTGGCCGTCCAGCGGATCAGCAGCATCCGCTGCTCGGAGTAGAACATGCGCAGGTCGGCGAGGGGCGTCGTCCGGTTCGGCGGCGCGAGGAAGTCCCCTTCCCAGAGGACGGCGCCGGTCTCGATGTCCGAGACGATGCAGGCGCCCCGGACGGTCTCGAGCGTGTCGTTTGCGGCCAACAGCGTGTGGTTCCAGTCGCGCATCTCGCCGAGCAGCAGCGCAAAGGGCGCCTGCGCGCGCCGGATGTACGCATACGCCAGCTTCTTGCGGAAGAAGTAGTCCACGACCGCATCGGACATCTGCGGCCAGCCGTCCAGCAGGTTCCACCAGAGCACGCCGCTGCGCGCCGGCCGCCCGGCGCGCACGCGCTCGATGAAGAACTTCTTCGCCTCCGCCTGGGAGATCTGCGAGGCGAGGGAGAAGTCCTCCAGGCTCTGCGGCTCGAAGGCGAACAGCTGGGTGATCTGGTCGGCCATCAGGCGCACGCGGGCGTCGTCGCCGCGCTGGTCGGAGGAGTGGAGCGTCCACTGCTCGTTGCTCCAGGGCCAGACGCAGTCCTCGTCCACGATCTGGCGGACGGATTCCGGGGCGGGGCAGCCGTGGTATCCGGTCTCGCTGACGAAGCAGGCGGTCGAATTCGCGTAGTAATCCGCCTTGTAGTAGTCGCGCGCGCCCCAGAGGTGGCGCTCGGGGATGTGGTTCCGGCCCTCCTGCAGGGCGGCATAGCCCGCGCCGGAGATGTAGGGCGAGCTGGGCAGGTAGGGGCGGTAGGCGTCGTGCTGCGCCAGGAGCTGCGGAATCCACTCGCGCGTGATGCGGTTCATGGACGGGTCCCGGCCGCTGGAGCTGAGGCATTCGTCAATCTCGTTGTCCCCGGCCCAGAGCGCGATGCAGGGGTGGTGGCGGAGCGTGCGCACGGCCCAGACGACCTCCGCCTCGAGGTTCTTGCGGAAGGTGTCGTCCATGGGGCACATCTGGCAGGCCATCATGAAGTCCTGCCAAACCAGGATGCCGTGCCGGTCGCAGTAGTCGTAAAAGCACGCCTGCTCGTACACGCCGCCGCCCCAGATCCGCAGCATGTTGCAGCCGATGTCCGTGACCAGGGCCAGGGCGCGGGCATACCGGCCGCGGTCCAGGCTGTGGTAGGCGCTCAGCGGCACCCAGTTGCTGCCCCGGCAGAACACGTCCACGCCGTTGACCTCGAACTGGAACTGCAGCCTTTCCGGCTCCTCGCTCTGCTTGAGGCGAATCTGGCGCAGGCCGACGTTCAGCTCCCGCCGCGCGACGACGGTCTCGCCGTCCAGCAGCTCCGCCACCGCGTCGTAGACGTTGGCCTCGCCGTAGCCGTAGGGCCACCAGAGCTTGGGATTTTCCACCGCGCAGGCGATGCGCCCGACCTTGGCCCGATCCAGCGCGCACTGCCCGAAGAAGGAGGAGTCCGCGCCGCAGCGCCCGGCGACGCGCACGGAGAGGCTCTGCCCCGCGAGCTTTTCCAGCGGTGCATCCACGCTGAAGTAGAATTCCAGGCTGGGCGTCTGCACGCGGTCGAAGCGGACGCGGTAGCCCAGCTCCGCAAAGGCGTACGCGTCGCGCACGGCCAGGCGCACGCTCTTCCACAGCCCGGCCGTCACCGCCCGCGGGAAGATGTCCCAGCCAAAGGAATGGGCGGGCTTGCGCAGCGCGACGCCGCCGTCGATGTGCCAGCCGGTCAGCAGGTACTGCGCATAGGGCTGGGAGAGCTGTTCCAGCAGAGCGGAGCGGATGTGCACCCAGAGGGCGTTCTGCGGCCGCAGCCGGTCGGTCACGTCGAATTCATGGGGCATGAAGGCGTTCTCAGACGCGCCGATCCGCTCGCCGTTGAGGAAGTATTCCGCCAGGCAGTCGACCCCGTCCAGGCGGAGAAATACGCGCTCGTCCGCCGCGGACTCGGGCGCGGGAAACTCCCGCGCATACCACCAGCCAAAGGGCTCGAACGCTTCGGCCTTTCGGGGGTTCATTCCCTGGAACAGGTCCGCAGGCAGCAGCCCTGCCCGGGACAGGTCCAGCTCCACGTTTCCCGGCACCTGCGCAGGGATGCAGGGCGCGCCCAGCGCCAGAAGCTCCTCCGGCGTTTGGGGCGCCTGCCGCCGCTCGTCGGTAAAATAGAGGGTCCAGGCTCCGTCCAGTGAAATCCAGCGTTCCATATCGGCATCCTTCCCTTCGCCTTTTTTGTCAGTATACCGGGTGCGCAGAAAAAAGTCCATCCGCAATTTGCCGTCCGCGGAGCGCGGATGCGCAGACGGGCAAAAGGCCCCAACGGCATACACCGTTGGGGCCTTTTGCTTGTTGTGATCTGGTGGAGCAAGGCGACCCAAAAACAAACCCGTCCCCTTCCTCTGTCTTGTCCAAAAGTTCATCATCAATTGTTACAGGTTTGTCACCAGAATTAAAGAAAATAACTAATTTGTCATCGTAAAGATAAATTGCGTTCACGAATACATTAACCAGAGTTTTCCGATAACTTATATCATCAGCATTTCCTTTTTGTAGCTGGGATAGAAAGAATTTTACCTCTGTAATAGTCAACGATACGGTACTTGCCTTTTCTATGGCATACTCACTTTTGAGCGTGTCCGCTTCTGTGCAGAGACGGGAAACCTCCGTATACAGAGATTTTCTGACGCTTTCAATCTCACACTCAGAAATGGCGTTCATCAAATTGCGTTGCTTGCGTTCATTCTCCCGCATGAGCTTTTCAAGGCGCCTGATGCTAGAGGTGTCTTTTTCCCGCTCACAGAGGGCAACGACTTCCCGCGCGATTTTATCAATATTTGCCGGAGTCAACTGCTTGCGGCATTCTTCTATAACGATGTCCTCAATATAATCCTTCTGGACGGCCTTTTTGCTACACTGCTTTCTTTTGGCATTGTTGCACTTGTAATAGTAATAGGCCCGCCCAGTATGGGAATATCCCTTAATCCCGGTCATCATGTCACGACAATGCCCACAAAATAGTTTTGTTGTCAAAATATACTCTTGCTTTGCTTTTGAGCGGGCAGGAGCTTTTTTGTTTTTGAGCATCATTTCCTGCACTTGATAAAAGAGATCGTCCGGCACAATGCGGGGCATACCGCCGGGAATTTCCTTATCCTTATAAGTATATATGCCGATATACCGCTTATTCTGGAGAAGTTTTCGCAGACTGTTTTTGTTGAACGGAACGCCGCGAGATGTTTTTACTCCCTGATTGTTCATCAATTCACATATCTGCGCTACGGTTTGTCCGCTTGCGTATAACTCAAAGATTTTCAGCACAATGGGAGCAGTTTCTTGATCTATAACAAAGTGCTTATCGGGAGCGACCTTAAATCCCAGGGCTATGTTTCCACCTGTGCAAAGACATTTTTCGGCATTTAAGTCCATGCCGCGTCGTATCTTCTGGGCCAGCTCCGCTGAGTAGTATTCCGCCATAGATTCAAGCAGACCTTCCACAAGGATACCGCTTGCATCATCTGTTATGTTTTCACGGGCAGATAGCACCCGGACGCCATTTTTCTTGAGTTTCGCCTTATATGTTGCGCTGTCATAACGATTGCGGGCAAAGCGGTCAAGCTGATAGACGAGGACATATTGAAAACTCTTTTTTGCGCTGTCATCAATCATTCTCAGAAAGTCCGGGCGGGCGTCCGTTGTTCCAGAAATCGCGCGGTCAATATATTCGCCGACAACGGTATAGCCGTTCTTCTCCGCAAATTCATAGCAAGTCTTTAGCTGCCCCTCAATGGATTGCTCCGTTTGATTGTGAGACGAAAAGCGAGCATAAATGACGGCGTTCACATGATCCACCCTCTTTCTTTTTCTGTATTTTTCAAAAAGTTGTAGTATGAAGTTAAATTATTTACCGTTGGGAATTTTTTGGCTGTATAATACAAAGGCATACACTGGCTATTGAATTTTTCGAGGAAGGGGTTTGTGTACAGTTGTCCTGTTACGGTTTGCTGTGTTTTGGTTTCAATTCTGTTTTTCATGCGACCGCATTTTTGAAGGATATTCCTCACCGCTTGCTCACAGGACAACGGAGTTTTACCACCCACAATATTCCCGAAACAAGGACTAACTCTGTCACAGTATTCTTTTTTGAGGGTTTTTGTTGCAAACCATTTTCCACAATGCTTGCACCTTACCAGCTTGTATTCATGATATGCGTAATAATACAAAGCAGCTACCATAACTTCTGAGACAGTTTTAAGTCCTTCAAAACGCATACCGTCCATACCCCCCATCTTTATTGGCAAGTAGTTGACGGTCATCCCTTTGGCTATTCGTAAATCTTCAATATCTTTGAGTGTCGGTGCTATTACGCTTCTACCATCAATATAAGAGTTCAAATCGTAAAGGCTCATTCCAAGCTCGGGGCAATGAAACATATAGGGCGAAGTTGGTTTCGGCTCTCCTTTAACTCCACTCACCACATGGGTAATAATACGCCTGGCCATTTCTTCTTGGGTAAAGTTGGGAAAATTAGCTTCCAGCCTGGAATATACAAGCCCGAAGAAGTTGACAGTTTCATTTGTCCACTTACCGCCTGTCTCTCTGTTCTCTACGACCACATTATCCGCAGTAATAGATATATTTAGCATTGTGAATATCGCCCTCCCGCCAGTAAATGTTTCCTTTCACGTAAATTTTATCATAACATTTTTATCATGTCAACCGCAATTTGTTGCTGATACACTGGAAACAGAACAAGGGAAGCGCGCGCTCCATGTTCAGACTTTCTGAAAGGAGTTTCTATGATGAAAAATGCTGAGATCAAGCGGACAATTTGGGAAAGTCGCTTTCGCCAGTATGAGATTGCTGAAGAAATCGGCATATCGGAGTACACTTTCTGTCGGTGGTTTCGCAGAGAACTGTCCGAGGAGCAGAAGGAGCAAATCCTAAACGCTATTACAGCCCTCAGGGCGGGCGAAAGCAATGCCTGACCCCCTGGACATCAAAACCGTTGGAGGGGACGTTATGAGCGATGAACAGGCAAAAGTCTTTGCGCTCTCAATCTCTGCGGCAGTAAAGGCTTATATCAAAGCTCATCAAGCAGAGTTTGAGGCGTGGGCAAAGGAGCATTCCGAAACAAATGATTTTGAATCGAGGTAATGATATGAACAAAAACGAAAAAACCCGCCCCGCTGGTGGCACAGCGGAACGGGAGACGGCAGAAAAGACGGCTTATAAGGTGTCTATTCCTATGTCCGATTGTAACACGACGGCGGCTGGTCGTCAAATCAAAATTGCTGCTTTTCTAAACCACGGTCAGGAAAATGCTATTCCCCGCCGCAAATTGGAGAAATTGATCGGAATAGACGGGCGAACGGTCCGCCTGATGATTGAGCAGGAACGACGGAGCGGGACACCGATTTGCACCGATAACCTGACCGGCTACTATCTCCCGGCCACCGAGGAAGAAAAAGCCGCTTGCGTCCGCTCCATGCGCCACCGGGCCAGGGAAATTATGAAAACGGCAAGAGCAATTGAACAAACTGAGGGGTGATATTGTGCCAGAGGCAAAAAGCCTATTACAGCGTTATGCTGAATACTACACACAAAATATGGGCTTGCGGGTATTCCCCTGCAATGGCAAGACACCGGCCACCCCTCACGGGTGCAAGGACGCAACCACAGACCCCGCACAGATTGCAGAGTGGTGGGGCGGCGGCAGTACATACAATGTCGCTATCGCCACCGGCAACGGCCTAGTGGTACTGGATGTGGACACAGACCACAAAGCGGGGAAATATGGTGATGAAACCCTTACAGACCTGGAACGGCAGCACGGCCCTCTCCCGGAAACCTGGACTTGTCTGACCGGCGGCGGAGGTGTTCACTACTACTTCCAGTGTGATGACCCGGCTCTGACTGTGGCGGCTGGGTTTGCCCCCGGCCTGGACTATCGGGGCGCGGGCGGCTATGTGATCGCGCCGCCGTCCATCCATCCCATAACCGGGCGAGCCTATGAGTGGGAGGCCAGCAGTACGCCGACAAGCGTGCCGCTGGCGCCTCTCCCCGGCTGGCTCCACCGTCTTATGCTCCAGGGCAAGAGGGACAAGACCAACAAGGCAAAAGGCAGGGAGGCACCCGGCAAAGTCACAGAGGGGCGGCGAAACGAGGAAATGTTCCATCTTGCTGCCTCTCTCCGGGCGAAGGGGTTGACCGTGGCAGAGATCACCGCCGCTTTGACAGAGGCCAACAAGACCCGCTGTGACCCGCCGTTGAGCAAGCGGGAGATCGAGGCCATTTGCCAGAGCACCGGGCGATATGAGCGGGGGCCGGTTGCCGCCGTCACAGACAGCATAAAACCCCCGGATTACTCCGACGCCGGAAACGCCGCTGTGTTCTCCCGTGTGTATCGGGATGACCTACTATATACCGATGCCCTGGGCTGGTTGTGGTGGAATGGTCAACGCTGGGAGCGGGACGACCACAAGGCCACTGCCTGGGCGCTGGAGCTGTCTGAAAAGATGTTGCAGGAGGCCAAAGAAGAAAACCGGTCGGCATTGCTGCAAGTAGCGGAGGCCACAGCCAAGCATGAGGAAACGGGCATGGCGGAGGATGCCGAGACACTGGAAAAAGCAAAAAATCAAGCGTTGGCGGCAAAAGCCTATCTTACCCACGCCAAGAACAGCCGAAACGCCGTCCGCATTAAGAATATGCTGGAACTATCCAAACCGGCCCTTGTCATCAAGGCGGACAAGCTGGACGCAAATCCGTTTGACCTAAACACCCCCGCCGGGATCGTGGACTTGACCACCGGGCGGCTCCGTCCCCACGAGCGGGCAGCCTATTGCAGTCAGATCACACAGACCGGGCCAGGCAATCGAGGCGTTGAGATGTGGAGTGATTTCCTTGACACCATCACTTGTGAGGACGGGAGTATCAGGGGCTTTCTCCAACTTGTGGCCGGTATGTCGCTGATCGGCGCTGTGTATCAGGAGGGCATTATTATTGCCTACGGCGGCGGGCGAAACGGCAAGAGCACCTATTTCAACGCCCTGGGCGCTGTTTTGGGTGACTATACCGGCAGTATCGACATTAAGGTGATAACCACTGACCGGGCCAACAAGGGCGCAGCCCTTGCCACCCTGCGGGGGCGGCGGCTGGTGGTCACTGGGGAATTGGAGGAACACCAGCGGTTGAGTGTTGCGACCTTAAAACAGCTTGCCAGTACAGACCGCCTTGTGATTGAAGAAAAATTCAAGCAGCCGGAGACGGTGAAACAAACCCATACACTTGTCCTGTTCACTAACCACCTCCCCCGTGTCGGCTCCACCGACAACGGGACATGGCGGCGGCTAATCGTCGTACCGTTCAACGCCACCATACCGGCGGGGACAGGCGTACAGAACTATGCCGATGTGCTGGTGAAGGAGGCGGGCGGCGCTATCCTGTCATGGGCCATTGAGGGCGCGGTGAACTTTGTCAGAAACGGTTTCCGCCTGGACATCCCCAAAGTGGTGGAGGAGGCGACAGAGGCATACAGAGCAAGAGAGGACTGGCTGACCAACTTCATTAATGAGCGGTGTATTCGGGAACCAACCGCCCGTGTGGGTGCTGCTGACCTTTACCGGGAATATCGAGAGTGGGCGGAAAGTACCGGGGACTATGTGCGGCGGCTTAACGACTTTGACATCACGATGGAGGCAGCGGGCTTCCAAAAGATACGCCCAAAGAACAGAAAAGCATGGCTGGGGTTGCGGATCGACTTAGAAACAAAATTCGGAAACCCTTACGCTGCAACGGTTTGACGGTTTGGGTTACGGCAGGTTACGGCTGAATACAAGCCTCCCTATAGAAAAAAAGGTCATTTTCAATTTTTGAAAAGTATGTTTTTAAGCGTAACCAGCCGTAACCCGTCCGTGGAAAGGAGGCGAGATATTGCCGGGTAAATCTTCCCAGCGAAAAGGCGCAAACGGGGAGCGGGAACTTGCCGCCCTGCTCCGTGAGTATGGCTATCCCGTCGAGCGGGGCGGCTCTCTGTCCTTTGGAGAGGTGCCGGACTTGACCGGACTCCCAGGGGTACATATTGAAGTCAAGCGCGTGGAGCGACTGAATGTGTCGGAGGCCATGAAACAGGCCATGAGGGACGCAGAGAAATTCCACGATGGAGCGCCTACCCTGTTCCACCGGCGCAGCCGTGAGCCGTGGCTGGTGACAATGTGCCTCCATGATTGGATTGCCCTCTATGACCGCCAGAAAACCACAGAAACCACCAGAGAAGGGGGGGATACCCACGACACCGCGCAAAGAAAAAGCCCTGCAAGCCCTTCTTGTGAGCCGTACAAGGGCAGAGGCAGCAAAGGCCGCAGGGATTGGTGAGAGCACCCTGCGGGAATACATGAAAGACCCGGAGTTTTCCGCCGCTTATAAGCAGGCAGCCGCCGAACTCTTGAACAGCGCCACCATGCAGCTACGGCAGAACCTGACCGCCGCGATTGACCGCCTGGGCAAAATCGTGACCGACGACGCAGAGGCCAGCCCCGCCCAAATATCAGCGGCGCGGACTCTGCTTGACTTCAATCTGAAATTCACAGAACTGACCGACGTACTGGATCGACTGACTGAACTTGAACAATGGAGGGATGAAACAGATGCCAAGCATTAAAGAACGATTGCGGATGCTGTCAGCTTATGTGGACGGATTGAGGCCAGAAGTAACAACCTTCCTTGTGGCAGGCGGGGGTGAGTTTCACACACCCTTGACGCCGGAGGAATATCTGATGCGGCACGGCGCATACACCCCGGACGGACGGCGGATCGTGCTCTATCCCCATCCCGTGGAGGGGGTTGACCCGTTGAGTTTGGGCCTATATCAATTGATCGATGAGGCCGTGGAAATCGGGAAACTCCAGTTTCCAGAATTAGAGAGCGACGAATTGTGTTGTTGATTGACAGAGAGGATGATAAAAAATGAGCAATTATGAACCTGGGCCCTGGGAATTAGACGAACAAGGGCGGCGCTTTCGCCATATCGGGCCGGGATGTATCGAATATCCAATGACCGTTGTAACATCTTATGGCGAATTTGAGGCCGGGAACGTGCCGACACCGAAGATACGCACAGAGGAAAAGCCCAAGACCTGGGGCAACTGCCCCTTTAACTCCAAGTGTTCTCCGAATTGTGCGAGATTCACAGCGGACGGATGTGGACTTGTGAGCGGCGAGGGACCGACCGTCGGGCGGCGCTGTCCCTTTGGTGACAAGGTGAACCCGACAAGATGCGGCGAGGATTGCGCCCTTTGGACGATGTGCAACAGCAGAAAGGAGAACAGTTAAATGAGCCAGTACAACAAATACGCCCAGCGCCTTGATACGGCCTTTAAGACAGCCCGCGAGGAATACATGGAGGCGTGGAACCAGCTCCAGGCCGCACAGAAAGCCAATACCGACGCCCAGGCATGGAGAGCGGAAACCTACCGGGGTGAGAACGACCTAAGACGGCAGCGGGCAAAGGCGGCACTGCTGGAGGCCGAACACACCTTCAAGGCAGCAGAAAGCCGCGTGTGGGCGGAGTTTGACCGTCAGAAAGAGGCAATCCGGCGCGACCTTGAAAGCGAGGTACGGGCCACCTCCACCGTTGACCCTGACGCCATCGACACCAACGCCCTGGAGCTGCTGAAATCGGGCATCTTGACTGCTGACGACATCTTTTCAATGGCGAACAAGTACGACAACAACATCACCATGTTGCGGCTTATCAGCAAGACCGCAAAGGAACTTGCGGACGACAAGAACACCGACTCGAAAACCCGTGGGCAGCTCTATGTCCTTTGTAATCAAATCGGCAACGGGAAGAACAGCACCATGAGGAACTTTGCCGACCTTGCGGAGATCAGTAACTATTGCAGCGGGCGCGGCGGAGGCGGCACGCAGCGCACCAACCCGTCCCACACCGTAGCTATGGTCGGGAAATGGGAAGAGTTGTCCGGCAATGCCGTAGAAAACTTTTGAGGTAATTGCTGATGGATAAGAGCGAGAAAGCCAAGATCACCAGGGCGCACAACGAACAGGCCAGGAGAGAGCGCAAGCGCCAGGAGATGGAGGAAGTCAAGGCCCAGGCCGATGCACTCCGCCAGATCAGGGACAGCCAGGAGGCCACGCCAGGGGAGCGCCTGGAGGCTATCAAAATGCTGGAGGATATGAAGAAAAGGTTCGTGATTATCTGATACAACGACAGGGCCGGGGAGCAATCTCCGGCTCATTTTTCACATTCGATATAAAAATGGCCCCCACAGCAGAACTGTGAGAGCCATTTTTCTTGCGGCATTAAAGCCAAACCCTTACGGCAAAGCCGCCTTTGAAGAAATAGGGTTTGTTTAATGCTCCGTTGGTGGAGGTGAGGGGAGTCGAACCCCTGTCCGAAAACCCGTCAAGACGCCTTTCTCCGAGCGCAGTCTGTGTTTTAACGTTCCCTCTGCCAAGCCCCCGCAGACAGGGTCATGGGTTCAGTAGCTTCATCCGTACGGCCGGCCGCAAAGCTTAGGCCGGTTCGGTCCCTGCATTTCTGACGCCGGGATCCCAGGCTGCAGGTGGCCTGGGGCCGACGTCGCCGTTAGGCGGCGAAAGCCAATTCGTTAGAATTGTCAGTTCATTTTTAGGTCCCGCTTGTTGACGCAGGTGCAGGGCTGCGGCTCGCTTGACGCCTCCCCGGCGTCCCCGTCGAAACCAGTACACCCCCAAGTCCTCCCTGGGGTACCTTCTATTATACAGCACTCCCGGGAAATGTGCAAGTCTTTGGCCGGCCGTTCATTTCCGCTCCCGCCAGGCGCGCGGGGAGAGGCCGTAACGCGCGTGGAAGAGCCGCGCAAAATAGCCGGGACTTTGGAACCCGCAGCGGATGCCGACCTCTGTCACCGTCAGGTTCCCTGCGCGCAGCAGCTCGGCCGCGCGCGTCAGGCGCGCTTCGGCAAGGTATTGCATGGGCGTCAGGTTCAGGCACTCCCGGAACCGGCGCTGGCAGGCGCGCTCGGACAAATGCGCAAAGCGCGCAAGATCCGCCAGATGGATCGGCTGGTCCAGACGGGACTGCAGGAAGCGCATCATCTCCTTGACCTGGTCGTCGTCCTTGCGCGGCCCGGCGGGAACCCGGACGCCGCGCGGTTCCCGGAGCGCCGCGCAGGCTTGGCAGAACACGCGCGTCAGGGCCTCGCGCACGCGGAACTCGTACAAGGGCGGCTTTTGCGCGCACAGGGCGCAGGCGGAGACGATCTGCGCAGCGGACTCCGGATCGGGCAGCGCGATCCCCGCCGCGGCTTCGGCCAGGTAGACGCGGACGTGCCTCCAGAGCGCTCCGTCTGCCGAACCGTAGAGCAGACGCGGGTGGAAGACGATGTCGCATTCCTTATAGCGCTGGCCGGGCAGGGGGAAGAGCGCGTGCGGCGCGCCCGGGGAGAGCAGCACCGCCTGCCCGGAAGAAAGGCGGAGGCGGCGGTCGCCTGCGGCAACCTCCAATTCCCCGGAAAGCACAGAAATTGCCTCAAATTCCTCGTGCCAATGCCAGGGAAAGCCTGTGTCCTCCGTCTCGTAGGCGGCGCAGGGAAAGTCCGCCGTGCCGTGGGGCTGCAGCTCGCGCCCGCTGCCGTCGATCTGCGCTTCCATGCATTTCCTCCCTCCGTTTCTGTCGCTTTTATACCAGTATACGCCGTTTTCGTTGCAGATGCAAGGCGGGCGGCGTGCTATACTGATCCCGCTGCCTTGGCGGCAGCCTGTAAGGAGGTTTGGTTCCGAATGGTTTCCCTGCTGCTTCCCATCATCTATCTGGCGTTTATCTCCCTGGGCCTGCCGGACGGGCTCCTCGGCGCGGCCTGGCCCAGCATGTACGAGAGCCTGGGCGCGTCCGTCTCCGGCGGCGGGCTGATCTCCATGATCATCTCGGCCGGCACGGTCGTTTCCGCCCTCTCCTGCAACGCGCTGCAAAGGCGCTTGGGCACGGGGAGGATTACGGCCGTCAGCGTGGGCATGACCGCCCTTGCGCTGCTCGGCTTCTCGTTCAGCCGGGCGTATTGGCAGCTCTGCCTGCTCGCCATCCCGTATGGACTCGGCGCGGGCTGCGTGGACGCCGCGCTGAATAACTACGTCGCGCTGCACTATAAAGCGCGGCACATGTCCTGGCTGCACTGCATGTGGGGCATCGGCGCCAGCGGCGGCCCGGTCATCATGGCTTGGGCCCTCACGCGCGCTTCCTGGAATCTGGGGTATGGCATCATCTCGGGAATCCAGATCGCATTGACGCTGGTTCTGCTGCTGACGCTCCGCCTGTGGAAGGAGGACCGCGCCGGCGCTTCGGAAGGGGAGGCGGCGGGCGCAGGCAAGCGCTCCCTGCCGGAGTTGCTGCGCCTGCCCGGCGTGCCGCAGGTGATGGCGTGCTTCTTCTGCTACTGCGCGCTCGAGGTGACCATCGGCATGTGGGCGGCGAGTTACTGCACGCTGGTGCGCGGGATTCCCGCGACCGAGGCCTCGGCCTGGGGGAGCATCTTCTACCTCGGGGTCACGGCGGGGCGGCTCGTCAGCGGCTTCATCACCTTCCGCGTGAACGATCGGAACATGATCCGCCTGGGGCAGATGATCTGCGCGGCAGGGATTCTGCTCGTCGCCCTGCCGGCCGGGAACGCCGCGCTGCTGCCGGGCCTGCTGCTGCTCGGCCTGGGCTGCGCGCCGATCTATCCCGCCATCATCCACGAGACGCCGCTCAACTTCGGCGCGGAGAACAGCCAGGGCGTCATCGGCATCCAGATGGCCAGCGCCTATGTGGGCACGACGCTCATGAGTCCGCTCTTTGGCCTGCTGGGCGAAACGATCTCCTTTGCGATCCTGCCGGCCTACCTGGCCATCGTGCTCCTGGTCATGTTCGGCATGGCGGAGTGGCTGCACCGGAGGACACAGCCGGTCCGCTGAATGTGACGGTTGAATGAAAAAGGGATTTCCGCATCGCGGAAGTCCCTTTTTCTCATTCGATTGAGAGAGAATATGTAGGAAATCCATTGAAATGATAAATAATTTCGAGAGAAAGAATTATTTTTTTGTAAAAATTGTCAAGACCGTCACGATTTGTGAACAGAGAAGTTTTGAAGTCAATATAGAAAAATTTATCGATAGAGTGTGTGTTTCGTAAATTACTTTCTCTTTTTTTGTGGCTGCGTTAACATATGCCTATTGACTTTTTATGTATGAATAAAGCAAAATTAGAAAAACTTTTTCCACACCTCGCGGACCTCAACTTCCATCCATCATTTTCGAGATCCACATCGCGCAATCCGCCTTTGGGAGGGAACCTGGATGAAAAAAATCGTTCAAGGACAAAAACGATTTTGGAGCTTGACATTGGCCGTTTTGTTGGCGCTGAGTCTTGCCATACCGCTGGGAACCGCTTGGGCCGAGGAGAGCACGCCCGCTCCCTCCGCCGCGGGCCCCACCCAGGCTGCGGGGGAGCAGACCCCAACGCCTTCGCAGCCCGCCCCCGAGCCCTCGGCGCCCGCCCCCGCGGATGGCGACGAAGCGCCTGCGGAGACGACGGAGGCGCCGACGGCAACGCCGACGCCCACCCCGGAGCCCGCGCCGTCAGAACCGGCCCCCACGCCGACGGCCACCCCGGAGCCGGAGATCACGGCCACGCCAACCGCGACGCCAACGGCCACCCCGGAGATCTCGCCGGCGCCGTCGCTGTCCCCGGAAATCTCCCCGACGCCCATCCCGGCGCAGTGGACGGTCCAGGTGCAGGCGGAGGAGGCGAACCTTTCCGCGCAGGCGGAGGCCGCGGGCTTCGCCGTGCAGGGCGACTGCACGGGGGAGATGGAAGGGACCGCGACCCTGGCGCTGGCGCTCCATGCGCAGGGCCGCTCGCTGCCGCAGGGGACTGCGGCCTATGATGCGCAAGCCGGAGCCGTCACCGTCGAAGGGGAGACGGTGCTGCGGCTCTTTGGCCTGCCCGCGGGGGCTTCCGTCTCCGTGGAGTCCGCCTCGGAAGACGCGCTGCGGCTGCGGATCGAGATCCCCGCGTCGAGCTTTGCCCTGCGCGCGGAAGCCGTCCTCCCGGCCCTGACGGGCGAGGGAGCGGGCGCGCTCACGCTCGCAGCGGAGCTGGGCGGCGTCCAGGCACAGGCGCAGGCCAGCCTTGCCGCGCAGGAAGCCGCAGCCCAGGTGCTCGAGTGGGCCGGCGCGCTGACCGTGCCCCTGACCTGGGCGGACAACGACGACGCCAAGGGCCTGCGCCCGGATGCCGAGACCTATCCCGCGCCGTCCCTGCTCGTCTCCATCGACGGCGGGGAGGCGCACGCGCCCACTGCGGAGGACGAAACGCTGCTCGGCCTTGCCGCCCTGCCGGAGGTGGAGGTCGCGCAGGACCTGTCCGCGCTTGCCGTCGCGGCGGGAACGCTGCCCGCGCGCACGGCCCTGGACGGCGCGGAACATACCATGGTCTGGTCCATCGCGCCCGCCCCGGTCGAGTCCTATGCACTGGAACAGACCGAGGCCGGGTATACCTATCGCCTCGTGGGCGACGTGGAGATTGCGACGGAGGCCTATGCCGGCGCGCTGTACGCGTCGGCCGCCTTCCTGGACTTCGACAACGCGCTGGAGACCCGGCCCGAGGGCGCGGCGCTCCAGGCCAGCCTGCTCGTCGCCATCGACGGCGGCGCGGCGCACGCGCCGGCCGAGGCGGACCTCGCCCTGCTGGGCATCGCGTCCCTGCCGGAGGTCTCGTCCGCCTGGACCGCGGCGGGCGTGACCTTCTCCGTGCCCGGAGACGTGCTGCCCGCGCGCGTGCTGCACACCGCGGCCGACGGCACGCAGACCGCCCACACCGCGGTCTGGACCATCCAGCCCCCGGAGATCGAGGGCTATACGCTCCTGCCCGGCATTTCCACGATGCGCGCCGGTGACGGGGCGAGCGCGTGGGTGTACGAGATCCAGTACGAGGAAGACATGCTCATCGACGCAGAGAAGACGGTGTATTGGGAGGCGATCTCCCAGGCCGTCTTCTGGGCGGACAACAAGGACGAAGCGAGGAAGCGGCCCCAGGGCGGGGAGACGTTCTATACCCTCTGCGTCTCCATGACCGGCTTGGAGCAGATGGTGGGGGACGAAATCCCTGAAACGCCCGCGGACGGCGACTTCAGCCCATTTGCGCCGCTGACGGATGGGGATCTTGCGGAGCTCGGTCTGAATGCCATGCCGAAGATTTCCTACAACGCGGCGACCGGCATCGTCTCCATCGCGGGCAACGTTCTGCCCGAAACCCTGGTCTACAAGGACATCTATGGCGACACCTTCGTCCGCCACGTCAAGTGGGAGCTTCGGCCGGAAGCGGTCCCGGGATACGAGCTGCGCGAGGTGACGAAAGAGGAAATCGAGGGCGGCAGCTACACCTCCATCAAGGAGCCCGGCTGGTACTATGTCCTCCTGACGGACGTCAAGTTCGACATCCGCGTCAACGCCGCGGCGATCTCCAATCAATATTCGACGCTGGCGACGGCGATTCGCAACTACTTCCATCTGGGTGTGGACACCAACGGAGACGGGAACCTGGAACGGAACCCCACCCTGGAAGAACTGGAAGGCGATGCGCAGGTTCGCATCGACGGAATCACGCCGGACAACAACACCGGCAGACTGACCATATCGGACACCTGGAAGTACAACCTGGATGGCACGCCCATCGTCTACACCGTCCATTCGCCGGAGGGGGGCGGCCTGCTCAGCGAAAGCGAGGAGCTGCAAGACGTCCTGGAGGTGGGCGACCGCCTCGTCGTGAACTTCGACAACACGAACGCGCCCAACTATGGCTCGGATACGTCGGCGCTGCACCCGGACGGCGAGCTCGTCATCACCTTGAAGGGCGAGACCGATTACAACGCGACGAAGCATTGGCTTGACGGCGGAGACGATACGGGCCGCCCGGACGTCACCTATGAGCTCTGGCGCTACCGCGAGGGGCAGGGCTATGACACCGCCGCGCCCGTGCGCGACGGCGAGGGCGACATCATCGAGCTGACGGAGGGCGAGGACGGCGCGCTGTCCTATGGAACGACCGGGAGCATGCTCGACAAATACGACGCCGAGGGCTACCGCTACATCTACGTCGTGCGCGAGTACATGATTGACGGAACCGTGCAGTACGAGCAGGTATTTGGCGCGGTGGACGAGGACGGCGCCGTCTCCGGCGACGTCGTCGAGGGCGTCCCGGGCGGCAAGCGCCCGAACGGGAACACCTACCTCTACGACGGCGGCATCCTCAGCAACCGGCGCACGGGCAGCGTCCAGACCAGCGCGACAAAGGACTGGGACGCCTCTGCCTTCCAGGCGGAGTTCAAGGACGTCAAGGTCGTGCTGACCCTGCAGTCCCGGCCCGCGGGTTCTGAGGCGGCGTGGGAAAACACGGAGACCACGGCGGAGCTGGACAAATTCTACGCCGAGCACCTGACCGTGACCCACACGGACTCCGCCCCGCAGTACGACGCGCTCGGCCGCGAGCTGGAATACCGCTGGGTCGAGACCGGCGTCTACCAGGGCGAGGGCTCGGCGCAGAACCTCTTCCGGCCGGACGGCAACGGCGGCGGAACCTTCACCCTCCAGCAGAGCGGCCGCGACATCGAGTACCGGTCCACCGTGCAGGTGGACGAGAAGAGCGGCCACACCACCGTGACGAACACCATCGCCAATACCATCGACTACGACGTGGAGAAGCACTGGGATACGGACGGCGATGGCGAGTACGATACAGACAAAGATCTGGAAGTTCTGCCGGAAAATACGCAGATCACGTTTGCCCTCTACCGCACGATCAGCGGGCAGGCGCTGCCCCAAAAGGCATATGTCTCGTTCCACATGGACGGGACGGCGGACGCAGCGCCCACGGTGCTTCAGCCCGGGGAGGCGAACGTCACCGTCACCATGCAGGAGAAGGCGCCGTGGGTCGCGGAGCTCACGGGCCTGCCCGAGTTCGACGAGGAGGGCCGCGCCTACGAGTACGTCCTGCTCGAGAGCGCGGGCCCGGAGAACTTCTTCCCGACCTATGAGACCACGCGCGACGAGGAGGGCAACTACCGGACGGACGTCTACAACGCGCCGGGCGAGGGCAACCGCATCCTCGTGCGCAAGGAGTGGATCGACGACAGCGACATCGCCCACCGCGAGCCGGTGACGATCCAGGTCTATAACTGCGAGACGAATGAACCGGTTGGAAACCCGGTCGTCCTCGGCGAGGACGGCGTCTGGCAGCAGCTCGTGGGCATCGGGACCTTGGAGACCGATGAAGTCTACATCCTCGAGACGAAGGTCGGGGAGAAAGACATTCCCCTGCAAAGCTATACCCTCGGGTCCGAACAAAGTCCAAACTATGATCCGAAGGCGCCGGATCAAGATACCGCCATCCAGTTTGCAGGCGCGTACCACAACTACGAGGCCACCTATTTGGATAAGAAGATCGAGAATGAGCACTGCTACATCGTCATGAACCGCCGCCTGGGCCGCATTGACCTGACCGTCACCAAGGAGTGGATCGACGGCGACCGGCAGGCGACAAAGGCGCTGCAAGCAGCACTGGGAAAGGAGAATATGGCCCTCGCCCTGCACCTCGAGTTCGACTGCGAGGTGAAGGAGGGGTACGTGATTGGGACGGATTCCGTCACCCTCGGCGGCCAAGCGTTGCCTATTGAGGATGCGGCGGGCAATCGCACCCAGTCCGTGCAGATCCTCCTGCCGGAAGATGGCGACCTGACGGAGAGCGACAAGACGCAGACCCTCTACTTCTTCAACCTCCCCAAGTATGATAAGGAGGGCACGTCCGTCACCTATACCGTCGAGGAGATCGTGGTCGAGAAGGGAGAAGATGGAACCTGGACAGAAGTGGAAGTTGTTCCCAAGGACATCCAGGACCGCCTCAACCAGTACAGCCGGACGGTCGGCGAGACGAAATACGAGGTCGGCCCGAACCACGCGCTGGACACGGCCTCCATCGACGTCACCAACAGGCTCCAGGAGACCAAGACCGTCAACTGGCACAAGGAGTGGTACGACGAGTACGCCTATGCGGGCAACCTGCGCCCGGACATCTACCTGAACATCTACAAGGTCGAGCACGATGCAAACGGAGATCCGAAGACCCCGGAGATCTACGTGCGCGACTACCGCTGGGTGTACGAGGAGGGTGCGGGTACGGACCAGAAGAGCAACTGGACCGCGCAGATCTCCGGCCTGCCCCGGTACGACGACTATGGATACGAGATCCTCTATTACGCCACCGAGCACACCGTGATCGACTGGGCCGCCATCGACTACGTGGAGGTGGGGTATGAGTTCGGCGGTGATAGCATCGGCAGCGCCTCCCAACCGACGAATCTGGACCATGTCGTAGACGTCTCCGACCTGGAGAACACCCGCGCAGGCGAGAGGCTCTACGCCCTGCAGGAGAGCGGCACCTTCATTAACCGCCTGGAGAACAACGTCACCATCCAGGGCCAGAAGGTCTGGTCGTCCCTGCCGGCTGGCTGGAACCCGGCGAATCTGCCCACCGTCACGTTTGCCGTGGACCAGCACCAAGACGGGAAAGTGGTAGAGGAGGACATTGCCACGCTGACCGTCTCCGACTGGACGGATTGGCAGAACGGAACCTATGTCTTCGAGATCACCCACACGGGCGAAAATACACCGGGTGAGACGGAGGTCCCCGAAGGGGAACAGCCCCTGCCCAAGTACGACGAGAAGGGCAATCTCTACAACTACGTCCTGCGCGAAGTGGAAATGACGTGGGGCGGGGATGGGGAGAAGCCTGATCTGGAAAATTGGGGTTCCGTTTTCACGCCCACGATTCAGCCGGGGACGTACCTGGCCACCAATACCTACGCGCCGGACACCGGCAGCCTGTCCTTCAAGAAGTACCTCGAGCTGCCGATGGGGCAGAAGGGCCCGCTGTCGTACCCCGCGGTGAAGTTCGAGATCACCCGCACGTATACGGACAACAAAGGGGAATCTGTCGAGGACGCGAACTTCCAGAGAGAAATGGTTTGGACCTCGGAGGAGGTAAAGGAGGCGTATACGACCTCTACCGGCATGAGAAGCACGCCGGTGCAGAAGGTCTTTACCGTCGAGGACTTGGAGCTCTATGCCCCCAACGGATCGCCCTACGTCTACACCGTCACGGAGGTCAAGGACGGCTTCCTCGAGGGCTACGACACCTGGGCGGCTGCAGAAGCGGTGGAGCCGGACGCCATAAAGGAGCAAGCGGACGCCAAGGGCACCGTGAAAATCTCCGGCTTGACGCCCACCCTGGTGAAAGACGGCGCAGAACCCCCGAAGATTCCGATCTCCGCGACCTTCCTCAACGCCCGCCAGACGGAGGAAACCATCTCCTTGCGGGGCGAAAAGCGTTGGGAAGACTATGGCAACGCCTTGAATACCCGTCCCGAGAACATCGAGATCACGCTCTCGCGCCGCGCGAATTCGCAGCCCGGTCAGAACAACCCGGTTCCCGAGGAAACGCTCCCAACGGATACGTATACGATTACGTGGACGAATGAAGAAAATTCCGACACCTGGGTATACAACATCCAAGGCAAAGGCGAAACCGAATTGGAGAAGTACGCGCCCAACGGCATGCCGTGGATCTACATCGTGACGGAGAACCCGATCGGCGGCTACACAACCACCCCTGCGAGCGGCAAGGTGGAAAAGAGCGCGGCAACCGCAGCAGAAGATGGCGTCGTCACGATGCCGAAACTCGTCAATTCCATCCAGACGGACGTCCCCTTCTCCAAGGAGTGGGCCCAGCAGAACGGCGACCCCATTGCGGAGGACTACCTCGGCTTCAAAATCGCCGTGACCTTTGAACTCCAAGTGCGGGAGAAGGGTACGGACGATCCCTGGGAAGATGCGGATGCGTATGAACCTTTCAAGGACTACATCGACGATGAGGATGACGGTGTCTTTGACGGCGAATATGCGTTTGAAAAAACCCTAACCGGATTTATCAACGAAAAGAAGAGCGGTTCCTTTAAAGACCTCCCGCTCGTGATTACAGGCACGGGTTCAAGCGTTATTTCCCTCGAATACCGCGTCGTGGAGACGCAGGTGAAGTATGGGGAGCAGTCATACGATGTGACGATCGAAGATGGCGATGCCTACACGGTCGATCCGAACGCGCCCTTCACCCCGCCGGATGAAATCCTCGGCGGAAACAACGCCCACACCAACCGCCTCGAGACGCAGGACCTGACCGTGACCAAGACTTGGGAAGGGGACCATGGCAACGCCTACGGCTCCCGCCCGGATACGGACCGCACGGGGTACGATTGGCAGGTCAGCTTCCTCATCCAGCAGAGCAGCGACGACGGGGCAACCTGGACCCGCGTCCAGGCGCACGACGGAGACGCGGCGGAGGACCTGGTCGTGACCCTCTACGGCAGAAACGACCAGGAGGAGGTTTCGGCGACCATCTCCGGCCTGCCGAAGGTGGACGAAAACGGAAACCAGATCACTTACCGCGCCCGCGAGATGCAGCCCAATACAACAACGGCGGTTTCTGGGGAGGGAAAGGATACAACCTTCTACAATACCTACACAGTGGAATACAAGGATGAGAATTCCCACACCACCGCCACCAACACCCTGGAGCCTACGAAGGTCCTAGCGCTGAAAGAGTGGAACCCCGGGGAAACGGATGGCCAGCATCCCTCGGTCGATCTGACCCTGGAATACCAGGTCGGGGAGGATGCGTGGGAGCCTCTCTGCACCGTGACCGTCAACGGCAAAGCGGACGAAAACCCAGCGAAACCCTACTACGAGGACGACAAGTGGCACGCCGTCTGGAAGGACCTGCCCGTCGCCCTGCCCGGCAGCATGCTGATAAACGGCAAAACCCAGTACCGCGTCGTGGAAACCGTGCCGGACGGGTACGTTCAAGAGAGCGCGGAAGAGCCCTCTGCGGAAAATGAAAACACATACACCTTCACGAACGTCGAGGCCGTGGACTTCACCGTGACCAAGTACTGGCATGTGGAGGACCCGGCGAACGAGATTCAAACGGTGACGGTCCAGCTCTACCGCAAGGTGGAGGACGGTCCCGAGGAGTTGGTCGGAGAGTCGATCTCCCTTTCCGACGACGGCAGCACCTACACCTTCGAGGACCTCCCCAAGTACGCCCCCGACGGCAAACTCTACACCTACTACGCCCGCGAAACCCCGGAGTGGGGCGACGGCTACGACGTCTACTACTCGGATGACACGGACGGCACCGGCACCACCATCCGCAACGTCGGCACGACCTCCATCGCGGTCACCAAGATCTGGAAGGACAACGGCAACGCCTACGGCACCCGCCCGGAGGATCTCGACCTCACCCTGCAGCGCAAAATAGACTCTGAAACCAGATGGACGACGGTCGTGGATGTGCAGCAGCCGGAATGGACGAAGAACGACAACACCTGGACCTGTACCTACACTGGCCTGCCCTATGCAGATGCGAACGGCAACTCCTATGCCTACCGCGTGACGGAGGCGGGGCTGGATCGGGAAGACATGCTCCCCGCGAATGCAGCGGCGGGTCCTGCCCACGCGGATTCGAAGTACGCCCCGAGCTATGACCCGGCGGACGGCACCGCGCAGGAGGGAAAGGTGCAGATCACCAATACCCTGCAGGAGTACATCGACATCCCCGTGACCAAGGTCTGGGTCGACGGCGGCCCGGACGCGGGCGAGCGCCCGGACTCCATCACCTTCGTCCTCTGCGCCGGCGGGGTGGAGGTCAACCGCCACACGGTTCCCTACACGCTCGCCAGCCGCATCGCGGACCTGCTCACCGGCGGGGAAGGGGAGTGGGTATACACCTTTACGACAAACGCCGCGGGCAAGCATCTGCCCCGCTACGATGCAGAGGGCAGGAAGATCCTCTACACCGTCCGGGAGGACCCCGTACCGGACGGCTACAAGGGCGGCCAGGGCGAGGCGAACGATCCCGACGACGCCTCGCAGGGCTTCACCGTCCGCAACGAGAAGGTGACTCAGCTCACCGTGACCAAGGTCTGGCACGAGGTCCCTGCGGAGGAGCAGTTGGAGGTCGTCGTCCACCTCTACCGCTACACGAACGACCTGAACGCGCTGGAACCCGTCCCGAGCATCGCCGGCACGGGCGCAGCGCTCAACGCCGGGAACAACTGGACCTATACCTTTGCGGACCTCCCGCAGTATGAGGCGGAAACGGGCGCAAAGTACACCTACGTCGCCCGCGAGGTCTCCATCGGCGGCACGCCCGTCGAGGACCTGAACTACGAGATCACCCACACGGACGGCGAGCAGCCGGACGGAACCTTCCACACCGTCTACACGACCACAATCGCCAACGTCGGCCGCACGGACATCCCCGTGACCAAGACCTGGCTGGATAACCACAACGCCTACGGCACGCGGCCCGATACGCTGACGCTGACCCTCTACCGCAGAATCGAGGGCGGAGCGGAGGTGATGGTCCGCGAGGTCACGCCCCCCGCGGAGAGCTGGACAAAGGATGAGGAAACGGACACCTGGACCTACACCTTTGCGGACCTGCCCATCGCGGACAAGGACGGCAACCGCTACATCTACCGCGTGGCGGAAACCGTGCCGGAGGGCTACATCCGCTCCGACAATCCGCAGGGCGACCGGACCCTTAGCAACACCCTCTACGCGCAGATCGACATCCCGGTGACCAAGACCTGGGTCGACAACTCCGACGGCTGGGGCGAGCGGCCGGAGAGCGTGACCATCGCGCTCTACCGGCAGAGCGATCTCACGGCAAGGGAGCTCGTCCATACGCTGACGCTGAAGGCGGACGGCGGCTTCCTGGAGCAGGTCTGGAACGCCCTGACCGGCCGGACGGACGACGACTGGACCTACACGTTCACGGACCTGCCCAGGTACGACGAGTACGGCGCGCTCTACACCTACACGATCGAGGAGACGCTGCCCTCGGGCTATAAAGACCTCTACGACGTCGCATACGACCAGGGGAGCTTCACCGTCACCAACACCCGCAAGGGCGACCTGCGCGTGGAGAAGGAAGTGACGGGCAGCGACGGCCAGCGCAGCCGCGACTTCACCTTCACCGTGACGCTGGACGACGCGACCATCCAGGGCACCTATGGCGGCATGACGTTTGAAGACGGCGTCGCGACCTTCACGCTGCGCCACGGCCAGAGCGCCACGGCGGAGGACCTGCCCGCCGGGCTCGGCTACACGGTCGTGGAGCGCGAGGCGAACACGAACCGCTACCGCACGACGTACACGGGCGAGACGGGCACGATTCCGGCCGGCGACACGGCGGTCGCGCACGTGGAGAACCGGCGCAACCGGCAGACCTACCCCGACTACACGGAGGAGCCCACGCCCACCCCCGAGATCCCGGAGGAGGATTGGCACTGGCCCCATACCCCGCCGCACGACGGCGACTGGCACGACGTTCCCCGCACCGGGGACACCATGCACCTGACGCCGTACCTCCTGCTCGCGGCCCTGTCCGCAGCGGGTCTTGCGGTCCTTGCGGCCTTCGCCCTGCGCCGCAGGCGGAGGAGATAAGCCCCAAAACGCAGCGCGCGGCCCGGACTCCCAAACGGGAACCCGGGCCGCGCTTTGCGTGCGCTACCGGCACAGGCGCAGCAGCGCCGCAACGGCCCCGGCCGCCGCCGCAGGGTCGCGGCACAGGCGCAGCGCCTCCAGCACCGCGGCCTCCGCCGGGGAGAGCGCCGCGCCTTCCCGCGCCTCCCCGGTCAGCAGCGCCCCGGGCGTGGTCCCGAGCGCGCGGCAGACCTCCGGCAGCTTGTCCAGCGGCAGGCGCCGCGCGCCGCTCTCGTACCCGGAGTAGGTCGTCTGCTTGAGGCCCAGCGCCTGCGCCAGCTCCGCCTGGGAGAGCCCCTGCGCCGCGCGCAGCGCCGCCATCCGCCGGCCGAGCTCCACGTAAAACTCCCTCGATTCGTCCATGCTGCGTCCCTCCCCTTGTACAAAATCGTAGCACGACCGCAGCGCTTTGGCAAATCGAAAATTTACAGAAAATTTGATTTCTCTTTGCAGGCGTGTTATACTTGTGTGTAGGGCGTTGCGGTATCGATTACCTCGCGCCCTGAAACACAGACAAACATTTTTTCAAGGAGGGGCGGTTCCGCAATGAGACGACTCAGACAGGCAGACGCGGACATGACGCAGGGCGTCATCTGGCGTCAACTTTTGGATTTTGCCGTGCCCATGGCGCTGGGGCTTCTGTTCCAGCAGCTCTACAACACGGTGGACACCATCGTGGTGGGGCAGTTTGTGGGCAAGGAGGCGCTGGCGGCCGTGGGCAGCGTGGGCAGCGTGGTCAACATGCTCGTCGGCCTGTGCGCAGGGCTTTCCACCGGCGCAAGCGTCATCATCTCCCAGTGCTACGGCGCGCACGACAATGCCCGCCTGCACGACGCCGTGCACACCACCATCGCGCTGACGTTCCTGCTGTGCATCGCGGCGACGGTCGTGGGCCTTGCCATGGTCCCGCTGATGCTGGACCTCATGGCCACGCCTGCGGACGTCATCGAACTCTCCCGCGAGTATCTCAACATCTATTTTGCGGGCATCACGGGCCTGCTGATCTACAACATGGGCTCGGGCATCCTGCGCGCGGTGGGCGACTCGCGCCGGCCGCTCTACTTCCTCTGCGTTTCCGCGCTGACCAACATCGTGCTGGACCTGGTGTTCGTGGTCGTCTTCGAATGGGGCGTCGCGGGCGTGGCCTACGCCACCATCATTTCCCAGTTTGCCTCGGCGGTCCTCGTGCTGATCGTGCTCACCCGCAGCGACACCGCCTATGGCATCAAGTGGCGGCAGATCCGCATCCGCCGCGGGATGCTCGGCCGCATCATGGCCATCGGCTTCCCCTCCGGCATCCAGCAGGCCATCACCTCCTTCTCCAACGTCTTTGTCCAGTCCTACATCAACTACTTCGGCTCCGCCTGCATGGCCGGCTGGTCCAGCTATAACAAGCTGGATTCCTACATCACCGTGCCCCTGCAGGCCATCGCCCTGGCCTCGACCACCTTCGTCGGGCAGAACTACGGCTCCAACAACCTGGAGCGCACGCGCAAGGGCGTCAACCAGGCCCTGGGCATGTCCCTTGTGGTCACGGCGGCGCTGGGCGTGCTGGTGATGATCTTCTCCCGGCCGTGCCTGCGGCTCTTTACGGCGGATGCCGAGGTCATGGAGTACGGCACCCGCTTCATCATGATCATCTCGCCCTTTTACATCATGAGCTGCTTCAACCAGATCTACGCCGGCGCGCTGCGCGGCGTCGGCAATGCGAACATCCCGATGATCGTCATGCTGGGCTCCTTTGTCGTCTTCCGCCAGGTCTACCTGCTCGTCAACCGCATCGCGTTTGACAACAGCTTCCTCGGCGTCTCCCTGGCCTATCCCATGGGCTGGGTGGTGTGCAGCATCCTGCTGTTCATCTGCTATCGCCGCAGCGTGATCTGCCACCCGGAGAAGGCGAAGGCCAAGGCGGTTGAGGAGGTGGCCGCGGAGTGATGGCGGACCTTTCCCGGGAGCTGGAGACGCCGCGCCTGCGCCTGCGCCCCTTTGCCCTGCGCGACGCGGAGCCCATGTACGCGCTCCTGCGCGACCCCGTGGTCAACACCTTCCTGCCCTGGTTCCCGGCGCAGACCCTCGCCGAGGCCGAGGAGATGCTCCGCAGCCGCTACATCGGCGGCCCGGGCGTCCATTACGCCGTCTGCCTGCGGGGCGGGGATGCGCCCATCGGCTATGTCAGCCTGGCCGAGGGCCCGGCCTACGACCTGGGGTACGGCCTTGCCCGCGCGCACTGGGGGCAGGGCATCACGTCCGAGGCGGCGGCCGCCGTCCTTGCGGAGGCCCGGCGCGCGGGTCTCGCCTTTGTCACCGCCACGCACGACGTGCACAACCCCGCAAGCGGCGGCGTCATGCGCAAGATCGGCATGACCTACCGCTATTCCTACGTCGAGCGCGTGCAGCCCAAGGACCAGATCGTCACCTTCCGCCTCTGGCAGATCGACTTTGCGCCGGAGGTCCCAACCTACCCCGGATATTGGAACACCTACCCCGACCACTTCGTCGAGGAACTGTGAGCACAGGGCGCCGTCCACCTGAGGCGGCGCCCCTTTGCATGGAAAGGAGAACGCCTATGAATTTCCATCAGCTTCGCCGCGCGCTGCCGCACCTGGACGAGCTGCGCCTCTGCGCCGGATCTGCGCGCGCGGACGGCGCGTTGGTCAGCGCCATGGCCTTGCTGCGGCAGGGCGCGCGCGCCGTGCTGTGCGCGGTCGAGCGCGTGGAGGAGGGGAGCCTGGAGCAGCCGCCCCTCCCGCGCCGCGCGACCAACCGCGCGCGCATCCTGGCCCGCTGCGACAGCGAAGCCCACGACGCCTGGGACAGCGCCGCCGCCGTGGAGCTGGGCGAGGCAAAATACGAGATCGAGGAGGGCAACTTCGCTTCCCTGGAGGAGGCGTCCACGGAGGACCTGTTCCTGCTGGCGGAGATCCTCCGGGCCGGTTACGTGCCGCACCCGGAGATCGAGCAGGAGAACTTCTCCCTGCTGCGCCTGTGCGCCTGGCAGCTCGCGGGCGAGTTCGACCGCCTGCCGGAGGGCGAGCTCCGCGCCCTGCACACCCGGGAGGGCAGCGTCCTGCACGCCTGCCGCGAGGGCGCGGTCGACCTGCCCGTCGGCCCCTGCGGCGGCGCGGCCCACACCTACCTCGACGCTGCAACGGGGGAGCGGCGGACCTTCTGGGTCCACAGCGTGGAGCTTGTGGACCTCAACCCCGAGCGCGAGATGCCCAGGGACGCCGACCCGCGCGCCTGGGCGTCCTTCCAGCAGGACATGGAGCGCCTCTGCCCGCGCGGCATGCGCGTGCCCGCCATCGTCTATGAGGAGGAGGGGAACCGGCAGCTCGACTTCTTCGACGTGGCGCACCTGGACGCCGTGCCGGAACCCCGGGGCCTCGGCGGCGCGACGAGCGTCGCGGTCCTGCGCTCCCGGGGGGAGGTGGGCCCCCACGGCCTGCCGCTGCGCGACGCGCTCCTGCAAACGCCCGTGCCGCCGGATGCGGACCGCGTTCGCGCCGAGGCCCTGCGCTGCTTTGTGCCCGTGCCCGCACAGCGCATCGCGTTCGCGGAGGAGAAAGCTTGACATTTTCGGCAAACTGTCTTGTTTTTTGGCAAAAACGGGGAACTGTGTAAAAATTGCACAGTTCCCCGTTTCTGTCTATGGAGGTTCTACCGGGGATTCGCTATACTTTTTTCCAGTGAAAAAACGGAAAGGAGCCGGAATCATGGAAATCAAGAACCGCATTGCCGCGGCCGGGCTGGAAACGGCCTACCGCTATCTGGAAAAGGACCCCGTGCAGAACCTCCCCAAGCTCATGGAACTGGTGGATCGCTTTGCCGGCGATGCCTTTGCTCCGCAGCGCGATATCGTGCGCCGCGTCGTGAACGATCCCGAGAACAACTGGAATCGCCTGCTCTGTTCTCTTTGGACGGATATTGACTCCGAAGTGCTCAAGAAGATCTTTACGAATTTCCTGCTCAACGCGAACTTCATCGGCTGGGAGAAGCAGGAGAAGGCGCGGGAGAAGTACAACTGCAACATCCCCTGGGCGATCCTGATGGACCCCACCTCCGCCTGCAACCTGCACTGCACGGGCTGCTGGGCCGCGGAGTACGGCAACAAGCTCAACCTGAGCCTGGAGGAGCTGGACGGCATCATCCGCCAGGGCAAGGAGCTGGGCGTCTACTTCTACATCTATTCCGGCGGCGAGCCGCTCGTGCGCAAGGACGACATCCTGCGCCTGTGCCGCATGCACGACGACTGCGTGTTCCTGGCCTTTACGAACGCCACGCTCATCGACGAGGCCTTTGCCAAGGAGATGCTCGACGTCAGGAACTTCGTCCCCGCCATCTCCGTGGAAGGCTTTGCGCAGGAGACGGACGCCCGCCGCGGCCAGGGCACGTTCGACCGCGTCATGGAGGCCATGCGCATCCTGCGCGAGAACCGGCTGCCCTTTGGCGTCTCCTGCTGCTACACCCGCGCCAACGCCGAGACCATCGGCAGCGAGGCCTACTTCGACAAGATGATCGAGTGGGGCGCCAAGTTCGCCTGGTTCTTCACCTATATGCCCGTGGGCTCGGACGCCGTGCCCGACCTGATGGTGACCGCGGAGCAGCGCAAGGCCATGTACCGGAGCGTGCGCGCCTTCCGCAGCACCAAGCCGTTGTTCACCATGGACTTCTGGAACGACGGCGACTACGTCGGCGGCTGCATCGCCGGCGGGCGCAGATACCTGCACATCAACGCCAACGGCGACGTGGAGCCCTGCGCCTTCATCCACTATTCGGACTCCAACATCCGGGAGAAGACCCTGCTGGAGGCCCTGCAGAGCCCGCTGTTCCAGGCGTATCACCAGGGCCAGCCCTTCAACGAGAACCACCTGCGCCCCTGCCCCGTGCTGGACAACCCCGGGAAGCTCACCGCCATGGTGGACCGCTCCGGCGCGCGCTCGACGGACCTGATGAGCCCGGAGAGCGCGGAGGCCTTCTCCGACAAGTGCGTGGAGGCCGCCGCCAATTGGGCCCCGGTCGCCGATGCGCTCCGGGAGGAGAAGCGCGCCGCCGCGCAGCGTTGACGAGGCGGGCCGAAAAGGGGTATACTGGTAGGCAAAGGGAGGGTTGATCCATGCAGCCAAAGATGAACTGGACCTTTATGTCCCTGCAAATCCTGGACGATGTCCGCAGGGGCAAGCTGACCTTTGCCGAGATGTTTCCCCGTGCCCGCGCCGCAGGCTTTGTCGCCTACGACGCCTCGGACAGCGACGCGGAATTCGCGCCCCGCGAGGAGGTCCTGCGCCTCTGCGCGGAAAACGGCCTGCAGATTGCCGATTACATCCATTGGGTGCACCTGACGACGCCGGACGACGCGGCCTTCCGCGCCGCGGTGGAGAGCGGCTGCCGCGCCGCGCGCACGGCCCTGGCCCACGGCACGGACAAGCTCATGATCGTGGAGAACGTCGTGCCCGAGGACCTGGCCAGGATGAGCCGCGAGCAGGCCGCCGCGCGCCTTGCGCAGGGCCTGAAGCGCATCGTGAGCGCCGCCGCGGAATACGGCGTCACCGTCATGGTGGAGGACTTCCCCTCGCCCTTGCTGCCCATGTGCGACTCCGCGGAGATGCGCGCGCTGCTGGACGGCGCGCCGGGCCTCAAGCTCGTGCTGGACACGGGCAATACGCTCGCCCGCAAGGAGGACCCCGTCGCCTTTGCGGAGCGGTTCCTCGGCGACTTTGTGCACGTGCACCTCAAGGACATCGAGTATCCCGAGAACGCGACCACGGGCGACGTGGACGTGGACGGGCGCCGCATGTGGAACGCCCAGCACGGGGAGGGCGTCGTGGACTTTGCAAAGCTCCTGCCCATGATCGAGAAGACCGGCTACAAGGGCTTTGTCACCGTGGAGTACGGCCCGCACGAGGGCACGCGCGACCACTTTGCGAAAATGGCGGAGAGCATCCGCTATCTGGAGGGATTGCTGTGAGATACGAAGAAAATCCGTTTGTGGAAGTGGAAAAGCTGGCGGACGGCGTTTGGTCGCTGCTCTCGCCCGGCGGCTGCCCGACGCTCTGCTACCTGGTCGAGGGCGCGGAGCGCGCGCTGCTCATCGACACGGGCTTTGGCGTGGGGGACCTCAAGGCGCTCTGCGAGCGGCTCACGGACAAGCCCCTGCTCGTTGTGGACACCCATTCCCACGGAGACCACGTGCTCGGCAACCCGCAGTTTGACCGCGTCTACATCCACGCGCTCGACCTGGAAGCGGGCCGGGCGGCCAACGAGCCGGAGCAGAGGCGCCGCTTCATGGACGCGCCCGAGGGCTGCGGCTACACGATCGACGACTACGTCCCGGACGGCCCCTGCGAGCTCGTGCCGATCGAGGCGGGCTACGTCTTTGACCTGGGCGGCGGCCACGAGCTGGAGGTGTTCCACACGCCCGGCCACACGCCCGGCGGCATCTGCCTGCTGGAGAAGAAGCGCCGCATGCTCTTCACCGGCGACTCCCTCGTGCGCACGCCCACGCTGATCTTCTTCGGCCAGGGCGAGCTGTGCACGGTCGAGGCCTTCCACGAGCACCTGCTGCCCCTGCAGGCGCGCAAGGGCGAGTTCGACGCCCTGTATCCCGGCCACTTCGAGACGCCCCAGCCCGTCGAGCTCCTGGACGACATGGTCACCCTGAGCGGCCTCATCCTGCAGGAGCCCGAGAAGTACGACGACTGGCAGGACATGCACGGGAATCCCCAGGCCGCCTGGCGCCGCAACTACGGCCGCGCCTACATCGCCTTTGATCGGGAGCACGTCTACAAGAACGAGCGCTGAGGGCGGTTC